>Ga0307509_10010270_pt1 | contig 11505 bp, 9 predicted proteins | sample 10_EM_MG_FD_202245 | JGI IMG/M metagenome (GOLD analysis project Ga0307509, IMG submission 202245) | Populus trichocarpa ectomycorrhiza microbial communities from riparian zone in the Pacific Northwest, United States - 10_EM | ecosystem: Host-associated > Plants > Roots > Unclassified | place... | reverse complement strand
CCGACTGTTTTGCGATCGTTTTACTGGATCAGAAGCGATCGTAATTCAGCATTGTAGGGCAGGCAAGCCCGACCTGGGAATAGACGACAACAATCACAGGGAGGATAGTATTCAAATTTCTGACGGGGAACTTTATGGATCTTCTGTGGTATAGAAGTGAGTGGGATTGGAAAGGTAACTTACGTTGTCGACGAGGGTCACGTACCGCACCAAATTTGAAGCCACGGCCCATAGCGAGCCTTTTGAGAGGACTTGACGTCTTACTTGGACGATGACTCATGTCATAGGGGGGAGACGCAAGGTCCAAAATCATGCCAACTGCCCGGTTCCCAGCCCACCATCTCTGCTTCCAACGCGAACCTCAAAATGTTGTAACTGGTAACCATCACACAATCACCCAAGGACTTCCTGCCCGCGACGTCAGTACGGCACACCTTGTACACACATTATATGTCGTCGGTAGTCACCTCCTCGCCAAAGGCGTCTGTCCCGTCAGTTGTAGCATTTTCGGGGAGTGCCATACCCTTATACTTCGTGGGAAGTCGGCATCAAGTCTTGACCTATAACCCAATGGGTCGAATTGCCAGTGGGCACTACCCAGTTGCGATACTCGTTGGCTGTGCAATTCACACGATCACATCGCCTTGCCATCTTGGGACTCACGTAGTGACAACTGACGTCTCGGGGACTAGTCCACACCTGATCCGGAGAGTTGGCCATATATAATGATGAGTGCGAGCGCAACGGCGATACACACCTTTTTTCGTATATCCCCCTCAAATGCAGTATGCCCTAGTCGCTTCAACTTCTCGCCGTTGAAGCACAGGGCCGTCTCTAAGCGTCCATGTCCTGGCATCCTTGATCACCTTGGCGTACTCTTTCCCAACCTCATGGAACACCAATTCGCGATTTTCATCGTCCCTCGGTTTTCCATGCCTCCTACTCTTGCCACCCTGGGATACACCGCGGCTCAGCACCAGGCAGGCTATCTCCGCGGCCGCGGACTTTTCCCTCATTCTGCACGGTTTAAAGTCGGCCTTGGCGCAGGAAGCTTTTAGGGGCGCAGGAACGAATGGCATGTTGATCAGAGAATTTGGCTGCTTCCGCGGACTTCAGGTGTACCTTCGGGGAGTAAGGGGCAGGGGTTTCGAGGGTAAGCAAAGAGAGAGGAGATCTACAAGGACGTTTCGGGCGGAGATCCGTAAACACAGAAATTCAGGGTCAGTGAGTTGTTAAGGGACTTCTACACGGTGTCCCTTTACTTGACAACTCACCGACCCTGATGATTGACGGATCTGACTGATCGATTGATGTAATAACTTAACCAGCATTTCACCAATGAAATAGCGTCCACGCCCCCAATAATGCAGCAATCGTACAACATCTCGTGCACCCCTCGATGTTGATCGAAGTGGTGTACAACTTCGGATGATCTGCGCATGTTATACTTGACTGGCATCCTCCCCCGGGATTGTTAATCTCAGACGCTCTCCTCTATACTCGCTTAAAGCGCTTACACGTGACACGGGGCCCAAAGCTGGGTATCAGTCACGTAACACACACACCTAATCTGGCATCCACTTTATGGGTTAAGGAACGCAGCGCGAGAACAAGCTACTGAACCCATATACCCCCTGACGCGCCACAACACTATACCCACGGCATTGAATCTGCGCCTTGACCCCATGTTAGCAAGTATTCACGAGACAGCTAATTTCAATGTTGCCAATGTATGGTGAGTCGTGACTCTGACTCGTGAGCACGTGGGCGTCAGTCTGTGCGCGGCACGAGACGTGTGTGAGCAGCCCTGACGCGAACTCGAACATCCTTTGTTCTCTCTCATCTTTGATTTGACATGACATCTTCCTGTGGCTGTGGTCCTGGCACTTATTCACTCTCCCCTGGTTCGCTACTTTTGGGCCAATGAGCGTCCCCTTGTATATAAACCCCCTGCAACTTATCCGAAACAAGGAAACGAACCCCCATAATAGTCTCCTGCGTGCCCAGTAAGATCGCTCTCGCTTGCCCTTCAGGCTTTCCATCCCCTCTCTCAATACCTCTAGCCCCGAACACACCTGTGTGATACATACCGCGCCCTAGGGCCCAGCGCTCAACTCGACAACACACTGCCGAGATTCTGGCTTATACACAATTAGCCATTCGAAGGCCAATCGATGGGACGAAATGGTAATTTGTCTGTAAACTAATGCTACGCTTGTTAGATTGCATTCTACATATCTACTCCACGTAAGATGGATAAGTTGGCGAAGAAGGTCCAATAATAAACGGTAAACAAGTGTATGTCTATAGGTATGTTAGTATTACAAATATTTTCTGGCTGGAACTCCTCGGATGACATGACAGGGAAGTCACAAGACATCCCTAGTTGCAAGACTCCTAGGGGAATTTATCGTTGCTTCATGTTGAAAGGGAAATGCACATCTCTTTGTCTGGTCGTTAATGGTGCGTTGGGATATTTTCGGTGTGTGTTGACCGTCCTCTCGGCCGTCCGTTATCCTGAGTGCGTGTTCAGCCCGTGTTCCATCGATGCATTGGAACCACCTGTCCCTCAAAATTCTGCTCGGCTGCTGGCTAGCGGTTGAAGAATGGCCCCTCGAATGGCGCCTTGCCTACATGACGAAGTGATCTGCGTCTCATGCGACGGAGTGCTGAACCCACTGCAGGGCACGTCGAGCTCCGAGTTGGCAAGATAGGGGGTGCCAGGTGGGAGAAGCCCATGGAGAGCCCCTCAAGATTCGCGAGGGTTGTCGCTGCACCTGGAACAAGAGGCCAGAGTAGCGTCATTGCAGGACGTCTCAAGGGGGGGGATGAACCACGGCGGCAGGGGCCTTGCGATGAAGGATGTCCACATATGAGGGGCTGCGTAGTGTGTGGGTGTAACGCGGATGGCTGGAGGGCTGTATTGTATGAATTGTGAATAGGGGGAATTCAAGTGGGCGATGGAGGCCCGCCATGGATGGGCAGAAAATCTTCCTAAATGAGGTGGCAGGATGGATCGGTCGCAACGCAAGCGAAAGGGGATGACGCAGGTAGTGCCCTTTCATGTTCGTGCGTTGCTTTGGCGGGGAAGCCCCACGGGCGTGAGTTCTGTAGGCACCCATTAGACCCAGATGGAGCCAAGGGAAGTACGAGAAATTTACCGGCATGCAGTAACTACCAGAGGTCATGGTACAGTTCAGTAGGGTGTAGTAATGCATCGGAAGGTGATACTGTACATACAAGGCGACGCTTTTGCCAGTGGCGTTCTTGTTCTTTGCAGGGCCACTCTATCCATTACATTCACGTTCACGACGTTCAAAAGATTCAGGGTTACCACAGCAGAACAAGCACTGCAGTATTTCCAAGAGCTTGCTCAACATGTGCCAGTGTTTGTATGGGAAGCAGTCGGTTAGTTTTGGTGGTGGTGGATATGGTCTATGAGCCACAAGTAATTAAGAAGTGGTGATCGGTACGGGTGTGCGCCAATTAGGAGAGAAGATGTGACGTTGGTTGGAAGGGGAGGAAGAGGTCGAAAATCACAACCCACCAGCGGATCAAACGAACGTTACGAACCTCTGCGATCGGTGACGTTGCCGCGAAAAATCTCAAATTTTCACACGGACCGTAGCTGACGCTGTAAGCGATTTGAGACACACTCTTCTTGCCTTATGGCTGGCTTTTCTCAGCTCAGCATCGTACAAGATATTCTCATTCATCTACGCCAGCAGGGGGCGCCAGATCAGGGGCGCCTGACCTTAAAGGTGCCTGACCACAGAGGCGCCTGACCGTACGAATTTCGGTCCACATCTCAAATCTTTCCGTGTGGTCGCACGTGATTAGTCATCACCTGCTTCCTGCTTGGTAGCGTAGTTTAGGGCTGCTTACCTGAGCTGTATCATGTGGCGTAGTTGGCCGAATTTTTCACTGTTCCTGGGCCAAAGGCCACATGGCAAGTAACGCATATGCAGCATTCTCTTGCGCATAACGTATTTTCCTGCGAGTTCTTTCTAGTTCTGCATCGCAGATAACGAGAGTTTGGGAATCCATAAGTGAGTTCAGGAGACAGACCAGAGGGAGAGATCAGGGGAGGAGAGCAAGTAAGGGGACATTCCGACTCGGTTGAAAGGAAAGGAAGAACAAGAGAGACGATAATCGAGAATAGAAGCTCCGCGATAACGGTCATATGCAAATCGACTCGGTGACCTAAGACTAGCGTTAGAATGGCGATAGAGAGGAGGCGAGGTGAGGGGCAAGGCCCATGTGGGTGAGACCCCGAGAGACGATGATCGAGTGTTTCAATATTACGGAGGTTAAGAGGAAGAGGCTTTTCTACATGAGAGCGCACTGTAAACTACAAGCAGCCACCAAAGAGCATATATCAGGGGCAGTTGCACGCACATACCGGTGAAGAGACAACTTGAAGGCAAACTCATTGTATGAAAGGTTAGTGAAAGAAGTCCGCGATGAAGCGGGGAGGACAGTACGATGCCCGTGAAAAGAGGGAGCAACGATTCAAAGTGGTACAGTAGCACAACCCGAGTCAACGAGAGGGTGATATAACAACGCCGTGGGGGAGTCATATCACACAGGAAGGAGTGGGGAGTTAGAGGGGACTCCTCAAATGAAGGGAGAAAAGAGGTGGTACAGGGTAAGGCATCGGAGTTGGGAATATTCAATAGGCATGTGCCATGGGGCCTGAAAAGATGGGCGTAAACCATGAGGCGAGATGCCTAGTTGAGATGTGTTCTCGTCCGTAGCCACTAATACACCCTTCTGCATGTGGTCCCGCGACCGCTGTCAGTGGTGATACACCCTTTTACCTTTTGGCCCGTCTCCATTGACTTGCATCATTATTGACTGAGATCTGGCGTGCATCTCGAAGGGCACGAGGCTCGGGATTCTAAGCTATGATGATGTAAACACCCTGTGAAAAGTCGTATAATTGGTGGGGCCCATTGTAATGAAATGGTGTAAAGTAAAGAGGTTAGGTCATTTGAATCATTGTCGGCGAGTTCTTGGGCGGTTGGCAAAATACAGTACAGTAGTGTGTTGAGAGGCAGCGTTTTCTTACCTACCACGTTGCGGCCCATTCGGGAAATTGTCCGGGATAAACCGCGTGGGAGTGGGCCGCGGCGTTTTGGTCAAGGTTTGGACATGCAGCCTATTCGAAACAAGCCACTGTCGAATCACTCGTTCCGTTTAAATACATTCACAATACATCCATTCGTCCGCCAATCACATACCGTAACTGCAGGTGGAGGTTGCGTCCCGTGCTTCACTTTGCAGTAATCTCGCGCACTGGCACGTCTCCCGACTTCTTTACGGACGTTTTACTGGATGGCCTCTCGGCCACGTGGCAACTTCTGTTTTCCTTGGGGGAGGGAGAGACGGATGCCCACGCGGATCTTTGTTTTTCGTGTGCACCCTCAAGACATAACTGCATAACGGGCATTGGAATACCCACCGCTGAGCCCAAGTCTGACGACTCGGAGTCGTGTCCATGAATCCTGCGACTTCTTAATCATCGTTATACTACATTACACCACTGTACCGCGTTTTCCACTTACCACGATCCCTCTGTGTTCGACATTCTCAACATCTTTCGCCAATGCTGGTTCCTCTCTGGGGACTGGCTCATCTCCTTCATCGCTTTTGCCCAGAAGTCAGAAGCTGGCGACATTTTCTGGGTTGAGTTTGACCCCAAAGACCACACCCATCTAGTACGCTCTGCACTGGCCTTAGTGCCTTGTGATGTCCCTGTTGCCAAGGTCAAGCAGGTGATGTTTGTCTTTATCGTTGAAATCTTCAACCAGGACGGCCCTGCCGCTTGTTTCTTCAACCTTCAACCTCCCCCCTCTGGCCACAGCTGCTGAAGGGAAGGCCTGCAAGAGGACACGTAAGTCCCGGAAGAACGGGCCGCCCCTGGCAGAAGCGGCCGTCACGTCAACTCTATGGCAGTCGATAGTGCCCACCCGGGGGCTCCTTGAACCGCTACCACCACCATGGTCGGTTTTTCTCAGCTGAGACAAGGATGGGATGCTGTCCCTCGAGTAACCTCGGCCCCCGACAAATGCACACCTGTAAATGTACTGCCCCACCAGGCATCCGCCCCACCAGGCGTTCTTTCTCCACTCATCAAGTACCCTTCTATCCTGTACACCTTACGTCGTCAACATACTACTGAACATCTCACTCCTACACACCCAATAAAGCATCCCTCTCCTTAAGTTTGCCAACTCACCCGTTGTGTGATAACCTTGTGAGAAACCCACCTTCAACGACATGAAGATCGTAGCCCTGCAACTTGTAAATGCCTGTCCTCACTGCACCAAGCCACTTGCAACTGTAACGCATAACTCTCATCCCATGGGCCTCTCCCACTGGAACATGCACCTTTGAAAGGACCCTCCTCCCATGCCAACAGATCTACGCTGCCACTGTACTTTTTCCCAATGGCATCCTATCATGCCACACACTCTCCAACACGTGTACACCGCTAAACAATTCCAATCTCCACCCTATTGTTCACTTGTTTGCATTTCCCGCTCCGCTACCTCATGCCCCTTTGACCACCAACAAAGGCGACCCTTGCCACCAACTCCCCTCACACCGCCACTTTTTTCAAGCGATCCAATCAGCCCGCTGACACAACACCGCCCACTCCCTCTCCACTAGCAATCCCGACCCTGACACCAACATGACCAGCAAATGCCCCGACACATTCAATAACAGCACCAACATTGTCAATAAGAGTAGCAGCAGCAGCACTGACACCATACCGCCCATTCCTACCTTTCCCAGCACTGCCATGCACGACAACAAGCCCGAGCCCGAGCGCGCTCATATCTCCACTCCCGACACCAGTCCACACAACCAAGGTAAAATGTAACAGTCTCTACATTGACCTAGTAAAAGCAATCTGGAAGCCTGCCCTATCCGGGAATGGGATACCCCCAAACAACTGACTTCTCTCATGTGAGGTTTTTAGTGGGTAGGAGAGCGTAACTGCTCTGAGCCCCACACTACCCCATACCAGGGGTGTGCGTTAACTTGCATTTTCGTCCTCACTCCGGGCTTCGGCCCGGCTTCAGCGCGTCAAATAGGGCTGATGGTAAATCTCCTGCTATTTGACACTTAGTTACGGTAGTTAGTACATAAAGAAGACTAATTACTGTGAATAAAGCGCTTTCCAAAAAAAGATAGTGCCCACCCTTCCCCTCTCACCCCTGTGGCTTCCACACCCAGGGCTGCCCCCCTGGATTCTTTACCCTCTCTCCCCTCCGTTCCCCCTGCACCTTCGACCCCAGCCCCGCCTGCTGTCACTGCAGGCCTGGGCCCTCCGTTAGTTCTTCCACCTTCCTTCCTTAATGGCAACAATGGTGACAACGATGAAGAGGACATCGAATCCCCACCCTCACCAGCCACTACCCTCAGGGCACACCTGGATTCTGTACTGGCAGCTAGCACTTCTCACACCCAGCCTAGCCAACCCACAAGAAGATCAAACAGAAAGTCAAAGGCCCACCCACCCTTTCGTAGGCTAAGATTGGCATTACAACATCACATGGGCAGCCTGTCCCTCAAGACCAGCTCCTGGCACGTTCTCACCATTGTGCATGTCAGTTCTATCGCATTAAGTCTTCCCAACGTTCCTCAGCTCTTCCCGAAGAGGGGCCACTCCCATTGGTCAATAAGGTGGCGTTGTTGAAGACGGCGTGCAATGGTCCGAGGGCGATTCGTGGCCAGTCGGAAGGCGGGCCGATAGTGCTGGTTCAGTTGGCGAAGTTGAGCACGAGGGATGAGGTCGACAAGGGGGACCAGAATGAAGACAGAGTAAGGCCAATAAAGGTCTTTTGAGTGGACTGGAAGGCATGCAAACGTTGGGAGAGATGCAGACACAAAAGGGTAATGATTCGAGGCATACTAGTAGGGTTTTTATACATGTTATCTACATTGTAAAGTAAAGCACTTGCAAACAGAATAAAGGGGGTGCGATGGCATCGGATGTGGCGGATAAATACTGCACGTGGTTAAGGAGCCTTGGTAAAACAAAATAGAAATGAAACCTCTAATAAGACCGCTCTTCTGGCTCATAGCCCCTATTCTTCTAATACTCCGAGCGGTGGCAATTTGTTCTTGCTTGGTCGTGCTGGGCTTGCTAGAATACAGCATAAGGTCCATAGTAGATTTTCATACATAGTAGCAGATACACACTATAAGTCCTACATAGGGTTCTGCACCCCAAGGTAGACAATAAAAGGATATAAAAATAAAAATAAAAATAAAAATTACACCACTGTCACCACTGTAACACCAGCAAGGCACGTAATACTGCGTACACTAGAACACAGAACCTCCTGAGCGAGTGGATGTCCCATTCCCATCTACATGTGCTTCCTACTCCATCATTTGCTTGATGTCCAGCACACGTTAAAGTTCGTATTAAACCTTCTAATCCCCGATAGACTTGGGTTGTGATTGGGTCTCTGGACAAATGCGCTTCGGTCATACTGACACCGTCAGCTAGTATGTGAAAGGGTTAGAAGGTTGGGGATTACATACACTGACGCCGTCACGCCGAATGTGCGCAGAACGAGTGCTACAGTAGGTCATTTGCTATCCTGGTATGCAAGCCAGACTGGTGCCCATTCACTGACGTTGCGTTTCATGAATCTTTCATACGATCAGTGATCGTCATCCAAACTGGTCGATGAAGATTGTAACGCTCAGTTATGTGAGCGTGTTATCCAATACGAAGAGAATTTACCCTTTTTTGCTTTGCGGATCTGCTCGCAACATTAGAAGTCTCGGCGGCGTCGGCGCTCGATGCATTTTTCTATCACAAGCAATTTCGCAGGAACATGCCGATCATAAATACGGGGTTTTATCCCGTAGTTTCTCTCAGGGTATGGAGACCGTATTTCCCGACGACTGGAGCTGCGATGAAGCGCCGTGGAGCTGGCTATCAGAAAGATTAGTTGTACTCATTTTAAATGCCAAGACATTGTTGGCACCAGCTCGCAAAATGAGAACTGTCACGGTACCATGGAACCGTTTACTACCGGCCCGACCATCAGTATGCTTCTAACCAGAGGCAGCCCGTTCATCGTCACATCACATCCAAACTTCCACAGGACTTTCAAATTCGTGCAAAAGCAGCCCCCTGAGGAGGTCTTCTGTCTCCAATGCGCGCATCCTTGTTTTCAAGCGCTCGATGCTGTGAATATTAGCCTCGTGTTTGCTGTGGCGCTACGCCCCAGTGACCCACGAATGCTTTTGGGGTGTCCATTGAGGACACCCAGACTTTATTTACTATTCATATCGGGCAACACCTTTTCACTGCCCCAATCCCCAACGAGATTGGTAAACCTCCAGAGAGGAGACGACGCAGGTTTCTTTCTCGTCTCGCCCTCACCAAATTTACTAATGGCAGGTATTCAGCGCGACCCACTTCAGTGAGTACCGAATCACTCATCTCACTCATCTCTCGGCTTTTGTGACAGCTCGAAGCCACTACCCTCGCATTCAAAGAGTACAGAAGAAGAAGCCAATAGCGTGACCGAGCGGTGTCAAAAGGACGTGGAGACGGGGAGCAAGAAGCAGTGGTTATGGTTGCGAGGGGTAAACCTGTAAACAGCGCAGAGATACGAGACTCTTTCAGGTGGGATTATCACGCTGCTCGCGCTCTGATCTGCTTTTTGACATTGAACCTGGCGAATTGATTATAAATAAAACATTCTTTGGAATCCCCCTGTCTTTGTCATTGGTAATCGATAAATGCAGTGATCGTCCCGCGATCCCCGCGATCCTCTTCTTGATGCAGATCGAGATGACGTGCGGTTACGGCGGGATTGATCCGACTACCATTCACTCCTCTCAACTGGCATCCTCCACGGGCTCGCCAATCTTGGACTGCCTACACCTTGAGACTCGAAGACCAAAGTAGGCTGTTACCTTGTGGTGTGTAACACACCCAATCTTACGATGACCTGTGACGCTATCTAGCATCCTTGTTTCTAATTTCGTGGTTCACTTGTTGTCACGTCGACATATCGCTATGGCTCTGACAGACTGACACCTAGGGCGACTTCATCCTTGTTCGCTATTTTGGGCTAGTACACATCCTGTAACAAATCTCCCACAGCCTTCCTAAGCAAAGCGATATTGCCGGCCACGTGGGAAGACTATTGATACGGGCAATACTAATACCAGTGAGGCACCTTTCTGGGGTTCGCTTTATTGACCCCTCGGTTCCTCCTCTCAATATCTCTCCTGTAGAATCCACCTGCATTACACCCGTCGTGCTACAGCAAGACAAACAAGTCCCGCTACCAAAACTCGCCGCATACAAACGCCCAGTGCCGTGGCAGCACGGACATCACACCTAGGTTTCAACGCTTGACAACATATGACGCTGTCATGGCTCATACAGGTGTGATTGGTAATTTCGAGGGCAACCAATGGGTAGAGTGGTGATTTGTCTGTAAACTAATGGACTGATACATCGTGCTAAATTGAATTTTGTACGCGCAACGCACGTCGATGAATGCGAAGTAAAACGAAAGGACGAGGCAACGAAGGGTTGGAAAATGCTAAAAAACGATCAAAGTGTCCTTCTATCTCTAGGTGTGTTAGCATTACAATGAATTTCTGACTACAACTTGGATGTTACATGACAGGGAAGTCGTAACACATCTCCAGTTACAGTGCGCCACAGAGAAATTCGCCGTCGTTTCAGTCGTTGATGGCGTGTTGGAGCATGTTCGGTAAGTGTCCATCCTCTTGGCCGTCGTTCATGCTAGGTGTGGGTCAGCCTGGGTCCCCACCGCACCCGCGGCTGGTTGTCCATCGGAGCTCCGCCGGGCTGTTGGTTAGCCGTGGAGGAATGGCTTGAATGGACTCGGCCTTGCTGCGTGACGAAGTAATCTGTGTCTCGAACAACGGAGAGCTGGACGAACTGCAGACACACGGTGAGGAGGCATAGCCCGTAGAACTCTGAGAATGAGTTGGCAAGTAGGGAATGCCGGGTGGAAGGTGGAAGCACATGAAGAATGCCTCAAGTGTTTGAGAAGGTTGTAGTTGCGCTTGTGGGCTAGAGCAAGAGCAGCAGTTCACCGTTGAAGGACGCCCCACAAGGGGACATGAACCACTGCGGTAGAGGCTCTGTGACGAAGGACGACCGCGCATGACTTGGAGTGGCTGGGTAGCGAAAGATCTGTGCGTATAATGAGGGAAAGTATGGAACGCCACGGTGTATGAAGTGAAGCGATGGATACGAGCGACCGATAGAAATTCAAGCGGGCGGAGGCCCGTGGTGAGCTTAACCTCGACTTGGACCCGTCGCAACACGACGTAACGAAAGTGGTTGGGGGAGAATACAGCCAACAGGCGCCAATAGAGGCGACAGAAGGCACGAATCTGTGTTTGCGTGTTGACGATGAGCTCCGAAATCATATCAGGCGTGCGGTTTGCATAGAGCCCTACGGCCACATGAGGTGATATGGT
>Ga0307509_10010269_pt1 | contig 11511 bp, 9 predicted proteins | sample 10_EM_MG_FD_202245 | JGI IMG/M metagenome (GOLD analysis project Ga0307509, IMG submission 202245) | Populus trichocarpa ectomycorrhiza microbial communities from riparian zone in the Pacific Northwest, United States - 10_EM | ecosystem: Host-associated > Plants > Roots > Unclassified | place... | reverse complement strand
GCGCGGTCAAGCCCGACGCGATCACGCTCGACCTCCGCCTGCCCGATGTCGACGGCTGGGTCCTCCTCGATCGCCTGAAGCACGACGCCGCGACCCGCCACATCCCGATCCACGTCGTGTCGGGCCTCGATGGCGAGCGCCGCAGCCTCCAGCAAGGCGCGATCGCGTTCTCCCAGAAGCCGGTCACCAGCGAGGCGCTCGAGTCCGGCCTCCGCGACATCACGGCGTTCGTCGACAAGCGGGTCAAGAATCTGTTGGTCGTCGAGGACGACCCCGTCCAGCGCGAGGCGATCAGCGACCTGATCGGGGACACCGACGTCCAGACCACGACCGTGGCCTCCGGCGAGCTCGCACTCGAGTCGCTCGCCCAGAAGCCGTACGACTGCGTCGTCCTCGATCTCCGCCTGCCCGGGATGAATGGCTTCGAGCTGATCGAGCAGATCAAGGCGAACCCGGCGAACAAGCGACTGCCCGTGATCGTCTACACCGGCCGCGACCTCACCAGCGAGGACAAGGCCCGGCTCCACGGCCTGGCCCAGACCGTGATCGTCAAGGACGTGACCACGCTCGAGCGCCTGCTCGACGAGACCGCGCTGTTCTTGCACCGGGTCGAGGCCAACCTCGCCGAGCGCAAGCGCAAGGTCCTCCGCCGGCTCGCGAAGCACGATCCATCGCTCGCCGACCGCAACGTGCTCGTCGTCGACGACGATGTCCGCAACATCTTCGCCCTCACCTCGCTGCTCGAGGGCCACAAGATGAACGTCCTCTACGCCGAGAACGGGAAGCGCGCGCTCGCGAAGCTCGAGGAGAACCCGCAGATCGATGTCGTCCTCATGGACATCATGATGCCGGAGATGGATGGCTACGAGGCCGTCCGCCGGATCCGCGCGCAGGACAAGTACCGCGACCTCCCCGTGATCGCGCTCACGGCCAAGGCGATGAAGGGCGACCGGGAGAAATGCCTCGAGGCCGGCGCGAGTGACTACATCACCAAGCCGGTCGACAGCGACCAGCTCCTTTCGCTTTTGCGGGTGTGGCTCTATCAGGCATAAACTCCGCTGGATGAAGTATCTGGTGTTGGGGTTGGTCGCAGCCTGCGGCTCGCCGCACGCGGGACTCGGCAGCGATGCGGGCCACGGCGACGCTCCGGGGGTCGTGGCAGATGCGAGCATCGATGCGCGGCCCGACGCACCTCCGGATGCGCCGCCGGATGCGGCCCTACCGCCGCCCTGCTCGACGACGGTCGACCTCGATGGAGATGGCCTCGGATGGGAGTGCGACCCGGTCGAGCACATCTCGATCCCGAACACCGAGGGTGGTTCCGGGCCAACCGCCCACCTCTACGATGGCGTGTTCGCGGCGGTCTTTGGCACGCACTGCAATTCCGGTCCGTGCACCGACCGGGTGGCGATCGAAGTCCGGCCCGATCGCGCGATGGTCCGGCGTTCGGACTCGGGCTTGCCGGAGGACGCATGGTTGAAGGCGAGCTCGGTCGGCGGACCCTGCGTCGATGCCGAGCACAGCGTGTGGTGGTCCTCGACCGCCACGGGGATGACGGGGACGCTCTCGTCTCTCGGCGTGTTCTCGCCGATCGCGTCGCCGCTGCTCGACGGGTGCGTCACGATCGGTGACGAGACCGTGCTCCTCGGGATGGCCACGAACCCGCTCGTAGACGCACCGATGACCTCCTTGATGGTCCCGTCAGGCGGTGCGTTGCTGCCGTTCGCGTCGGCTGACTTCGGTTCCCTTTACATCAATCCGACGATCGGCATCGGGTTCGCTCCCGCGATTCTCGGCATCGCGGGCCGAAGCTCGAGCTCGACGGCCATGCTGATGCAGGCGCGTCCCGGAGAGCTCACCCCGAGCGAAGTGCTCGTGGATGGGGCACCAACCACGGTCGTCGACGTCGCCGAGCGCCTGCCGAGCACCGACAACGACGCTCACGGCGAGCTCAATGCGCGCTCGCCCGTGTCGCAGTTCTTCGTGAGGCGCAACAGCAAGGCGTACATCGTCGCGATCACGGCGACCACGGTTCAATGGTGGCTGTTGCCGCGGACCGATCTGTCGTGCAGTCGCTCGCCGAGTGATGTCGTTTACTGCCTAGCAGCGGAGGCACCCCAGGTGCTGTCGCTCTATATCGTGCACGGGAACGCGGTCGTGCCCGTGTTCGAGCACGTTGAGAATGACGATCCGGCGGCGATGATCGAAGTCTTCGGTTCGACACTTCAGGTCATCAGGTTCGGCGAGTCGTACTGGGCCGTGGATGCCGCCGGCGACGTCACGCTGCTCACGGCGTCGCTCGTCCGAACCCGACGCTCGCTGCGCGACGACGCCGTCGTCGTCACCGGGGTGTCCGCGACCGGGAGCCTGGTGCTCGTCCGGTATCGACCCGCCCTTGGTCGTGAGGAGATCACGATCGAGAACGGGATCGATGCCGGCTTTACCCCGTCGGTGTTCTTGACCGCCGAAGGCGATACGATCATCGGCGGCGCTGCCAACTTGTACGTCGTTCAGGCGACGTTCAACGTCGGGCTGCCGCTACTCGGCGCGGCCACCGGGGTCGCCGGGTTCGCGCGTGGCGACACGACCGTCGTCATCGCCAACAATGCATTGTACGCGTACGACGAGCTCGGCCCCGGGCCGCGGCTCACGCAACTCGTCGCGCCGCTGCCGAACCAGCACGCCGTGCCTCTCGATCCGGATCATGGGGCGCCGACGAACTACTTCGCGTACGGCGCCGGCACCGCGCGGGTCGCGCGGATTGCTTACACGGGGATGACTCCGACACTCGTCGAGCGGTCCTGTGTCGATGTTCCCGAGGCGACGCGGATGTACGGAAGAACCCACGATGGCGTTCCGGTCGCGGCGTGTATGAATCTGACCGAGAGCTACGTCCTCGCGTTGACCACGAGCCAGCCGGAGGTCACCGCCCACTATGGCGGCCTCGTGATGTTCTACCTCGACCACCGGTTCGCCGAGCACCCGGTCGTCGCTTACAGCGGTCGGGCGTGGACCTCCGGACACGACACGATCTGTCTCGCAAGTCATCCAGAGCGCTGCTGGCGGATGACCGGTGCCGGCCGCGAGATGCTCGATGCAGACTCGGTCGCCGATTGGTTCAGCCTATTCACGTTCGACGTCGGCGCGACGATCGACGTGTGGATCGTGCGCCCGCTCGGGCTCGGCGAGGAGCCGCAGCCGATCCCGTAACAGTTCGCAACGGTTCTTCGCGCGCGCTACACGCGTGCCTACATTCGCGTTTCCTACGCTGGATCTCCAAAGGAGATCTTCATGCGTCACGTCCTCGCATCGCTCGCGTTCGCGGCCCTCGCGGCCTGTCACTCGAAGGCCGAGGTGTCGACCACGCCGCCGCCTCCCGCACCGGCGCCGGCGCCTGCGCCCGCGGCCGAGCCGGCGCCACCGCCCGCCGAGGAGGCCGAGGCGGAGCCGGTGGTCAATGAGGAGCCGAAGAACCTCGACATCCAGAAGGACGTGATCCGGCTGAAGCCGGGGATCAAGATCCTGTTCGCGACCGACTCCGACAAGCTGATGCCCGAGTCGTCGCCGATCCTCGACGAGGTCGCATCGGTGATGAGCCAGAACGAGAAGATCCACATCCGGGTCGAGGGCCACACCGACAATGCGGGCAACAAGGATCACAACCAGGACCTGTCGACGCGGCGTGCCGCGGCGGTCAAGGCATACCTCGCATCGAAGGGCGTGGGGGACGATCGGCTCGACAGCCTCGGCTGCGGCCAGGGCACGCCGATCGCGGACAACGCGAGCGAGGACGGCAAGGCGCAGAACCGGCGCGTCGAGTTCGTGATTATTCGCAAGCGGCATCCGCGCGGGCAGTGCGAGCTCTACAAGCCGGGCGAGCACCACCACCATCACGACCGCGACGCGGCGAAGTGAATCAGCAGCTCGTGTCGACGACGAGCATCGGTGACAATCACCGCAAGGAACGATCCGAACGGCTGGCGCGGCGGGCCACAAGCAACCGCGGCGCCGGCGATCTGCAGCGGATCCCGATCGAGGGCCACCGCCCGCAGGGCAACGTTCGAGACTACGCGTGATTGTCGCGAGGTGGGCACGCGGCCGGCGACAATGGATTACGAGAAATATCGGCGCTATTCATATCCGACGATCGCCTTCATGACTACAGTCGAACCATGCCTCGCGCGCGCAAACGCCACGTGCAGCAGTCGCTGCCGATGCCGCGCCGTCGCGACAAGAACGGCCAGCTTCGCGGCGGCGCCCGTGACGGCGCGGGTCGCCCGAAGAAGCCGAAGGAACAAGGCCGCGCGAGCGAACGTCATCGGGTGCGCCCAGCGATCAGGGCGAGCCAGCCGATCCACGTGATCATGCGCGCCGCGCCGGCAGTCGGCACGTTGCGCAAGGACGAAGTGTTCGGTGCCGTGCGCTACGCGACCCGTCTGATCGCGCGGCATCACGAGGAAACGTTCCGGATCGTCCACCTCAGCCTCCAGCGCACGCACATCCACATGATCGTGGAGGCGAACGATCGCCGCGCCCTCTGGCAGGGCATGAAGGCGTTCGGGATCTCGGTCGCGAAGCACATCAACGCATTGATCGGCGAGCGGACGGGAGAGCGGCGGCGTGGATCGGTGTTCGCGGACCGCTATCACGCGGTGGTGCTGAACAACCCGAAACAGGTACGGAACACGCTCGCGTACGTGCTCCAGAACTGGAAGCACCACGGCGAGCACGCGAAGCCGATGCAGCGGCCGTGGAAGATCGATCCGTACTCGAGCGCGATCGCGTTTGACGGCTGGAAGGAGCGCGACGGCGTGCCGTTCCGCTTGCCCGAAGACTACGAGGCGCTCTTCGTGTGGCGACCGCGGACCTGGCTGTTGAAGGTCGGATGGCGTCGCTGGGGATTGATCGGGATCGACGAGATTCCCGGCGGCGGTAGCGAGTAGTAGACGCACGGTGGCCGCGCTCGGAGTGCAGCCGAGCGCGGGCGGCTCGAACCGAGCAGGGGGGCCCTCGCGCCCGGTGCCGTGCAGGTCAACTGGTGCTGGCGCTCGAGCCGACACCAGACAGAGAATTTTTCATTTCTTGTTCCGGACGGCGCTCGCGCGAATGGTGGGCCTCCAATGCGGCGGCGGCGCAGAACGCAAGGCAGCGCGGGTGAACTTGCGACCCGCTCCGTAACCAGCCGGGCGCCATCCCGCGTCGGCCGGTCGCGGCGAATGGACGAGTGCGTCGAGCGCCTGCGCGAGATCGGGGCGCGAGCCGATGTGCTGGCGCGTGTCGCCGGTCTGGGGCGAGCCGGTGTCGCGCAGCGCGCGGCGAAGGTCGACGGGCGAGACGGGACCGCCGAGGTGGGTCTTCGCCCAGCTCTCCATCAGGATCGCCGCGCCGGCGACGATCGGCGACGCGCTCGAGGTGCCGGAGAACTCGCCGGTGTAGTGGCGATGGGTCGACTCGGTCGAGCAGCGCTGGAGGTCGCCGTAGTCGAGCGTGGTGACCTTGCGGCCCCAGCCCTGGACGTCGACGCGCGCGCCGTGGTTCGAGAAGTCGAGCTTCTCGCGATCGTGGTAGCCGGGACGCGGCGGTGCGCCGGCGCCGACGAGGATCGCGCCGGAGTCGCGGTTCCAGCGATCGAATTTCTTCTTGTACGCGCGGTGATCGAGATCCTCGGCGCCGTTGCCGGCGGCCTCGACCACGATGATCCCGCGCTGCACCGCGGCGCGGATCGCGTCGTAGTTGTCGTCCCAGTACTCGATCGCGATGTAGCGGCCGCGCGGTCCGGTCGCCTGGAGCTCGATCAGGAGGACGTCGCCGGCGCGCAGGTTGTCGGCGGCGGCCTCGATCGCGTCGGCGACCGATTCACCGCCGATCGACGACGTGAACACGCGCTCGACCTCGGGCGCGATGCCGATCACGCCCTTGCCGTTGTCCTGACCGACGACCTCGCCGAGCACCGCGGTGCCGTGCGGTTGCCACCCGGAGATCGGTTTGCCGGCGACGTGGGTGATCCGCGCGCCCGGAAGATCCTCGTGCTGCGCGTTCCAGCCGCCTTCGATGTCCGCGAACCACACGCCCTGACCCTGGGTCCGGCGCCACAGATCGGCGGCGCCGATGCCGGCGGGCGCGGGACCGAGATACTCCTGATGATGATCGTAGGTCGGCGTGGTGATCGGGCAGCTCTCGGCCTCGGCGCCGGCCGACGGGAGCGTGTAGAGCGGCTCGATGTACGCCACCTCGACCCCGGGCTCGGCGACGAGCGCGGCGAGCTCTGCTTCGGCGTCCTCGGCCGCGACATCGATCTCCCACCAGCGAGCGCGCGGGTCGGGCGAGCTCCGATCGTGCGGGATCGTGCTGAACAACAGATGGACCTCGTTCGGGATCGTCGTCGACGGGGCGAATTCGCCGCCCTGCTTCAGCTTGACGTGGATCGCGACGCGCTGACCCTGCGGGGTCTCCTCGTCGATCCAGATCAGCAGACACCAAACCACGACGAGACCCAGCGCGAGCAGGAAGTACCGGACCGGGGTCGGCAGCTCGGCGAACATCCGCGACATCCCCTGATCGTACGCGACACCGCTTTGTTCGCAAGTGTCAGAAATGTGCCGAATAACCGGCGATCCGGGCGCGGATCCGCGCGTCGAGCACGGGGCTGGCGCCGGCGAGTGCATCGGCAATCTGGATGGCCTCGTCGCGATAGGCGCGGCGCTTGTCGCTCGACCACTTCTCGGGTGGCGGCGCGAGGTTCGTGATCCGATCGGCGAGCTTCACGATCCAGATCTCGCGCGGCTGGAGCCGGATCCGGGTCAGGCTGTCGGCCATCTGATCGGCCTTCGGGATCGAGGCGTCGAGCTTCGACAGCGCGGCGACCCCATCCGCGACCCCAGGGCCGAACGTCGCGATCAACTCGGCGAGCGTGGTCGCGGTGTCCTCGAGCGTGTCGTGGAGGAGTGCGCAGGTCACCGCGAGGTCGCGGTCGAGCCCGGGCTCCAGCGCCGCGATGACCTCGCCGGCGACCGACACGACGTGGACGAGGTACGGCAGATCGCTGCCGGCCATCCGCTGGCCCTCGTGCTTGGCCGCGGCGAAGCGCAGCGCTGCGACGTAGCGATCCGGCGTGAACGTCACCCGGTCATCTTGCCACGTCGCTCGCGGGCTACGCCGTTTGGGGGCAAGGTCCCAGCCAGTGCACGAACCGAGTTGCCGGTGCGCGGTTCGGTGATCTCGCGGACATGCGTCGCGCGCGAGCTGGCACCGCCGCTGCACATCCAGTTCGTGCAAGGAGCACGGATGATCGATTTCACCCAGACCATGGAGATCGACCTCGACACGCTCGAGGAAGTCTCGGGCGGCGCCGGCAAGCCGGCCGCGAAGCCGAACCTCGGCCAGGATGCGCTCGCCGGCTGTCTCGACGGTGCCGCCGGGAACCGGAACCTGGTCACCGGCTGTGTCTCGGGCGCGGGCAAGCGCCTCGTCCAGGATCTCGGCAAGCTGTTCACGAAATAATTCCGGCTCGCCTCCGGACCCGCGCGCGACTCGCTGCTTGGTCGCTACGAACCGCGCGCGGGCGCGGAGACGAGTTGCTTCGCCGTTCGCGGCTGCGTGCGCGTCGTGTCTCCCCTTCCACGACGTGTGCGCGGCCGCGAGCGCGCGACGCTGCTATCGTTACGGTGGATGCGCTTTGTCGTCGCCGCGTGCCTGATCGTCGTGGCCGGCGTAACCGCGATCAAGCTCGGTCGCCGGGCCCAGAACTGGAACGACGAGCTCGCACTGCGTTCGCCGCTCGCGGAGGTGTCGCCGATCGTCGACGATCCGCAGACGCCGCGCCTGACCGGCCGGGTCGTGATGATCGTGATCGACGGCCTCGGCATCGACGAGTCGCACCTGCCGTTCCTCGACGAGCTCCGCGCGCGCGGTGCCTCGACCGTCGCCGAGGTCCCGTACCCGACGATCTCGCGCCCGAACTACGTCACGCTGTTGACGGGCGTGCCGCCGGCCGACAGCGGCGTGCGCGCGAACCGCGTGCCATTCCCCGTCGGGCTCGACACCGTGATGGATCGCGTGCGTGCGGCCCAGCTCCGGGTCGCGAGCGCCAGCGATTTCGGCGTGATGCCGAATCTGTTCGCGCGCGGTTCGAAGACACTCTCGATCGGCTGGCTCGAGTCCCCCGCCGCGCACGGCACGCGGATCACCGCGCCGCCGGGGATCACGTGGCCGGTCGACGAGGCGATCCGGACGAGATCGCTGGAGGACCTCGCACCGGTGATCGCCGCGCTCGGCTCCGACGACGCGGCCGCCGGCTTCGCGTTCGTCCCGGTGCTCGTGCTCGACGTCGATCGCGCCGGCCACGCGCACGGCATCGGTCCCGAGTATCGCGCCGCCGCGACCGCGGTCGACAACATGCTGCGCACCGCATTCGGCCACCTCGATCTCACGCGCACGACCGTGATCGTCGTCGCCGATCACGGCCATGTCGCGCCCGGAGGCCACGGTGGTCCGGAGCGCGAGGTCGCCCACGTGCCCTTGATCCTGGCCGGCAAGGGCATCCTCCCCGGCGCGAAGGCGCACGGCGCGCGCTCGATCGACGTCGCGCCGACCATCGCCGCGCTGCTCGGCGTCCCCGGGCCCGGCCACGCCGAGGGTCGGGCGCTCGTCGAGCTGCTCGATCTCGACAGCGCCGCGTACAAGACGCGGACCGTGTTCGATCTGAGGCGCGCCGCCGAGATGGGACGCGTGATGGAGGCCGCGCGTGCCGCGGCGAGTCGACCCGATCCACTCCGCCTCGCGCAGGTCGCGGTCGGCCTGCTCGCGCTCGCGGCGCTCGGCTTCTGGCTCTCGCGCCGTCGCGCCCTCCTCCTGCCGCGCGGTGCGGTCGCCGGCGTGGCCGGCTTCGCACTCATGCTCGTCGCGATGATCGTGGTCACCCGCGGTCACGCATCGCCGTCGTACGTCCCGTCGCTCGCGCGCACGATCGAGCTCGGCACGATCGGCATCGTGATCTCGATCGCCGTGCAGGTTGGCGCGAGCTGGCTCGCGATCCGGCGCGCCGCCGATCGCCTCGCCGCAGCGAACGGTCTCGCGCTCGCCGGCTTCGGCCTGGCGCTCGCACTGCGCTTCCTCGTTCGCGCCTGGTTCTTCAAGCCGTTCGTCGTCGTGCCGTCGCCGTTCTGGTTCGTCGCGATCCCCACGATCGACCTGGCGACCGCGACGTGCGCCGTCGCCACCGCGATCTCGCTCGCGCTCGCCGTGGCCACCAGCCTCCGGGCTTCGGCTACCGCGTAACCTCCGCGGCCTCGAGCGCGGCCGTGCACTTGGCGAGGAGGCGGATCAACTCCTTCTTCTCGGCAGGGGTCAGCACCGCGAAGCACGCCTCGTCCGAGGCGTCGACCGTCGCGATGATCTTGTCGCGCCGCTTCGCGGGGACACGGGCCTCGATCAGCGACGCGCGGCGGTCGCCGGGCGCAGGGACCCGGCGGACGAGCTCGGCCTTCTCCATCCGATCGAGCGCGCCGGTGAGGGTCGCGCTCGACAGCGCGAGCTCGCGCTGGAGCTGGCCGATCGTGACCGCGCCCATTTCCCACAGCGCGCGGAGCACGTGGGCTTGCTCGCCCGACAGCTCGAGCTCGGCGACCGCCCGGTTCGTCGCGCGGTTGACATGACGGAACAGCTTCACGACCGCGTGCGAGGGGCTGGAGCTCCGCCGATCTTCCATGTGCGGAGGCTATCACGATTCATCTTGCATACGAGATAACTGCCTCGTATACGAAGGATATGCAGCGCTCGCACGCCTTGCGCCTGATCGACCAGCTGCGGACGTCCGGCTCGTCGAGCGCGCCGGCATTCGAGCTCGCGACCGATCGCTATCGCTCGCAGGCGTGGTTCGAGCGCGAAGCGCCACTCCGTGCGCTGCCCCGGATCGCGACCGTCGCGTCGGCGGTCGCGCCCGGCGGGTGCCTCCCGCTCGCGGGTGGCGTGCTGCTCGTGCGCGATCAGGCCGGGGCGCTCCGCGCGTTCGCGAACGCGTGCCGGCACCGCGGCACCCGGCTCGTCGCGTCGGCGTGCGCGGCAAAGGCATTGGTCTGCCCGTATCACGGCTGGACGTACGATCTCGCAGGACGCCTCATCCACGTGCCGCACGCGGAGGTGTTCGACGGCAAGGACGCGGGCCGCGACCTCCGCGCGTTGCCGGTGGTCGAGCGCGACGGGCTCGTCTGGCTGGCAGCGCGCCCCGCGACCGAGCAGACGCCGGAGGACGCGCTCGCGGCACTCGTCGCCGAGGTCGACGAGTTGCTCGCGCCGCTCGCGACGGATCTCGACGCGCTCGGCGCGCAGGACCTCGTCGTGTTCCGGTCGAGCGTCACGCCGCGCCGGTGCAACTGGAACTTCCTCGTCGAGGCGTTCCTCGACGGCTACCACCTCCGCACGCTCCATCGCGACTCGATCTACCGGTTCTTCCTCGACGCCGCGTCGATCGCCGAGCCGGCCGGCCCGCACATCCGCGCGATCACCGCGCGCCGCGCTCTTCACACCTCGCCGGCCGACGCCGAGCCGCGCGCGGTCGTCACGCCCTCGTTGTTCGTGTTCCCGGCGACCACGATCGTCGAGCACCCCGACTTTCTGTCGATCCTGACCGCCCACGCGCGCGGCCCGGAGCAGACCGAGTTCGAGCACGTGATGCTCGTCCCCGCGGCGCGCGTCACCGAGGTCGAGCACTGGGACAAGAGCTGGGACCTGATCGAGGGCGAGGTGTTCCAGCGCGAGGACCAGTGGGTGTGCGAGGAGATGCAGCATGGCCTCGACGCCGGGACCGAGACCCTGCTGTTCGGCGGGCTCGAGCACGGCGTGCGCTGGTTCCACGACGCGATCGCGGCGCGACTAACCCCGTAGATACGTCTGCAGCATGGCGGCGAGCGTGCGGCGCACGCCGCGATCGAGCTCGACCGACGGCTCGCGGCCGAGTGCGCTCGCGAGCGAGAGCTTCGTCGCCGCGTAACCGAACGCCGCCGCGACGGTCGTGACCAGCGCGAGCTCGACCCGCTCCTTGACCTCCGCGGAGGCGTTGGGATCGAGCACGTGCGTGACCTGCGCCGCGACCAGCTGCAGCCCGCGGTTCCGCAGCGCGAGCGCGTGCGCGACGTTCCGGCCCTCGCTCGCGACGAACCACTTCATCAGGCGCAGGTGGACCGGATCGTCGAACGTCGTGAACAGCATGTCGATCAACAGCTCCGGATCGCCGATCCCGCCCGCCGCGAGCCGCTCGAGGATCCGCTCGCGCAGCGCGCCCGTCCGCCGCTCGAACACCTCCTCGACCAGCCCGCTGTACGTGCCGAAGTAGTGGGTGACGAGCGCGTGCGAGACGTCCGCTTCGCGCGCGATGTCCTTCAGGCCGACCTGATCCGGCGGCAGATCGCGGAACACGCGCTCCGCCGCATCGAGCAGCTCCTGGCGCGCGAGCTCCGGACTACGACGCCGCCTCACCTTCCGAGCGATCCGGACAGCCTTGCGATGTCGCGGCAT
>Ga0307509_10010268_pt1 | contig 11511 bp, 11 predicted proteins | sample 10_EM_MG_FD_202245 | JGI IMG/M metagenome (GOLD analysis project Ga0307509, IMG submission 202245) | Populus trichocarpa ectomycorrhiza microbial communities from riparian zone in the Pacific Northwest, United States - 10_EM | ecosystem: Host-associated > Plants > Roots > Unclassified | place... | reverse complement strand
GTCGTATCGAGGAGATGTAGAAATTGCTCGTATCCTTCTCGAGCACGGTGCGGTGGCGACGGCTCCAGACAACTTGGATTGGACACCGTTGCATGAGATATCGTATCGGGGACATTTCGAAATTGCTCGCCTCTTCCTCGAACACGGAGCAGATGCGAATGTCAAAGACAGCGAGTTGGTGACTCCGTTGCATCAAGCGGCGCATTGGGGACATTTGGAGATTGTTCGGATCCTTCTGGAGCACGGTGCAGATGGAACTGCTCAAAACCACAAGGGAAGGACTGCGTTCCAGATAGCGTCAGCACAGAAGCATGCCGATATTATGCAACTACTGTTGGGTCATGGAGCTGAGTGATGTGGAGCGATGTCATCATGGTACAGTAATCTAATCTCTCCCCATTCAACACCGCCAAACTCACGAAACCACATGTAATTACTCACACCAATGCACACGGACAGTGGCACGACACGCTCCCTCCGCCACGCCCTCGCCCACGCCCTCGCCCTCTCCATCCACCTCCTCCCAGCACCCTCATGACCCCCCGCACCGCAACTAACAACCACGCTCCCGCTCCTCTCGTAAACTGCCGACGGGCAGCTCGCCCGTGTGCACCTCCTGCGTCTCAGTACAACCGTAACGCAACGTATCCCCGAGCTGCAATCACGTACGATGGCAGTCTGGGCCCGCGACCGTGCGCTCGGTGCTGCGCTCCGCCGCGACGCGGACATGCATGCGGCTGTAGGGCGCGTCGGACTCGGTATTGCGCCGCCTTTGCAGAGGAGGGTCTCTAGGGCGCCGCCGCTCGGTTTGCGGGATCATAAGGAGGCGCTCAAAGTGGGTGAAAGCGAAGCGGGTTGGATGTTACTGCTGCCAGTCGTGGTGGGAGGACCAGGTGGGTGGCTCGAGCATGTGCTTGCCTTCTCGTACCAGTTTTTTACATCTGTGTCTGGCCTTCGGCCTTGCAGAGCCTATGTTCTCCAAGTGTTGGAAGTAATTAGAAGGACTCCTAACAGGAACCAGCTTGGAAATCGTCACTTGAATATGTAATTTCAACTCCCTGCTGTCATTATAATTAGACTCCTGTGAACCACACAACACCAAAGAGTCAAATACCAACTAGAGTCTACTAGATGTTGGTAGCCATTGCGACTTGGAGTCTAGCTTGGAAAGCAATCAGAATATTGACCTGCCAGTAATATGTGAGAAACAGGTGACGCAGAGGGGCTGGAACAATTCCAGTGTACAGCTTCTACAGTACCATGTGATGCATGTAATGAGCAGAGATAGGAACTAAACTACTACTTATCAAACTGAGGGACTTCAAAGGCTTTGCCACACATCCTCTTCAACTGACCATTTGTTTATGGCCACAGCACGTCATCTGAGAGAAGACCATGTCCGTGCTATGATGGCCGCACAGAAGGATTGACGGCACTTCCGCAGTGGCCGGCCCGGAGAAGTTCTGAATCGGTCCACCAATCCGGCCATCCGGCCCGCAATTGACCAGTTGGGACTAGGTCACGTGGACGGTGGACAGCACACTCCGTGGATCGTCCCTGTTGTCAATGGACTATTAATATTGATGGCTCCAAAACGATCAAATCGCAAAATAAAACGAAAGCCGGTGAAACTAGCCGCTATCACCTTGGCTATCACCACACCTACATATCCATCCTGCATCCTCCTCCATCTCCCCACCGAATTGCTTATCAAGATCTTGACTTACCTCCCTGTTGCGGATCTGTTCTCCGTGCGGTGGACCTGTCGCACATTGGGTGACATCATCACCAATACTGCATATCTGCAGTACATCATCCGTGCCTATATCAATGGTGTAGAAGACTCTCTACCTCCCGATTTTCCGTATTCCAAGCGTCTTGAACTTCTACGACGCCGTGAACAATCTTGGAGTGCTCTACAATTCGACTTGTTTGCCGAATACGATCCCAATATGTCCCGTCTCGAGAATTCTATTCTTCAAGACGGTTATTTGGTCTACGGACAGCTACTTGAAAACCCGCGGCGATATAGATATACGGACCTTTATTCTGCTGCTCGGAACGAGGAAGTGCATTGGGTACACATCACAATAGACAATAGTCCTCTTCCTCCTCTATCCGATGTCACATTTGCAATAGACCATAACTTGGTGGTAGGATTCAGGTTTGTGTCCCTTCCAATTCCATTTTGGGTGCAAAACTTGACAAAAGTCATAGCAAACAGCGACTTGGAGACGACGAGGCTGTGCGCGTTCAGCTTACCTTTTTTGAATTCACGACTGGTTCATTTCATCCTCTCTCATCAACGCCCACTGTGTCGCTTCCACCAATTTATGGGCGCCCCTATGCTTTTGTAAGTGCAGAAGTCTTGGGAGATCACATCTTGGTTTTCCTACGGAATGACGGCAAAACATCTGCCCTCTACTTGGTCTCATGGAAAGCGGGAACCGTGGTGCTTGTCAATGGCCTTGGTAGGTCTTATCTCTTCTCTGACTCAGACAGAACTCTGAAGCTTCACGAGATCCCGCTCATGCAACAACGTTGTGGTCTGGAAACTTCAAGGCATTGGTCACCGATGACAACGTCTTTGTACTGATGAAGGATGGTGGGAACCGCTTAGAGGTCTGCAAACTTGACATCACCTCCCCTGGCCCGTGCCTACAGAAGATATGCTCCCTTGAGCTACCACCATTGATGCCATGGGTTTCTGTTCACTTGTATAGGATCTTCGCGGAGTGGGTCCCAACCTCGAAAAACTACGCACGGTCCAGGTCCTCCCGGGCAAGTCCCGCTCATTTCTACTCCTCTACAGTCGGCACGATAACCCTTTTTCTCAATTATACCATACCACGGGGGTTTTATGGGGCTACGTATGGGCTTCCATATGGCTATGCACTAATCATTGACGTTGAAGCACTCCTCGACACTATTCGCACGGGCGTACACAACGTGCCGTGGGCGGACTGGGGCCCATCCAGCACACACTTATTCCAAAGGGGCCTACTACACCTAGACCCAGCTGGACCTTCCTGGATCACAGAATTTTCACCGCTAATGCTACGCCAGTATTACCCACGGCGCACTCGGTACACCCAGTCAATGCCGGAGAACTCGTCATCGTCATCACGGACTGGGCCACGGGTGTTCTCTTCAACAGATGTATCTGACAAACTTTGGGGCGAGTACAGGGTAGTGACAAGCCTGCCATATCGTGACATCGTGGTGTATGATATAAACCTTAGCCATGTCCGAACAATATTGGCGGATAGGGAGTGGGTTGTCGGAATGGCAGTGACCCCGGTAGTACGTGGGATTTTTGTATACTTAAACCGTTCCGGTGTGAAACTGATTATAACAGGCGGAGGGAGGTTCTGTCCGTATCACGGTGTACCATTTAGTTTCTGCACTGGTATTCTGAGAATAATCGAGACGTGTACAATTGAACATGGCCAAGACTTAAACAATGCAGGAGCGGCTCAGGTGACATCGTCGTGAGATCCCCAAAGCAACTGCGAAAGTCGGGAAATCCACTTCACTAGCACGGGATGTACGGAAAATCGTTGCGGTCGTTTTCAATCACACTCGGGAGACATGAGGTGGGGCTGGGTACCATTTTTAGAATCATAATGATCTAGGCAGATCAGGACACTCACAATAACACACCCATGGTGTTCCCCATCGACACAGCGCGTCGACTTCGAAGGCAGTCCTAACAATTCGAACTGCCAGAGACACGTTTCTAAGTGCTCCATTAGTTCCAGTCGGGCGGGAGCGCTGCAAGCCCTTCTGCCATTGCTCTGCGCATGTCGGGAATGCGAATTAGAGTGATAGTCCGGTAATACGGGCCGGAAAGACCGACCTTGTGACCCGCAAAAGGCACGTGATCAGGAAAGGGAGAGCGGAGAGCGCCGCGACGGGTGGCCTTACCTGCAAAACAAACCAAAAATAAAACGTGTGCGGAGAAGCCAGCCATATAGCAAAGGTCCTTGGCCCTAGGCCGTACCACTCGGCATCCTGGTCTAGACGGGAAATCTCAAGGACAACATATAACCGGACGCTGAGGTGGCGGACCTTCGGCAGGTCACACATTGGCACGTCGTCTTTTGCGCAACTTACTCACGTAAATCTCTAGTGCTGTGTGTAGGGTAACCAAGATTCATCTGGCCACTGCTCGTCACCATACATAATCATTCGAGGAGATCGGCTAGGCCGGTAACTCTGAAGAGGCATGAACAGTGAGAACAACATACGACGAATGCAAGTGCAGGGCTCACTACCTCGTGGGTACGTTTTCCAGCGCTCGCAGCTCTCTTTTTACAGATAACCCAGTTGTTGTAGGCCCAACAACCATCCCTCAAGAAAGCTCTGAAGAACGTCGGACAAGAACTCAAACGAGAGCATCCTTTGGAGAGACGAGCGGTACTTTCGAAAGTGCAGGGAAAGAATGGAGAGCGGACAAGGAGGCTTAGGAGGATACGATTGTGGACATTAAGGTTGCCCGAGAAGAATCTCGATGCTAAGTTGAGGGCTCTTCTCCGAGAGGTCGATCCGCTGAGTGGGCGCGCCCACACCATGCAGATGAATTGGGCGTGCGGAATGAGCACGTTGGACGATTGGAAGAGGAAAACCGTAGACGACAAGAGCACGAAAGCCAGATGCCCACGAAGGTTCGCTCGTCTATCATTTACCTCATTGTGGTGTCCCTACTTGTGCCAACTCACGCATTGCAGTCTGATCGCGTCGATCCCACTGGACTCCACTGCCTTAAAGACGGGGTCGAAATCTTGAAAGCGAAAAATTTGGCTTGGGAGGCTCGGCAAACCACACTTGCCCAACTAAACCGAACATCAAGAAAATGTAAACCATAACCATCCCATTCGTGGCCAGCATGGCGGAAGCTAACAGGTAGAATTCCCCACAACGAATGACGGGGCACGCATAAGTTCGGAGGAAAAGTGACCAGACGGGATGCCACGGGCCCGTGAGATCCGTTGGCCATACGGCCTCGACAGCCGGCTGCATAAAGTTGCGTAGGGAGGATTCGACAGGCTTACGTGTATCCTAAGTGTGTTGATCCCAAGATTTCGTTGTGATGGCTATCGGTAGAAGTCGACGAACCTCATACGACTCATATCCAGGACTCGCCAATGCCGGCGGGCGACTGGCTTGCTGTGATGACTATCTAGGGCGTTGCGTCGAATATGCATACTGTTCACGATGTCTAATGAATTTGGAACGTAGTCAAATTGAGTTCAGATCCGGGTTACTGCATGGTCGGACTCAGGCAGATGCCGGCACGCCACGAGCCAACTCAAAGCCGGCCGGGTCATTCATTCTATTTCGGGCACATGTATCTGGATATCGCGTGGATCAGCATGAGGCAGTACGGTGCGGCGTATCTCCTCAACTGCACCCTCATTTCCTTGGGCCTTCCTCAGCCGTATCTCCTCGACCTTTAGTATGGGCGACCCCTCTCCATCCTCCCACCTTCAAGTCCTCTTTGAGTCTGCCCTGAAAGACTACGAAAAGCAGACGGGGACCAAATTGACCGAACATCCACTTGCTCAGCAGCTCGAGACGTGCGGCTCCATAGAGTCTGTTACCGCGGTTATCCAAGGACAAGCGCGGGGTTTTGGTGAATTTAAAGGAAATGAGGGCAAAGTCTCAAAATCGCTCCAGCGTGCCGTCTCTGTTCTGTATCCGCTCTCCACTGGTGCTGTCCTCGGCGAAGCCGCCTCTGTGGTATGTCTGGTTTTACTGACAAGCAACGCCGCATTCCTGATGTTTGGTTTTGCTATAGCCATTCTCACCTGGGCTAGCAATATTTACTGGTCTGGGTATCCTACTCACAGTACGAGTCTTCTCGGTTTTAAATGCCCGTATCTGTGTTTTAACTAAATTTTATCAGGCGTTTAAGGGCGTCAATACCAGCTATGATGCGCTCGTCGATCTGCTCGAGTCGATCGAACACTTCCTCATCCGCCTTGACATTTATACCAAAATCCCTCCTACCGCAGTTGTGACAGAGATCATCGTCAAAATCATGGTGGAGCTACTCTCTACCTTTGCCCTGGTGACCAAGCAGATCAAGGAGAAACGGCCGGGTGAGTCCATTCTTCCAGACACGTTTCATGTCTCAACGCAACTTAGTGAAATTCGTCAAGAAACTCTTGGGAGATAATGAGGTCGAGGCGGTGCTGCAGAGATTAGATAGGCTAACCCAGGATGAGGCTCGTACTACCTCGGCGCAGACCCTCGAAATTGTCTACGGTCTCATCCAGAATATGAGGGTGGTTATGGACGGTGAGCAGTCCGTACATGACTCCTCGCCCGCGTGTCATTAATGTTCTTCCCTGAAGACGGCAAAGCGTCGGTAGATGGTGTGCGAGAGGCTCTCCGTGAGTTTGCATGACGAGACTCGACTGGTATGATATTTGATCAGGCATTAGTAATTATGCAGCAGATTGCGAACGACATGAACAGGTCAAAACGTTAGTTATTCACGTCGTTGCTCGTATCGCAAACTAGGAACACTGAGACTGTGACTGTCTCGCAGGTGACAAGGTGCAGCAGGACTTTCGAAACTGGCTCTCTCCACCCGATCCTTTCAAAAACCATAACCTCGCGCAAGAATCCTACCACAGTGGAACTGCTGCCTGGTTCATTCATGGCAACACTTTCGCGGAATGGAAGTTCTCTGGTCCAAGCTCGTTATTATGGATTCACGGGAAGCGTATGTCCCATACCCATACTCCTTTGCTGACAATTATAATTATAATTTATACGTTTGTAGCCGGCGCGGGAAAGACCGTCCTTTGGTAGGTCAATGTTTCAAGAGAATCATTACGATACTCATGTATGCCATCGTTCAGTTCAACGATCATCGAGGACATCATCGTCATGCGTAATGCTGGACTAGCTTCACTAGCGTTCTACTATTGCGATTTTAGGGATGACCACAAGAAGACACTGCGTGGCTTGCTCTCATCTCTCCTGTTCCAGCTCTGTGACCAATCCGGCTGCTATCTTACCATCCTTTCCGATTTCTATTCCGCACACTGTCGTGGTGCCCAAGATCCCAGTGATCGTGCACTTGCACAATGTCTCAACAACATGCTTACATTCCCAGCACAAGCCCCAATTTATGTCGTTATAGATGCGCTCGACGAATGTCCGAGCACGTCCGCCATGCCGTCTCCCCGCGAAAAGGTCCTGATGTTTGTGGAGGACCTTGTCCAATCACGCATACAGAACCTACGGATATGCGTCACAAGCCGCCCCGAGACAGATGTCAGCTTTTTCCTCGAACCTTTGACGTTTCGTTCCATGTCCCTACACTCAGAGAGGGGACAAATGCAGGACATCAACAACTATATTCGGTCCGTCATTAACGTGGACCGAATTATGCGAAAGTGGAAAGCGGCGGACAAGGAGCTGGTCATCGACGTACTCACAAAGAAAGCCGACGGGATGTGAGTTACCAGTGTCCTAAGCTGAATCTTTATGACTCTCGCTCATACCTATGATGTAGGTTCCGTTGGGTCTATTGCCAAATCGTCTATATCCGCCGCTGCCTACCAGGTCGTATCCGGTATGCCCTGGACGAACTACCAGAGACGCTCGATGAGACCTATGAGCGCACCTTGCGGGATATCGACAAGGCAACCTGGGAATGTGCACACCACCTATTCCAATGCGTTGCAGTGGCCTCACGCCCTCTCCGTGTGGAGGAACTCACGGATATCCTCGCGTTAGATTTCAAGACAGGACCGATTCCGAAATTTCTCGAGGATTGGCGCCCGGAAGATCCCGTGGACGCCATCCTTTCCACGTGCTCCACTTTGCTGGCAGTCGTCAAGGTCGAAAATTCCTCAGTGATACAATTTTCGCATTTCTCTGTCAAGGAGTTCTTGACATCGGAACGCCTTTCAAAAGCAAATGATTCCATTTCCCGCTACCATGTCTCCCTGACACCCACCCACACCTTTCTTGCCCAAGCCTGTCTTGGCGTTCTGCTTCACCTGGGCGAAGACATCACAATCAATACCCTCCAAAACTTTCCTCTCTCGGAATATGCCGCCGAGCACTGGGTTGACCATGCTCGCTTTGAGAATGTGGCAATACACATCCAAGATGGCCTCGTACGTCTCTTTGATCCAAACAAACCACATTTTGCCATCTGGGTTTGGATATACGATCCGGAGGCCCCATGGCGCCGAACGGAGCGGGCGGAAAAGCCATCGCGACCCAGGGGAACACCCTTACATTATGCTGCTCTCTGTGGCTTTCCGGACATTGCTAAGTTTTTGATTCTTAGGCGCTCACAGGAAGTGAACGCTCGGGGCTTTGATGACCAAGCGACTCCGTTATTTTCGGCGTCTCGAAACGGCCATTTGACGGTCCTCCGGGTCCTTCTTGAACACGGCGCCAAAGCCACAGCTCAGGATGACGCCAACTGGACGGCATTACATGAAGCGGCATATCGAGGACATGCAAATATTGCTCGTCTCCTTCTCGAGCACGGGGCCGATGTCATGTGCCAGGACAAGCGCAAGTCGACTCCATTACACCGGGCATCATATCGAGGACATCCAGAGGTTGTTCGGGTGCTCCTCGAATATGGGGCAGATCCGAAAGCTCAGGACATGCGAAGGTCGACACCATTTCACGAAGCATCGGAAGGAGGTCATTCAGACGTAACTGAAGTCCTTCGCGAGTTCGTTGGAGAAAAAGGAGCCCAGGACAAGCGCAAGTCGACGCCATTGCACGAGGCATCGTATCGGGGAGATGTGGACGTCGTTCTCGACCTCCTTGAACATGGGGCAGATGCGACAGCGCAGAATGACTTAGGACGGAGTGCTTTGCATTATGCGTCGGAAGGAGGACACCTGAGGGTGGTTCGCCTTCTTCTCGAGCACGGGGCAGACGCGACAGCATCGGACGACCTGGGGCGAACCCCGTTACATCGAGCGTCGTATCGAGGAGATGTAGAAATTGCTCGTATCCTTCTCGAGCACGGTGCGGTGGCGACGGCTCCAGACAACTTGGATTGGACACCGTTGCATGAGATATCGTATCGAGGACATTTCGAAATCGCTCGTCTCTTTCTCGAACACGGAGCAGATGCGAATGTCAAAGACAGCGAGTTGGTGACCCCGTTGCATCAAGCGGCGCATTGGGGACATTTGGAAATTGTCCGCATCCTTCTGGAGCACGGCGCAGATCCAACCGCTCAGAACCACAAGGGAAGGACCGCGTTCCAGATAGCGTCAGCACAGAAGCACCCTGACATTATGCAACTACTGTTGGGGCATGGAGCGGTTGATGCTACACTAAATTAGACGTAGGTGATACGCAATACTATATTTTGTTATCTGCAACTATTGGAGAAAACCATCTCCGGGGAGGGCAGGACCGTACAGTGGCCTACAGACCCACAATCAGCAGTCTTTTTGGGTGATGACGCGTCGACTGGCAATTACAATCAGAGAAGGAAGAGCTCAATTCACGCATGACTTGATATGGATGGAACCAATTACATTCGAAAGTACACAACAACGTCACAGTAGCGGGCGCAACTAATTGTCGCCCAACATATTTCAAAAACTAGTAGTAAAGTTGTTGAAGATTAACAGGTTTGCTGTATCCGTGGGAATCTCAGTAAGTAGGTCCTTGCTCGCGAGACCGATCAGCGCTGCTTTGAGGTCAGCGGGGCCAAGCGGTTCGACATCGATCGGGCCAGTGACGGCTTCAATGATGCGAGGTGGAGGAAGAAAGCTAGAAGCCCAGTGGGGCATCACGCTGTACACGGACTCATAAAGGCTGACGAAAGACCTAGTGAAAGGGGGCTGTGTGTTGAGCCCCGTAGAAACAAGGGTGGATGTAGTTGGGTCGAAAGTGGAGGATGGATAGATGGAAAGAAGATACGCCAGGAGACCGGCAGTATGGGAGGATGCCATGGAAGTGCCGGAGAGCGTGTTCGTGGCGGAATCAGATCCAATCCAGGTGGATAGTATATTGAAGCCGGGGGCAAAGACGTCGACGCAAGGCCCGGAACCGGAGAAGGTGGCACGCTCATCACTGAGCGTGGACGCTCCAACGGTGACGGCCTTCTCAGCAGAGGCTGGAGAGTTTTTGCACGCATCAGATCGGATACCGCCCACGATAACAGCAAAGTGAAGGCCAGCATCGACAGCGCCGTTAATTGTCTTATCAAGAGCGGGGGATGGTCCGCCACCTACAGCCATGTTAGCAACAGAACCCTTGTGCTTCGTCTTCCCAGTAGCCTTGACTTCAGCGGCCGCATGCGCAGCCTTCTTGACCGCGGACTCAGCAGCAAAAACGACGCCAGCGATGACATCGGACAGGGATCCGCTGCCATTTGATCCAAGAACTTTGACGGCAATCACATTGGCAGACTTCGCTACCCCATATTTGCGTGACGCGATAGTGCCAGCGCAGTGTGTTCCGTGGCCATTGTTGTCTTCGTCAACGTCATTTAAGGGAATAGTCTTGCCCCATGATGCACGCCCTTCGAACTCTTTGTGACCAATGTTGATGCCAGTGTCAATGACATAGACATCAACACCTTCGCCGGCAGTACGATCATATTCATATTTGGTGAAAGTGCCAAAGGAGAGCTTTGGGCGGTGGCTGATGCGCGCGAGACCCTGAAGAAAAGATTGTGTCGCTTTGAGTCATAATCATGGCGAAATGAGCATATTTCTGACATACCCATGGGGCAGAGGTCTGGACCTCATGGGTCCTGACGATTTGGTCGCGCTCAACATAGTCCACTTCGGGCATTTCGCGAATCCTTTGAAGAACTCGGTCCGTGAATTTACCAGCGTAGCCCTTGATATGACTATCGAACACGTGACGGATCCCGCCATTACCGTCCAAGTGGGGGTCCTTGGCATGCGCTGCCTCGATGAAGTTGTAGTGGTTATCAAGTGCCGCCAGCGGCATGTCCTTCTTGAACACGACGATATACGACTCGTTGATGAGTCCGTAAGGAGCTTCATACTCTACCGCGTGGAGGGGGGCAAGGACTAATGGGGTGCCTTGGTTCGCACCATAATTGTGGCAGGTGGAGAGAGGTGTAGCCAAGGATGAAGCAGTCAAGAAGAGGGAGAAAAGTAAGAGTGAAAGGATGGGTGACATTGGTTGTGGTTTGAAACAGACTCGCTTACGACGACGCCTGGATTTGTTTAATGAGAGCTCCCAGTTTGGCGGTATATATACGGATCTGCCAAGCAAAAACACATAGCCAAGTCAGGGCCTAGTTAGGGTCAGGAGTACAGCAACTGTGTACGAGTATTTACGCACGACATCCTCTGAGGCACGCCATTCATCTTTTGGCAGGGCAAAGTGACGCCCCCCAAAAAAAAATGGCATAGGCCGATCAAGTAATCTCGGAAGGACGTTGCGGGCGGTGGCGGTGTTTGAAGGGCTCCTGCGTCGCCTCGTGACGCCTCACCTATAACGGATGAGTCGGAGCTTTCTTCTCCG
>Ga0307509_10010267_pt1 | contig 11514 bp, 11 predicted proteins | sample 10_EM_MG_FD_202245 | JGI IMG/M metagenome (GOLD analysis project Ga0307509, IMG submission 202245) | Populus trichocarpa ectomycorrhiza microbial communities from riparian zone in the Pacific Northwest, United States - 10_EM | ecosystem: Host-associated > Plants > Roots > Unclassified | place... | reverse complement strand
AGAACGTACAGTGCGAACCGTGAGGGGGGGGAGGATGTCTCGCTTCCGCCCCACGCCCGTCAGAATGTCAATCCCCATCATCACCCATCCCATTCTAGGCCGTTCGAAAGAGATTGAGGGTACCTTCGGAGCCAGTCCATCCCCGCTCCGTTCTCGGTGGGGACCTTCTGGTGGCAACACGGGAGAAGGAGCCAGGCAATCCACGAGTGGAGTCGGAAGTGACAGGGCCGAGAACACAGATCTTACAACATAGGTGAGGTGAGCAAGGACTCCAGATACCCACGGCGGGGGCGAAAGCACCGCTCATTCAAACAGCTGATCCAACGCCACTATCAGGGAGCCACAGAGCCACGGAGCTGCAAGTGAAAACAGGCACCAGGGTCTAGGGTCCAAAGATATCCGCAAGCACCCGCCTGAGAGCGAGCGACAAGCGAAAAAAAAAAAAAGGCTCAACGGTAAACAAGAAGGATCAATGGCGTCTCCGATCCCGCGATAAGCGCGCACCCCTGGCGCTTCCCCTCAGGACCCTCCTTTGGCTGAGGCGCTTCTATGTTCGTTGGTACGTTTTGATGATGGATGGCAACCATCGTGTCGGGTCGGTCAGTGTTTGGAAGACAACAGCCTAGGAGTCTGGGCTCTGTCGCCACAACCTACCCCAGATCTCCGTCCCCCGCGAACACGGGGTTTAGGTTTAGGGCTTTTCGGCGTTGTGGTGGTGACAGCTGTCGATCCCATTAAGCACGCCTGGGCCTGACCTTTCCACCAGTTCAGCGATCCTGAGCGGTAAGACCAGCACACGAGCGACGGAAAGGAGTCGGGTAAGCAGGTAAAGCAGATACGATTAGCTTCAAGACCCCTTCATCTTGACATGATGAGAAATCTTTCAAAGTCGGGGGAAAGGAAACTTCGAACCCATAAAATGAGACCAGGCGAATGGCACCCTTCGATATTCTGAGTAATCGCAAACCACAACCTCGAGGCCCCAAAAGGGTAACCGAAAATCGAAAATCCAAGGAAACCGAAACAAAGGCTCTCTCGCAACACCGGCGAAAGAGAAGTTCCTTTCGATAAATCCGGACAAGGTAAAGCACGGGACATCTGAACACGTCAACAGAAAAAGAGTGCGACAAGCGGTGCCGAGCGCGAGGGAGAGCGCAAAGGGGGCCGTAGTCGTCCTAGGTTTTCGAGTTTGCGGGTGCAGTCGGATGGAGGCCAGCGCTGAGCGGCAGGGGGGTCACAAGACAATCGGGTCGATCAATGGTAGAGTAACGTGATATTCAAATATTGAATCATAACCCAGCGGCGGGCGTCATTTGAGACAACGTGCGCGGCCACGCGCGCCGCTAATAGGAAAACACCATCTGAAGAGCCAGAGAGCCGGGCGAAACTCGCATAAGCACAAGATACGAGAAGAAAAATGATAGACACAAAGGGGAACGAACGAGGTAGGCCCAGAGCGAATAACGTGCCGTAAGATCGTGAGATGGGTGGGGTGTGGGGTTCGGACCTTCGAGTGGACGTGGGGACGTCATGGATTCGGTCACGAGGATACCCTTTTCCCCAACCTTGGTGAAGGAGCCCCAGGCGTGCGTTGATGGTCTGTTAGATCTCGTAGAGAGGTCAGCCGACGGGGTACACGTTGTGAAGCAACGCGGGGGTCGAAAGACTGGATGAACCCTGAAACCAGAAAGCCATGCGGATCCGGATCTTCCTACACATGAGGTACCATTGACGGACTTTAGAGGAGAAAAACGCGAATGAAGCTCTTCCACAATTTCGCGATAGGATTTCCCCAATGATGACCGTGATGACCTTGATATCCCTAACGTTAAATGATGACCGCGAGGGGCGAAGCCCGCCGAACCGTCGGCGTGTTTTGGCGGCGTTTACCTAACGGCTCTGGAGTTTGAACGTATAACAAAGCAATCTAACGAACGGTGCAAGGGGGACTCGTCTCGTTAGTCCGTTGGTCACATTAGTCCGTTAGAATCCCCAACGAGAAACGGGGTTGGTCCTGGTGAGCTGCGTCATGGACTCGTCAGGAAACGGGCTTACCTGTCGATCGCGACTCTTTAGCAGGAGTGCAATGTAGGGCTCCCAGCGAGGGAGTTCCAAAGCCCCATTGGAGGGGTTCACGAGGCCGGAGGTGACAGCTAAACAAGGTTTAAGATGGCGGGTAGACGCAGAGCAGTATACGTCGCATGCAGTCATACTCATAGGCGCTTTGACACAATACAAACGCTGGGCGCACCTTTGAGAAATTTCATCCTACACGGTCCTCGAGGACGTTCGAGGCGCTTTCTGACAGCACGCGTCACGTACGAAACGTATGAGCGGCCCCTCTCTTTGACAAGTCTGAACGCTGGCGCTCATGACTTCAACCTACGCATCACCATTCAAACATTCAACAGATCTACGTCGCGAGCATTGGACTTCCAACTCACAAAGTATTGTTTACGTGGGACCTCTTTGGGCGGTCATTGAGAAGTTCGAGGTGCATTCATCGAGTTTTCCGTGGATTTAGGGGATTCGACCATGGGGTGCAAATCCGATCACCGTCGGCGGATCGCTTTTGACCCTGTTGGGTTCAACAAGAAAACATGAGGATTCAGTGGTTCACGTACCCGAACCCTACCGTGGTGCAACTCCCGCTACTATATCGCTGCGCAACCCCTACGGCGGCCGCTTGCGTCGCCCACGGGAGAGGAGTGTGGTGGATACAGTTGGCCAGGCTCGGGTTGGCGTGTGGACACTTCCACGCAGGAGACGGGTGTATGGTTTACGCCGTTTCACCCACGTATCCGTGTGAGAGAAGAGCCATTGGAGGCCGCCGGAACGAGCGTTCAGCGGACGGAACGGTCTCTGTATACAGAGTTCGATCACTTGATCACAGGTGGGGACCGACATCGGTGGAAAGGAACCTCCCGAGGTTAAATGGCTCACATTCTACTCAGCCCCTCGCGAGCATGCGGTCGGCTTCTGGTTGCGGGGAAAGCGAGCGTGTAGGAAAAACGTTCCGGCCGGACTCGAAGGGAGGTCCAGCCGTTCCTCCGTTCCTTGGAACCCAAAGGCTATTCCATCAATGCGGTGATCGCAGAAATACAACAACACCGCCAACCCCTGGTGGGAACTGAGGTCAAAGGGGTGAGTAACGAATGGGTAGGTGGTCACTGGTCACCTGGAAGGTATTCGTGATCGTTTCCGTTTGGTGGGGTAGGAAAAGCATAAGCTTGACCGTGTGTTCTGGAGTATGGGCGTTGGGACGTAAAAACTCGAGGTAGTGGTAGGATTATTGGATTAACCACATCCCCGCACTTGCGGTCTTCCGTACAGGGGCACCATTCAACCTCGTTGAATGCATTCGGCATTGCGAAGTCCGAGCGGCGCGGGGGCGCAGCGTGCTGCTCCCGAGTACACGAGGTCCGATAAACACCAGAAAGGGGACGGACGGCGGGTGACAGGGAAATGATTGAAAAAAAAAAAGAATATATGACACCCATAGCGACCGACGACTTCGCCGAGGCACAAGCATAGAATTACAGGTAATCATTCTAGTCTCCAGCCAACCACAAGCCGTTGATCATTCTGTCACTTCACGGCCAGCCGTGTACTCATCCGCTGATCTCGTGTCCAACTGATACGTACAACCCTCTCGCCATCCGTTCGCACGGAAAGCGGGATACGTCAAGGTCTTGGCCACCAGTAAGCTCACTGCGGACCGAATACCGCATAGCCAGAGCCTAAATGCTGAGGCAACAGCCCCGTACAGAGCTGCGAGCTCAAGAACACTGGGTGGGAAGTCGCGGGATCAAAAAGAGCAGGGCGGTATCGGTTGAGAAGATGACGTAGAGACTGATCCGCCTCCCCTTGGGGGGTGCATTTGATACCGTATTGAGTAAAGCACGACGACGTCAAAATTCGGACAGCGCGGTCGGGCTGTCATTCTATTTCGTACACAAAGGAACCGTAAAGGTCGTCACTTTCTCACAACACACCACCCGACGGCATTGGCCGCGCCAGCTCACATGATAAAATGCAAAGGAACCCGATGTTAACCCGTCAATGAATTGCGGAAAGTGCGAGATAACGCTCATGGGGAACTCGGAGGCTTTTCAACGGGTGGGAGAATGGTCCCCGAATAAAAGTAGCGCGAAGATGGAAGATTGTTGTAGAGTGTGGAGGTGTAGAATCTTTGAGGGGAGGTATGTGGAGTTCGGATGACTTCCCGGTGTCGAGAAGAACATACAACAGATCGAAGGACCTGAAGAGAAATCAACTAGGGGAGAGAACCCAACAATGTGTGCGATATGGCTTGCCTCGTGCTCCTGTCACTTTGCTCCTGGAATCGAGACTGGCGGAGGAAGGAGATAACTGTAATCTACCCGCCCCCACACTCTCGAAGCCCCAGATAACGCCGGAATCAACCTCATTAGTGGCGTCGGTCTTCTCTTGCGTTCAGGGAAGTAGAACCAAGACCTCCGATCGAAAACTGTGTTTGTTCCCCGACTTACCGTAGGTCTCAAATGAACGGCGGTGCGCCGGGATCGAGGAAAGAGCGGACTTAACGACGTAGGCCCGGCGCCACAGTGAGGTCTGGCGCAGAGCATACCTTCAAGACAGAAGTGTGTTACACCGGTAACATAGGGGTCCGGTTGAGCGTTTTGTGAAACGTCCATTTCGATTGCGGGTGAAGTACCAAAAAGGAAATCGTGGGGTCACCGAGACACCTTCCTGATTAGGAATGGCGCTTCTTCAAGCTCGAAGATCAAGCAGAGGTTATGAACGTCTCCCACCTGACCAGAGAACAGATCGTCGCTCTAAGCTAAACAATCCACACGTGTGGAAAAGCGTACCCGCGTCCGTCCACGACTCGGTTGAACGATACCTCTCTTATCTTCGTCACACTCCTTATCACCTCACCTCCAAGGATTTACGCTACGAATTAGGCCTTGTGGGGCCCCACGATCTCCAGCGTCCAAGGCGGTACGCACCATACACTCTTTCATGGCCCACGGACACCTGTCGCACCCTATCGGACCGACACCGATCCGTTGAGTACCATGGAAGGGGATTGGTCCGAGCCCAATGGCCCATGATTCGTCCCACAGAAGCCCTACGATTGCCATTCGCCCGTCTACTCGGTATAAACAGGGATTCGTCCGAGAAGCCGACAAGTCCCCTCGAATCAGAACCACGCCACCGAACCCACAACAGGTGCGATATCAACCAGTCATCGCGATAGCCAACTTGCGAGTAAGTATGCTTCATATACCGATGGCAGGCACGAAAAGCCGAGAAAGAGACTGAGTTGGAGAAAATGCTTGTTGCTGTTCGCCCGTTCATTCGGGGTCACCTAGAATCTCGAATCCAGAACGGGTGGAACGAAACCCAATCCGCTTGGAGGAATCCATCCCATCCAAAAAGATGTACAGAGAACCCTGATCACGGGAGACGTAAGAGAACTCGAGACGAAAACGACCAGAGTCTGTACGTGTCGCGTGGTAGTGTACTTATCAACATCCCTCCAACTCCCCGAAACAGACACCCAAACCTGCGAAGCATTCCCAGCCACCAGCCACCCTACGACCTCTGTATTCATCCGAGCTCAGTTCAATAAGCGCACGCATTCAATCCTTCCCTCGGAGGATACACCTCTCCGAAAATCTCCATATCAATCACTTTTATCTTCGTCTCCTAATTAAAACTAGACATAAAACGTTCGCGTCTTTTATCGTACATTTCAACCCATGAGACGCGCAGAAAAAACTTTCGTTAGGGTGATATTCGTAGGATACTGGAGAGAACCAAAGATACCAAAAACCGAACAAGACAACCGCAGGCCGCTTCACACACACGCTGAAGCCGACTCTGAATATACAGTCCAATGGTATGAGGGAGAATAACGAAGAGGTGGTACACAATGATACAAATCGTCGACCACCGATCCCTGATGGGGTGGCGACAAAAGCCGAAAGAAAGTTTCGATAGCAATGACGAACAAGGCCCGATAACACGCACAAAATGTACAGCGAGAGGAAGACCGGAAGACGAAAACCAAACGGGGATATAAAACATTTTAGACAAGGCATTGCACTAGTTTGAGACGATGCGGCGGGCTGAGGACGAGGACGATAGCGGATGCGAGCGACGACAAGCGAGAGTGTGATGGCGGACGATGTGCGAGGAGCAGATAATAGAGAGTATAAATCAGGTCGTGGCGGTGTCGTGTTGAGCTCGTGAGATCCGGGGGTCCCGTCGTTAGAGGCAACATTGTCGATATGATAGGGAGGAGAGAGCGATGGGGGAATGTGGGCGGCGGATGAGGGTATAGGGTGCGAGACATGCGATGCAATGTGGACGATGATACGATGCAAGGTGTCGACGAAAAATGATGCAAGTGACGAGAAAAGTTCTACCGAACTTCCTTGCCGGGGAAGAGGAACAGCCTTTTGAGGGGCAACTCGACCTCGACCTCGAACTCGTGTTCAACACCGTCAACCACTCGCGTCTCGAGTCGCTTCTCGGTCCTGATAGGTGGTGCCATGCAGGGGTATGTGAGGACATTGTCGTATGACCACGCACGTGCTGGGGAGGTGGATAAGTAAGAAGGCGAAGGAAACAGGTAAAAGTAGGGCTCACTCTCAACACCGCGCGACTTGAAGGTGAGCTCATCCTCTTCAGTGACGCTAGTCATAGAACTGTCGCTGAATTCGCTAGTTCTCCGGGTGATGCGACTGCTGCTGTTGCGATAGCTGCTGGCGGGGGAGCCAGAGATGTTGACGTAGGAAGTGGAGACCTTCAACTTGACATCAGGGACGAGGAGCTTGCCCTCGGCACCCTTCTTCAAGATGGGGACTTCCTTCTTCTTGACGATGGGCGCAACGGTAGTCGGCAGCGAGCGAGCCATAGAGAGAACGGATGAGGAAGAGTGCATCGAGGTACGAGATTCGGAGCGGCGAGCGAAAGCGAGGTTGTACTTCGAATAGAGCTCGTCGACGGTCCTGTTGCGAGGGAGGGAGGCGGGGTCGTCGGACAAGGGCTGAGGTACCTGGTACTTGATGTCCAAGGTCGAGTAGACACCACCCTGACGTTGGGAGGAAGCGACGAAACCCTTGTAAGCACGCTTGGGATCCTCGCTCTCGCCGACGGGGAGGGAGTGATCGCGAGGCTTGGCGAAAGAGTAGACCTCGGCGCGCCAACCGTCAGAACCGTCGGTCCAGCCAGGGATAGGCTTGCGTTCCTTGGGAACGGCTTGGTTGAGGTGAGCGAAAGACGATCGCTTGGGCTCCTCCTTGCACAAGTTGGCCTTGATCCTCTGAGCGGCCATCATGACACCGGACTGGTACTGCTTCGAGACGTCGACCTTCTGCTGCGAAGAGTCTTGGCGAAGAAGGGGCGGGCGGGGTGGAAGGGGTGGGAAGCCGTAGAGTGGTGCAAGGCGCGCATGGCAGCGATCAGTGTCGGTGAGTTCGACCGAAGAATCGGTTGAACTAGAGGAGTCGCTCTCGGAGTCTTGTGAGGTCGAGAAGGTGAGGGAGGAGAAGGAGTTGTGGGGGACGGGAGGGGGAGGGGGTGATTGGCGATCGGGATTGTAGTCAGACTCAACAAAGCCGTTGGAGGTGTTGAGGTCGGCGATGCGGCACTCATCAGAGCAGTAGAGAGGAGTAGGGCCCTGTTCGATGACGAGCCGTTGCTTTGATGGTTCGAGGGGGGCAAGCTCGGGGGCGACCTTTTTGGAGTTGGAATCGGAACGTCGGATCGTACCGTTGGGCTTTACACGACCGGTGCCGTGAACCAGACCACCCTTTCCTCGCACAGCGTTTTTCTTCTGACGGACGGTGAGAGCGGACCTTTCGATCTGCTTCGTGGCTGTGAAGGAGAAGAGTGAGAATCAAAGAGATAAACGGAACGGGAGTGTTATCAGGACGTACGGGTAGGGGGTTGAGCGGGGAGTTGTTGGGGGGTGGGGGTGTAGGAGCGTTTGGGGAGGATCTGCCTTGAGCAGCCCATGCACCAGGAAGTGTCGATTTGAAAGTCAAGTTCCATGTCTCTTGCGAGGAGGAGGAACACAAATGATGCGGACGGGGTGAGGGTGGGAAATCGAACGGACGGAGTGGCAACAGACTCCTGCCTTTATACGAACCGACCTCCGGCGAAGGAAAGGGAAGGCGAGAGCACGTTCCCGATTCGCTTCTGGGACCCCAGATCTGGATCGTCACCGCTAACTGCACCGGATGATTCTCGCCAATAAAGAATTCCATAATTATCCCCCCGGCAACTCCCACTAATCACAATCACCGTCCTGAGCGGTCCGCCCCCGCGTGGAAACACGTAAAACTAAAAATTCAAAAATAAAAGCAAAAATAATATCCCTGCCAATCGGCGTAACCATGTCCAAATGGGGATACGTTCCACCCACGACAACCTCCGCGCCCCTCCCTCATCCATCCCGTCCCCAATAATTCTCTTATCCTTCCGACACGGAAAATCCCCCCGCTAGAACTTTTCAGGTACACGTACGGCTTTCTTTGTAGTCGCCAACCCATCCTTGTGCGAAACAAGGTGAGGACAGACACAAGGCGGCCACAATAAACACGTGAAATCGATATATCTTGTGCACACACGGCCCAGGCCACTGCAGTCGCCGGCGATGAGCAGGTGGAACAACCAGCTGACCCGATCTTGCCCGCCACCCCCGCATGGGCTGGAAACGGAAGTACCCCAGGTTTGCTGACCGCCTGATCGACCTCAACGGAGGCGTCGGTTGACAGCGCGGTCTGGGCTTGGAATGAAGGGAAGGCGATGCGAGCTCACCCACCCAAAGCTGGGGGCATCCGAGACCTGGAACGTCATACGCGACCCATTCATTTCCCCAGACCCCCATTGAAAACCTATTTCTTACTCTTTCTCGCTTGTTCTTTACATGTTAGCCTACGTATCCATTATTATCTTCCTCATGATGCAATCCACGGATCCTTCTCCCCCGGGTGAGCGAAGCGATTACCCTACATCTCCGCTTACATCCAGCGCTTTACCACCTTGGACATCCGTTTGCCCACCTGACCCCTCCCCATCGCACGATACGTCAACACATGAGCAAAGGCGGTTACCCGTCTGTTGCTTGCCTGCCGTATGTTCGGTGATCCCATCGTGTTCTTGGAAACTCCGTTCGCGTGAACGGTAACGGCTTTACATTGAGTCGCGGGTCTTGCGACCGCAACTAATGTCTAGGCCATTGCCGTACGTTCGCCTCCAATGCAGCGCCATGGCGAGACTACCCCAACGCCAACCCCGCGGAACGCTGAGTAATCCGAACGGCCACATGCCATGGCCCACCATTGGCCACCCTGGCCCTCAATATGTACAGGGCCAGCCACTAAATGAACCTGTGTGACGTTCATGAAACCGCGCAGCTAAATGGGTCGCGTGAACGAACCCCATGGCACAGTGTGGGGTAATCGTGTTGGGCCATCCGGTCCGAAGATCATTTCGGAACGAGCAGTGCACGCACCTCGGGTCGTCACATCCTTCCTTAGGATAAGGAGGAGGGTGTGATGTCTTCGAGGGAATGCCGTCGTAAAATGAATGAAATCATCCGCATCGTTGATTTCACTCTCCCTTATGCATATCTTGATTAGTCTTCGAGTACTCTGAAAGGGAATTATCGCTGACGGAGGACTTACCAACCGAATGTCCTTTGTTCCTCGCCCCTACGTTGATCAATCGAAGAGGGAATACGGATCGAACTCACCCAAAAGTCCGTGGTCTTCGCCTGATTGGCAGCTCCCTTCACCTCCGTGTCCGGGGTAAAGGGCGTCATGTATGGAAAAGCCCATCTTACCCTGCGTCGACTACCCAAACCTTCTGACCACCCATCTCAATTCAAACTGCCGCCGCTTTCTGCGGACTCGCGGGGTTTACGCATGCATCCCCATCTTTGATCGATATCAGCGGTTTCCTCGAGAGCCAATGAGCCCTGCCGGCGATGGCGAAGCGTGTTCCGGGGGAGTGAGACACACGGGCAAGATGGAACGCCGCAACCGAAACGGGATCAGTTTGTGGTCTCAATCGTGATCCCGTCTTGGTTTGGCCGGTACCCTGGCGTTCGAGTGAGATCCTGGCGGCAAACAATGAGGCATGACATATCGGAGACAAACTCCCTCCTGGGGCAACTGAGGGAGTAACTTAGCGTTCTAAAATTGGCTGTGTAGCATGTCGGAAGAGATCAGCAGGTGGAAGTTGCTTCCACTCTCTCCCGAACGGCAACGATGCACCGACCAATGATGTGAGCCGTCGGGGGTGCACTCGACCCGATCCTTTCCCAAGGCCCCCACGGCCGACCGAAGGAGACGACGGGTGCCGTCGGAGGCGGGCTTTCGACTAGACAGGTTCCGTCGTAGAACTACCTCCCGTAAATGGCTGTGCGCGGAGTCCCATCCGCAGGGTAGCACATGATATCTCGTACCGTTCGTTCGTGGGTGGGAGAGGTGTGGTGTGCAGCTTACCGGTGGGAAATGCGGGAGAATACTGCCAAAGCTCTCCCGACGCCTCCAGGGGAAGGAGGCTGATCTCCATCACGTAGGACGGCTTTCAACATCAGAACGGGTGAAAATCTTGTGCCTCAACCTTGTGGGTCTCAGCGGGAACCCCGCATTGTGCAAGCCCACAGGTGTGAAGGACATGAGGGAGGTGATTTTGATCGAAGCAAACATACCCCCCACATCCCACTGGATGTGTGGGAGTCGGGAGTGTCAAAGCTCCGGCCCGAGGGCTCGGGCGGACATGATCCGTCCAGAGACGTTATGTCAAGTACAATACATACAGTTTTTACACCCGGGAGGTTCCATCAGGTCCTCCAGGCAACACTTAGCGGGATGGCTCAAAATGCCGTGTGGATCGTAACTGAAGGGAACTAACGGGGAGCTTCTCATGGATTAGTCCTCCCGCGTATTAACGTACACTTAAAAAACTAACCCATCCGGGGTTTATTCCACGGTTGTTGGTCACCAGGCCTATCCGCACTGCTCACGCGAACGAGGTACAAGGCGGAAGGGTTCGACTCAACGGCACAAGAGCTGAGGGGAACTCGCGGAGGTTTCCGGTCATCCAACCCACCACCAATCTCTCGTTTCCCCCCGCATGATGTAAACCCTGGTGTGGATCCCTCGTGTCAGGTCCCCATTAGGAAAGGTGTGTAGGATGCATTACCCGGCCGATCTTCCACAATCTCTGTCTGATATCCCCCTTGCGATGTCCGTGCTCACCCGGCAGGTGTGGTAAAGGACTACTTATCAGGGGCAGGGCCGGTTGAAAAGAAGCCAGGGTCGGTTGGAGAACACCACGAAACCTCCGTTTCGGTCCCTCCCCCACGGAGTTGAGGGACGACACATGCTTATCGACAAGGCTGACCACGACGGACGTCCTATCCCATCGTCTTCCGTATGTTTAGCCTAATGTTTAACTGTGCGAGAGGTCGCCATGGTGCTTCTTGATCCCCTCCACGCGCGATCAACG
>Ga0307509_10010266_pt1 | contig 11514 bp, 15 predicted proteins | sample 10_EM_MG_FD_202245 | JGI IMG/M metagenome (GOLD analysis project Ga0307509, IMG submission 202245) | Populus trichocarpa ectomycorrhiza microbial communities from riparian zone in the Pacific Northwest, United States - 10_EM | ecosystem: Host-associated > Plants > Roots > Unclassified | place... | reverse complement strand
ATATTCGACTACCCGCTGCTCCTCCTCTTTCGTCGGCCAGAAAATATTGGAATCATCTCAAGAGAGAGTGAATAAACGGACTCCGCCATGTCGTTTTCTAAACAAGGAAAACGATATGTCGTTTTCCAAACAAGGAAAACGATATGTCGTTTTCCAAACAAGGAAATCTCCGGTTATGTTGACCTTCCACAGTTTACGCCTTTTCCTAATTGCTAAGTAGGTATTAGACTACCCGCTGCTTCTCCTCTTTCGTCGGACAGGAAATATTCAAATCATCTCAAGAGAGAGTGAATACACGGACTCCGCCATGTCCGGTGTTGAGGTTTCATCTCCCAGTTAATTTGTGCGTGCCTGAATTTTATTCATCTCCGGTTATGTTGACCCTCCACAGTTTACGCCTTTTCCTAATTGCTAAGTAGGTATTCGACTACCCGCTGCTTCTCCTCTTTCGTCGGCCAGGAAATATTGGAATTATCTCAAGAGAGAGTGAATAAACGGACTCCGCCATGTCCGGTGTTGAGGTTTCATCTCCCAGTTAATTTGTGCGTGCCTGAATTTTATTCATGTCCGGTTATGTTGTTAAATGGAAGGTCAGTTTTAGAACTGCCATTCACTCCTCATGACGCGTTCTGAAGGTTTCCTGAATGTTGGCTTGCAGCTTGGGGCTTTTGTATTACACAGAGAACGAGCGCCTGCCGCACTTACCAAAAACGGAAAACGAGAAAATCAACATGCACAAACGCGACGACGCGCGTCCTTTACCATCACCACCATCATCACCACCACAAACACAGGCTCGCTTAGAGCCTGAGACCTCCCCATCTCGACACTCGCAAATCTCCACTGCCGTTCAATCCAAACGTACTTTTCCGCGACTTTATTCTCTTGGGAGCATCGACGAAAACCAAAACGAGTCAGCTAAAAGCCTCTGGGTATGTTATTTTTCAGCTATTCGTAGCTCCATACTCAAAACGTCGTAGAATACTCGCCACCGCCATGGATGATTACCCCTCGTATTCGATATTCATCCGCCATGCACCGAACCTATTGCTAAGTAGATATTCGACTACCCGCTGCTCCTCCTCTTTCGTCGGCAAGAAAATATTGGAATAATCTCGAGAGAGAGTAAAGAAACGGACTCTGCCATGTCCGGTGCATGTCCGGTGGTGAGGTTTCCTCTCTCAGTTAATTTGTGCGTGCCTGATTAAAATTCGTCTCCGTTATGTTGGCCTTCCATTTATGGCTCGCAAGAGGAAAGAAAAGCGTGATCTTAAAAGGTGCGTGGACTCTCTATTAGCTGAAGAGAAAATGGTTAGGGAACGGATCGGTGGATCGTCCAGAGGGCGGTAGCCCCCATTGTAGTAGGGACACACAAATCTACGTTGCATTATTCTCGACGACAAGTCCCTTCCTCCGTCTCGCAGGATTTGATTCTTAAACACAAAAATGGTTTTACATCCACTATCCCTTTCAGAGCCTGATATAAAAACACGGTTCAGGCGCCTGTTTCACCTCCATCGAACTCTCAGCCCTTGCCGCCACAGCTTCAGATTCAAATTCAAATCTATCTCTTCGGATCATTTGATTGGTCCCAGAACTCTGGCCAATCTCTTGAACGAGATTGGGCCCAAACTTCAGCTGATTCCAATCCCCTTCGAGGTCCAAAATCGAGGAGCTTTTGAGAGGTGCTTACCTTCCATGAAATGCTAAAAATAAATCTGGCGTTAACTCTCATTTGGAAAGTAGTCCATCAAAACGAGCGATGACCAAATTGCAAGGAATTCCCAAGCCAGTCACGGTGCGATGTGGCCATCAAGCGTCAAATTGCATCTTGCATGGATCTCCGCGCTCTGTTAAGTGATTCTCGACAGTCGACGATTTATTATACGTGTATCCAGGATCCGTACAAGTCCAATAAAAGTCTGCCGTCTTCTCTTACTTGCTACCACCATGACCGAGAAACTTCCGACCAACGTTTCCAAGCTCCGGGGCGATGCCAACAAGGCGGCGCAAGTGAATATTTTGACGAGGTGGATCGAGAGGGGCAAGGATCCCAGTGAGTGTCTTTTCGATTAAAGTGAGGAGACTCAACGCTTAACATGACGTAGAAATTCGCACAGAGGAAATTGCGCGTCCCTCTCTGGATGAAATTGTGGGCGGCGACATGTACCCCAGCTGCATTGAATGCTATAACGACCAGGCGGACTGCCTGTGGGAATTTCGGGCTGTTCTGACCCGTATGCAGGAGCTGGACTCGGAATCGACCTGCGAGCGCTGTCGATTGAAAGGGTTGGAGTGTCAGTTTGTGTGGGGCGCTGTGGATTCCGTGAAGAAAATAGAAGATGCGATGGGAAGACTCGTACGACACGCGCATTCTCAGCACAGAAAGACTGATAGGGGCATCGAGGGAAATGAGGTGGCTAGAAAAGGAATTGAGAAGGCGATTACGGGGTTATCAAAGTCATGATTACGAGTTCTTGATTTGTGAGAAATTGATGCGTTTCTTCATCATCCGCCATGTCCCAGTTTGTTTTTGCCCTTCCCAACGCCCCCTCGAAGACAAAGGCAAAGCTCAAAGGGAACATTGATACCAGCACATTAACGTCGGTCACTCTTTTTTTTTATGCCCAATGCTTACTCGCGCGTTTAGTGAATAGCAACGCATCAAACACGAACAAAAAAAGGCAAGGGACCGTCAATCGGCTGCGAAATACAAGTATGTATCGCTCCTTCTTTACGCGACGACGAAAGATCACTGTTCCTACCTAGGGCTAAATTGAGAGAAGAAGCCGGTCGGCCTCCTGTGCAAAAGAAGGCTGGTATTGAAGCAGGCCCTTCTACCCTCGAGGTCGAACCCAACGTGCCTGCAATTACGGGCGTTTACTGCGAAAAGCCCGACGGCTACATCCAAAAAGAGGTGCTCCCAGACCCTGAAGTTGGATTTCACCCGCGGTGCCCATATGCGGTGTGGGCAGGCCAGTACCTGACGCGGCTTCCGTATATCCCGGATCCCAACAACTCGGAGAAAAACGCCCTCCAAACGGTGAGTTTCCACGTTTCCCGTTTTGTTTTCTTGACTTATAATTCTATAGCTAAGCCCCCATCTCCAACAACTCGTATATGATGCTCGGGACGCTCGCGGATCTCCCTACGTCGACTACTATCCATATAGTGAGGACGTCGTTGAACTCGGACGCAAGATTCAAGCAAGTATGGCCAAAGGAAAAATGGCGGTGGTGGAGGGGTGCCCGGATGTCCACCGAATCGAGTTGTCGGCATCCGACCTCCTAAGGCGCCTGCACATCCAACCCCACGAAGCATTTTCTGCTCACGGTGAGTCGATACGCCTTGTCCGTTGACGTTTCTAATGCATATTTTTAGACATGCATATCCGGGAAACTTATTTCGAGGCACCCCATGTCGACATGACTCTAACCGGATTTATCGAGAGCATGAAGGATCCCAACATCATCAGGGCCATTCTCGATTCCACCACGGGTTCCGTAGAGTGTCCCACGCTGGTTGGGTGGGCCCCAACGTTTTATTTTAATTTATTTAATTTCGCTCATTCACTGGATAGCCATGTCGACGAGGGATATGTCGCGGTAGACAAGATGAAAGACTTGTTTCAATCTTTGCCTGGAGATATGAAGTCCTCGCGGTTCTGGGCCATCAAACACCACCCGATGTTTCACACCTACGTCCACCGCGATGCATCTGGGACTGGTACTTGGACTGCGATATGCTCCGGTTACAAGTTTTATATCAAGGTCGTCGGGAAAGGCGAGCTGGCGTGCTCGTCTTTGGAAAGTCTCTACGAACAATACGAGCATTATTTTTTACAAGAGCAAGAATCGGGCCAGTGGGCTTTCTCGTACCCCTCCCACTCTGAACGCTACTGCATCTTTGCCAAGCCTGGTGATATGGTGTATGTTTCTACTCCCCCATGTATCGTTTACTCAGTCGTTTCCCCTAGATATCAACCTCCCAACGATTGGCATGAGGTATATACTCCTTCGAAATCAGTGACCGTCAGAGGACATTTGTTTTTGTACGATACCATCCACTTCACTGACGTCGGACGTCGTTTCGATATTCTCCGACCCGGGACGACCAACCAGCACCACAGCAGCTCTCAGCTGACGCTGTCGGCGATGTTGGTGTATCGCTACACGAGGCCCGCAAAGTAGGCAGTTCGTTTTTCTTTTTTTATTTTCCGGTGAATGGACGCCTACTTAGCTTACCGCCGCAAACCCCTAACTTCGCTCTGCCGGATGATCCTCCAAGCGCATCTTTACCTGTCCGCCGATGAAGAAGAAGATGACATCTTGGCCGCCTCCATCTCCGCTTTTATCAATAAAAACCTCCCAAGAAATCGACGAATCCCCTGGCGCAGGACAAAGGTCAAGGCGATGCCGCTTCAGCCCATAGCCCAACAAGCGATTTTGATGGCCAACGTCCTCGTCGCGGACCTCGATTTAGATTTTTTGAACGCAGATCACCTATTTTCACCCACACCATGGACGGATCCTGGAGAGGAGGTCAAACTTGGCGAGGAGGTGATTAAAAACATGAAACGCGCCGTGAATGGTATTTAGGGTTGACCTTCCGGATATGGAAGGTCACTTGCGAGTATGTGAATATATGCGCCCTATTTCATTGACCTATGGTAAAGCTCGACAGAATAAGGCTTTATGAATAATACTGAATGCGTTGTGAAAAATATTTAAACGTATGCATGCGTATTCGAGGTGAATATATGCGGCCTTGACTTTCCTCATGCGGCAGCATGTGTCCTTGTTTATAACGCGGCCCACCCATCCGTCCAACGCTTCTTTCATCCCCTCCACCATCATCATCATCATCATCATGCCCTCCCGCAAAACCGCTGTACAATCCAATGCCGCTTCAATCTCCCATCCTCCTCCGGCCCAAGAAACTCCTGCAGAACAGCTATTACGTGCACAGGAGAGCGCTAAGCAAGCCCAGGCCGAAGCTGAGCGGACGAAACAGGTGCTGCTCGACGCGGAAAAGGCCGCTCTGGAAGCAGAAAGGAAGGCTGCTGAGGCTGCCAACGAGATTATGGAGCAGCAGCGACGGGTGAAGGAGGAAGCCCAGAGGAAGGAAGAGGAAATGAGAAGGGCCGAGGCCAAGAAGAGGGAGGAGGAAATGAGAAGGGCCGAGGCCAAGAAGGAGGAGGAGGAGGAAAGGCAAAGGTTGGAAGACGCCAAGAAGAAGGAGGATCTCAAGGCGTCTCGGAAGAATCATCCGAAAGGCAAAGCAAAGGCATTGGACGATGAAGAAGAAGACGAGGGGGATGAGGGGGATGAAGAAGGGAGTGTCAGTCGCAAGCCAGGTAAGTGGATTCCGCTTTACACAAGAATTTCCGGCCATCTGACGGACGTTATTAGCGATTAAAACCTACACGCGCAGGAAAGGTCCTAAAACACCTGCGATGGTCGACGACTCTGGAAAAAACATTTCCGGTGATCTGGTCGACGGCGGCCTCTATCCTTCCTGCCTGGCGTGTTTCAACACGAAAAAGGTCTGCCAGTGGAAGCGGTCGGTCATCCACCTTCGCCTTGCTCTCCTCCCCAACAAGGCGAGAAACTGCGAAAATTGTATCCGGCTCAAGGAAAGTTGCCAACTGATCTGGGACCGCGACGAAACTCTCAAACGCCCCGCAGAGCCGGCCATCGAACCGCAGTCGCCCAAGAGGATCAAGGTGGACCCTCTCGCCTTGGTAGCTTCCCTGGATAGGCTCGACAACCAGATGGGCGCCTTGCTCAAGCTCACCGCCGCGCAGACGAAACAAATGTCCAAAGAAAACCAGTTGAACGCGGGTTTTTTTGAGGAGATCAAAAGCGCACTCGAGGCATTGGGCGAAAAAAGCAACGAAGCTTGACGGGTGTCGCCGTTTTTTTTTTTTTTTTTTTTTTTTTTTTCCCGCTCTTATAGACGTCTCGGCAATCATGTATTTTCACGCGACTGGAATGTTATTTTATTGTTCCATTTCCTTCATTTGAACGCTTTCACCCTAACCCAATACCTAGCGAGGTCAAGTTTTATTCGCATGGTTGTTTTTATTTTCATCTGTACCAACCATTTGCAGTGGAAGCACAAGACTGAGCCCAACACGGTTGTGGGGAATGTCGTAGATGCCCCGGACATCGAGCTCTCTCCCGCTCTTCAAAGCCGACTTGAAGAAGAGGATGGCCCGGGCGCCTTTGACGATCTTGAAGCCCATGCGGGAGATCGAGGCACTCTTTTTCCGGAGACCACTCTTCTTGACTTGGATCAGCCAGATCTTAACAAGCAGTCGCTCTGCACAAAAAGGAAGTCCTTCCGGATGGAAAGGGATGGGACCGGAGGCCTGGGGATTTGAGCTTGGTGATTCGATTTTAAATCCGTCTCTGGTTATGTTGACCTCTCATTTACGGAAGGTCAGTTTTGATCATACCCCGAAAGGTAGGGGGTGGACGCCTGGGAATATAAGGATTGGTAGGAAAAAAAAAACACTCAGGAGGTTGTGGATGTCCGGGAATAATGACGACCAAAAAATAGTTGTGTATACAAGCGGCATTGGGTCTAGGTCATCGTCCTCATCGTTCTAGTTTTGACGAACAAACGGAATTAATGACTCTTCAACCCGCGTTCTTGAATTCTTTGAATTTAATGCTGATGTCATTTCCTTCTAGGGAGGTTGGTGTGGCTTTTTTGGCTCTGGAATTCTTCGCGATAGACGCGTTCCTACAAGCCCCGACTGTCAACCGAACTACTCGTCATCAGATGACGTCTAACGTCTTTATCTGCACTTATACCCCTATCCATCGCACTCTCAATCTCCGAGAACCACCAAAGAAAAGAAGGAAGACAGTCAAGTGGGGAAGAAGGAAGCAGTGATAGATAGATTACAGCTCCCAGGTGAAGCTTTTTGTGAGTCGGGCTGCTCTTTTCATCGGCCATCTAGGCATTATCGTGTAGTTGAAGTCGATCCCTTTACAATTTTATTCCTCTCCCTTGTCAGAGTCGCGGACCTAGTGTTCTCTGGAGATCGTCACTTCATTCAACTAATATTGCGAAAACGACAGTCCTTTGGATCTACAGCAACGCATGGTGGGGACGCTCATAAAGCGCAAACCGGTCCGGGTTAGTTACTGATCATCTTCCACGGGATCCGACAGCCGACGAGTTTTTCCCAAAAAAGAACAGGGAGCGTCGTTGTGGATTCTCTGGAGCGTTTAGTATCGTAGTGAACCGCGAAGACTTTGAATTCCCGGAATTTTATCCGACGAATGGCTCTGTGCTGAACCATGAGCAAGTTGTCCGTGAACGAGCTCCTCTGCATTTTCGATCTACTAGAAGACGACGACGACCTGAGATCGTTATGTCGCTGTTGCAAAATGCTCAACCATCTCATCCAACCCCGCCTTTTTTACCGAGTTGAGCTCGTTGGATGCAGAGACCGCCGACAAAAGTCGATCTCGTTTGCCGCTTTTCGACATATCTTGGAACGTTCTCCACACCTAGTACATTACCCGCGCGAGGTCAAGATTACGCTGGGCATATGGGACACAGAGGATATGATGTTAGTACTTGCTGCGCTCACTGGGAAAAACATCTCGTTTATCAGCCTCACCGGACATCTGGGTGGTTGGGAATCCACGGCGGTCAAAAGCGCGGTAGAGAAGTTCTTTCGGGATTCCATCATTGCTCTCGACATCATCCTTACAAGCGTGCAAGGGATTTCGGCGTCTTGCCTTCATTTAACACGGCACCTCCTTCTTTTGGACTCTTACCTTTGCGGCGTGCTAGGCCCTTGTACTACCAAGACTATTTCGATGACCGGATTCCACGGAAGTGTATCTCTACTAGCACTTGTTGGCAACGTCCTGCCGTGCCTAACCCACCTCGTGCTCGTATGGAACCCGCCGTCGGAAACGCCTGGAGAGTGGTACACGGAACTTGGAATGGCGTTAAGCAATCTGCCTAAACTTGTACTTTTGACGGTTCATTACTATGGTAAAAATTATGATTTTTCTTGTCTGAGAACGCACACTAACTGGGGCGTTTCTAGGAGGTTGTACCCACAAGGGGCATCTGGAAGCGTACGCGTCTAGAATACAGAATTCGGTGACGCAGCACCCACGACGGGTTTCATTGGACTGGCGGTTTCTAAACCGACGCGAAACCAACGCCGTGAGCGTGGTCGAACGTCTACGAGTTTTCAGCGGATGGCACACTATAGCATTCCAGGTCGACATTGAGGACCGTATTGGAGACGCCATGCTACAAGTCGCAACAGAGACCTTTTTGAAGCATTCGGACAATTACTACGTTCGAATCGACGAGATCTACGCTTTTAATTGGCACCATGTGCCGACGACATCTCCGCATCACTCGACACTGGTCATCAATGGAAACGGGTTGAATGAAGTGGGGCGGCACGTTCACGAAGACGCATGCCCTTATTCACGTCCTCCTATTCAGTGTGATGGGGTAACCTTGCCTATAGGCCGTCCGGTGCGGTCTGGTGGCCGGAAGTGGGAGTCGAGGATGGTACGGATCTGAAAGTTTAGTAAACGTTGTGTGCCGGAGTAAGAAAAAATCCACATATAAAGCCCCTGTGTACCCGGAAAACAGACGGTTATCTGTTTTCCAGGAAAACGGGGCCTTTGTATGTTTTCCATTCCCTTTAACCCAGAACACACGCCTCGTTTCCAGGAGTGGAGATAATCGTTGACTTGCACCGTCTCTCCCGCGCGCTTTGGGGTTGTTATTTAATAAACTCGCATTTTACATTCTTCCCGACTGCATTTTATTTTGAACATGTCAACAACGATGTTCCAAGTTGAATGAATAAAACACTTGTTTTGGCACAAACGAATACGAGCAACGACAGAATTGTATCTACTTAAACCCCGGAAATTCCTCGACTTGGATGTCTGGGCCGTTATCCTCGTCGGATGTTCCTGCACCATGATCACTATCGTTATTAGAAAGTTTATATTGACAATGCTTACCTTGATGCTCATCCGAGAGAGGTTCCTGGTGAAGAAAAAAGTTGAAGACGAGGCAATACATTCAACAAAGCACGAACGCTGGTTTGAAGATTGATTGGAACCATGCGACCTACCATCAGTCTTCCCAAACCGCACCCACGAGAATAGGGGCCTGTGAAACAAATCAGCACAGAAAATAAGGGATCAATGATGAAAAAAAGGTACCAATGCGCGCACGAACATAGGATCGTGCTGAAACGAAATCAGCTCAGAAACATAGACGACAAAGGGTACTGCTCAACAACTCGGAGGAGAGGACCCTTTAAAAAAAAATCAGTAAAGCGTTGGCGAGAGATAAAGACAAAGGCTACCAATGGCCCAATGCTGGGGCATGGAACCCGAGAGAGTTTGAGACATGTAACTTCTGGTGGGGACCTTGGGGGGGGAATGATGTTGGCGCATGAGTTTCGGATCAGAGGGAATCTCATCGACGGAGAGCAGAGGGGGGGAATATCGGCGCTTGCGTTTTAAACCGAGGGGAAGCAGCTTGACAACTTTTTTGGGGGAGGCCGGAGGTGGATGGTGTTGGATGGGGCGAAGAAGAAATTCCTCAATTTCACCAAAGTAATTCGAGGCCTTGAGAGAAGGTGGGTGAGAGATCTAGAAAAAAAAAATACACAGACCGGATACTCGGACGCATGAGCCTCGGTCCAGGAAAACCACTCCTGCCAAGACGCGGGCACCTTGTCCTCGTCCAACTTCATGGCAAGTCTCTTCACGGAAGCCAAGAATGGCTCGAGGATGGGATCGGCAGCAAAATTTGGATCCCGGATGCGGTGTTTTCTCTTGAAAAGATAATTTCAGCCACGAATAAAAAGATAAGGGTGAGGAACTTGCTATCGCGCAATCGAAAGGGTGTAAAGCAGAGATGAGAGCTTCGTCATACCAATACTTCGCATAATCATCGTCCTCGTATTCGCCTAAATAAACATCCTCCACAAGACGAAGAGCAGGGGCGACAGGATTCAGATGCGAATACCAATCAAAAGGATCCGTTTGAGACTGCATTTGACCGTCGAGGTGTGTGCACGAGTTTTATGGAAAGGGGAGGAAAGAAAATTTTAAAAACGCTATAGAGCGACATTAAATAGCAGTATAAAGCAGAGGAACGATGGATATAATTGAAAAGGGAGTTTCGGACACGAAAACGGACATAATGAAGTGCCGAATAGTGCGCCTCCGATACTGTTGACATGATCGCGATCGTCTGCGAAACGGATGACATCTTCTTGACTTTATGACAGCCAACGAATTTTTCTGGAAAAGACTGCGAACAACGTTGTGGATTCTATCGAGAATTTAACACTGTATCAATGAGCCTCGGAGAATGTGTGTCCCTTTAATTTTCGGACAAGTTGTCTAACGAATTACTCTGCACCGAACCAATGGCGACCGAGTTATACGTGGACGATCTCCTTTGCATTTTCGATCTCCTGGACAATGAAAAGGACCTGAGATCCTTGTGTCGTTGTTCTAAACTGCTAAATCATCTAATCCAACCCCGCATTTTTCACCGCATCGGAGAACAGGACGATACGATGGTAGGGGTGTGCGTAAAGACTGTATAAAGTGAATCACAAACGTGCATAAAATACAAGGGAAAAAATGCATAAGTCGTGCATTGATGTTGGCGAACTATTTAATTGCAAACTTGGAATCGAGTAGAGTTGGAGATTCAAGATAAAATTTCCCAGAGGTAGATTGCCGGCTCTGGATCACTACGTTGATTATCAAGGATCCGCGCAGCAATTAGCCAGGCTCTATGGGTAGATATTCAACTAGCCGCTGCTTCTCTCCTTTCGTCGGCTGGAAAATATTCAAATCATCTCAAGATAGAGTGAATACACGGACTCCGCCATGTCCGGTGTTGAGGTTTCGTCTCCCAGTTAATTTGTGCGTGCGTGATTAAAATTCATCTCCGGTTATGTTGACCTTCCACAGTTTACGCCTATTGCTAAGTAGATATTCGACTACCCGCTGCTCCTCCTCTTTCGTCGGCCAGAAAATATTGGAATCATCTCAAGAGAGAGTGAATAAACGGACTCCGCCATGTCGTTTTCCAAACAAGGAAATCTCCGGTTATATTGACCTTCCACAGTTTACGCCTTTTCCTAATTGCTAAGTAGGTATTCGACTACCCGCTGCTTCTCCTCTTTCGTCGGACAGGAAATATTCAAATCATCTCAAGATAGAGTGAATACACGGACTCCGCCATGTCCGGTGTTGAGGTTTCATCTCCCAGTTAATTTGTGCGTGCGTGATTAAAATTCATCTCCGGTTATGTTGACCTTCCACAGTTTACGCCTATTGCTAAGTAGATATTCGACTACCCGCTGCTCCTCCTCTTTCGTCGGCCAGAAAATATTGGAATCATCTCAAGAGAGAGTGAATAAACGGACTCCGCCATGTCGTTTTCTAAACAAGGAAAACGATATATCGTTTTCCAAACAAG
>Ga0307509_10010265_pt1 | contig 11514 bp, 10 predicted proteins | sample 10_EM_MG_FD_202245 | JGI IMG/M metagenome (GOLD analysis project Ga0307509, IMG submission 202245) | Populus trichocarpa ectomycorrhiza microbial communities from riparian zone in the Pacific Northwest, United States - 10_EM | ecosystem: Host-associated > Plants > Roots > Unclassified | place... | reverse complement strand
CCGAGAGTGCGCGGTCCAGCCAGCGTTCGAGCAACGCAACATCCGTGCAACCGATGATACGATGGCGCTGCTCCGCCGTGAGCGTCAGCCCGCGTTGCGTCACGATCTTTAGCAATGCCTCGGCCTTGCCCTTGGCCACGCCTTCGGCACGCCCGCGCTCGAAATTCTGGCGTTGCGCTTTGGTGAAGAACTTCTCGAGCCCCGGTTGCATCTCGATCGCCTTTCGTGCTGCTTCGCTCAGGTTGGCTTCGATCAGCAGCGAGTATAGCACCCGCTGCTCCTCCGACAGGTGCTGACCCGGTGCGACTCGGCGGTCGGCTCGTCGGTGTGCTGGAAAACGGTGCCGTCAGATCGGGACGGCACGCCACGGCTGGCCACGCCCTACGGCGTGCGCGTTGGTCGCCCGGATCTCGCCGCTGCGTTCGATCGCGTCGAGAAAGCCTACGACGCTGAGCTGGGCACCGTGCGGATGGGCGTTCGCGACTACGACCACGTCCTCGGTCAGTTCTGGACCCCGTCGCCGACTTCGCGGCCACAGATCGGTCGTCGCGGACGGTCATCCTCGACGGCCCGGGTAGGTATGTAGCCTGCCTTCGTTCGACCAGCGCGCTCTTGGTGGCCTCTCGTTGTCGCCTGTAATATTCGCATTGTCAAACATGCACTCAGTGACGATCCGGCTGCGCCGGGCGATACCGGCTGCGGCATTCCCGATGACATTCGCGATCGGGTGTTCGATCCGGTCTTCGACCAAGGCGGTCGGCAAAGGGACGCGGGGGCAAGGCTCGTGCTCGCGCGCACCGCGATGGTCGATCGCCGCGGCGGCACCATCGCGTTCGAGCGTCGCCCCGGCGGTGGCACGTCGTTTCTGTTGCACGTGCCGATTCACGGCCGGGCCGCGAACACGGGGAGCCGAGCGCAGCGCGGTCGCGGCGCACCGATCGCCGGCCGATGTTGGGGTCGCGCAGCCGCATTCTGTTGCACGCGCCGATCACGCGGTGCAGCGCGCGTTCCCCATCCGGATGTGAGGAGGAGAATACTGGCGCTACAATGGTATTGACTTGGTCTGGTTTTGGGAATAATTCCTAGTGGCCGGCTCGAAGCTCAAGCCCTGATTGCTCCACGCGCGCGCCGCGTCAACCGATCTGCGATCTCGGAGACCGTCGCCGCCGCGACGACCGGTCCGCAGTCTGGTGCAGTCCCCGCGCGCCGCCGGATACCCGCGTACGGCCCCACTCGATCGCGTAACAGACGTTGCAGACGGGAGAGCACATGGTGAGCGCAGAGAAGGCAGAACCGATCGTGTCGCCGCCCAGGACCGAGGGGTTCCGCCGGTCGCTGGGGCTGTTCCAGGCGGTCGCGGTCAACATGACCCAGATCTGCGGGATCGGTCCGTTCGTGACCATTCCGCTGATGGTGGGCGCGATGGGCGGGCCGACGGCGCTCATCGGCTGGGTGTTCGGTGCGCTGCTCGCGATCACCGATGGGCTGGTGTGGGCGGAGCTCGGCGCGGCGATGCCCGGTGCCGGCGGCAGCTATCTCTATCTCCGGGAGGCGTTTCAGTACTCGACAGGTCGCCTCGTGCCATTCCTGTTCGTGTGGACGGCGATGATCTTCATTCCGCTCATCATGTCGACCGGCGTCATCGGCCTGGTGCAATACCTCGGCTACTATCTGCCGGATCTCACGACGTGGCAGGTTCGGCTGATCTCGCTCGGCGTGGTCGCGCTGGTGGTGGTCGCGCTGTACCGCCCGATCGCGTCGATCGGCAAGCTGACCACGGTGCTGTGGGGGATCATGCTGGTCGCGGTCGGCGGGGTGACGCTCGCCTCGTTCACCCACTTCGACGCCGCGCGCGCGTTCACCGTGCCGGACGGCGCGCTGCGGCTCGATGGCCGGTTCTTCTCCGGGCTCGGCGCCGGCCTCGTCATCGCGATCTACGACTACCTCGGCTACAACACCGTCGCCTACATGGGCGGCGAGCTGCGCGACCCCGGCCGGGTCATGCCGCGCGCGATCGTCTATTCGATCGTCGGCATGATGGCGATCTATCTATGCATGAATATCGGCGTGCTCGGCGCCATGCCCTGGCAGGACATCGCGAGCAGCAAGTCCGTCGGCTCGGCCGTGCTCGAGCGCACGTGGGGGCGGACCGCCGCGCACGTGTTCACCGGGCTCATCATCGTCACCGCGTTCGGCTCGGTGTTCGCCGGGCTGCTCGGCGGATCGCGCGTGCCCTACAACGCGGCCAAGGACCGGCTGTTCTTCCCGGTGTTCGGGCGGCTGCACCCGCGCTGGCAGTTTCCCCATGTCGCGCTGCTCGCCATGGGCGCGATCACCGCCGTCGGATCGCTGTTCACGCTCGACGACGTGATCAACATGCTGATCGCGGTGATGGTGATCTTGCAGTCGCTCGCCCAGATCGCGGCGCTCACGATCCTGCGGCGTCGCCAGCCTGCCCTGCGCCGGCCGTATCGCATGGTCCTGTATCCGCTGCCGAGCGCGGTGGCGGTGATCGGCTGGATCTACGTCTACTGGGCGTCGGGCAAGACCGCGATGGGGCTGTCGCTCGCCTGGATCGCGGCGGGCACGATCGCATTCCTGATCTGGGCCCGCATCGAACGCACCTGGCCATTCGGGCCGCGCGCGATCCACGAGGAGTACCTGACGGCACAGCGCGACGCCGGACAGGGGCCGTGACTCCGGCCGCGCCCACGGCCATCGAGCAGCACAAGGCAATCAGGCCACTCAGGAAGACGCGGTAGGTCGGGCGTCCTGGAGCGGGGCTTTGTCGAGTCCGACGCTGTATGCCGAGACCACCGCGGAGACGGCCCGGTCTTTCTTCGACGGCGCCCCGTCGATCTCGCGCGAGGCGCCTGCGGGCTCAGATCGCGCCCGGGCAGCCCAGCCCGTTGAACGCGAGCACGGGAGGTGCCGAGTCGGCCCCGGGCGCCAGAGGCGGCGGACACTCGGGGCAGAACCTGGAGCAGAAATGCGTGGTGCCGTCACACGACACGCAGCTGCGCAGCGGCGGTGAGCAGGTCAGCGCGGCGACGTCCGCTGGTGTGGTGAGGACCGGCGCCTGCACCGACGGAATGCAGTCGGGACAGAACTCGGCGCAGAACTGGCGCGTGCCATCGCAGCTGGAGCACACGTGCTCGTTCTTGCCGCAGCTCAGCGCCGAGGCCGAGATCTCGGCGACTGACACCAACGAGGGTGCGCTCGCCGACGTCGTCGCTGGATCACGCGATCCGGCGCAGCCGGCCCAGACCAGGCATTGCAGGACGACGGTGATCAGCATCGGGTGAATCATTCGCATGGGGTGCTCCTGTTCGCGTGACGAAGCCTGGGCGCCGGACCTCGGCGTCCTGCGTCAGTATCGACGAGCGCTTGCCGGAGCTGCAATGGGCAATCGGTCCGTCGTGGCACGATCTTCAAGCGGCCGCACTGCCCACGAATGTGTGTCCATTGCAGTGCGCTGCGCAACCTCGTCACCCCATGAGCGCGCGCAGCGTGGGTCTCGCCGCGCCAGGTGAACGCGACGTTGATGGCGGCTATAAACCCCAATCGCTTATTAGTTTAGTTTCTGTTTCCTGAAGCGCTCCGACCGAGGTGCGTGGTCTCTTGTCCGGTCGTCCGAGAACGCGACATGTCCGGAGCGAACCGGACCCTCGGAGCACGCGAAACCAAACCCGGTCGGGTGGGCGCGGGGCACGCAAAACCAACCCCGGTCGGGTGGGTGGGCCGGTCGGCGGGTGGGCGGGTGCCCCTGCGGCTGCCTGTTCGCGCCGCAGCGACGTCAGCGTGACTTGCGCCGACCGTGGGCCTGTTGGCCCCGGCCTCGCGGCGCTGCCAGCAATTCGGCCACCGAGCTGACCGAGAGTGCGTGGTCCAGCCAACGTTCGAGCAACGCAACATCCGTGCAACCGATGATACGATGGCGCTGCTCCGCCGTGAGCGTCAGCCCGCGTTGCGTCACGATCTTTAGTAATGCCTCGGCCTTGCCCTCGGCCTTGCCCTTGGCCACGCCTGCGACCTCACCTTCGGCTCGCCCGCGCTCGAAATTCTGGCGTTGCGCTCTGGTGAAGAACTTCTCGAGCCCCGGTTGCATCTCGATCGCCTTTCGTGCTGCTTCGCTCAGGTTGGCTTCGATCAGCAGCGAGTATAGCACCCGCTGCTCGTCCGACAGGCGCTGAATCGCCTTGGCCGCGGCGGCGCCGATCGCCGTGGCGGTCATGAGGTCGCCCCGACCATGCGCCATCACCGACAACACGGCGAGCTGCGGTTCTCGCCGGGCACGTGCAGGATCGGTCAGCTTCGGAACACCGTCAGGCCCAACGACCAGCGGCGTGTACTGGTTGCCTCCGCCCAGCTCGATCGGCCGGGCCGCCCACCTCGCCGTCGCAGCGTTGGGCGCGATGACCAGCACCACAAACGGGCACTTTTCGCGAGCGCGCGCGCCCACTGCATACAGGGGCCAGGTGAACCGCTTGTCATTCTTGGGCCGCAGCTGGGCCTCGATAATCGCCCCGAACACCGGCTTCCTCCTGGTGAACAGCACGACCGCGTCGGCTCGATACTCCGCAGGCGCGATCTGGTTCAGGGTCACGTCGACGCAATGGGCTCTGCTGAACGGCGGCACCTTGATCGCAAGCAGATCGCCGAGCAAGTCGGCTACGAATGCCGGCCGGTCGCGCATCAGTTTGAGCACGCCCTCATGTTTCAACGACACCATGGCAGGTTCGAATACCCTATGCGCACTGTCTGACAGTGGCAGCTTCCGCGGCAGCGCAACAATCAAGGCATCAGTTCGCTACTGTGAACGATGATGTTACCTGCATCGCGGCTTTGAGCACCCAACCGTCGTCGACGCTGTTCTGGCGCACTCGTGCAAACATGTGCCTCCAGGCGACGCGCCAAGCCTCCTCATGCAGTCCGGACTTCACCGGTGAGGCGGGCGACCCGACCGGGGTTAGTTCTGAGTCCCTGATTGGCTGCTTGCCCGGTCGTGTCCGAGAAGGCGATACGTCCGGGCGAAACCGGACAGTCGCAGCACGCAAAAGTAGCCTCGGTCGGCACGGCCTGCCCGATCTGGAGCACGGGACGGACTTCACGCGGTTCCATCAGATGCTGGGAGAGGCGAGAGGACGAGCGGCAGTGGCCGTGCTCAGAGCTCGCCGAGGCAAACGACGGCGAGGCCGTCGTGGAGATGACCGAAAACGTGACACCGAGTTCCGGCGGGCCACCATGGCGCGATGAGCGCCGCCGAGGTTCTTGCTCCGGAGGTCTCCGAAGCCCTGACGTGGGCCGAGATCTGCGCCCGCCATCCGGATGAGTGGGTGTGCCTGGTCGAGATGGATCGCATCCATCCCGATGGCTTCGAGTTTCGTACGGCGCGGGTCGTTGGCCACGGCAAGACGCGGCGCGCGCCGTTCGACCATGCGCGACCGCTGCGCGACCGCTACAAGCTGTTCGGCCACTACTACACCGGGTACATCGCGGACAAGCCACTCCGTCCCGTGGTGATCATCGATGACGAAACGCGAGACGCCTTTCAGTACCCACCGTGAGCTGATCGTCGTCGAGGCTCTCGTCACGGGCCCGCGGATGGCAGTGACCGGGCGGTTCGTGCTCGACACCGGAGCCGTGTACACGACGATTACACCCGAGGTCGCCGATTTGGTCGGGTACCGTGCGCGCGATGGGATCCGGCGAACCCGCGTTCGCACCGCGATCGGCAGCGAGCAGGGCTATGTGCTTGCGGTGGCTACCTTCGCCGTGCTTCTCCGTGCTTCGGCTCGTCCTGCCGAGCTTCGCGGTTCACGTGTTCGACCTCGGCCACGACGACATCGATGGCCTGGTCGGCTTGAACTTCTTGGGCCAGCTCAACTACGAGGTCCGCTCCGCCGAGCGCCGGATCTTCGTCGAGTCGGTCGCGACGGCGACCGCGTAAGGCGCCCTCACGCGATCTCACCGCGTGGCAGGGGAGGACAGCAGTCGGCCCAGCGCGCGGAGCGCCGCGCACCTCGCGCGGGCGGCACCGCATCGACCTCAGCGCGACGCAGCAAGGGGGGCGCCGAGGCTGGGGTTGCACCGGGGCTCGAGGCTGGGGGCGCACCGGGGCTCGCGAGGCGTGCGGTTCTGCTAGGATCTGCCGCAGAGGACGCATGCCCACGCTCGCCCGGATCCTGTTCGTCACCAGCCTGTGCGTCGGTCTTCCCCACGCGGCGTTCGCCGAGGATGCCGACGCGTTCTACAAGCAAGGCCTCGCCTACAAGCAGGAGGGCAAGGCCGATCAAGCGATCGAGGCGCTCGAGCATGCGGTGTCGGCGAACCCCAAGCACTACATGGCGTGGGCGTCGCTCGGCAACCTGTACAAGACGGCCAAGAAGGACATCCCCAAGGCGGTGGGGGCGTACGAGCATGCGGTCGAGGGGCTGAAGAAGGACAAGGTGGTGTGGGCGAACCTCGGGATGGCGTACTACCGGAACAACCAGCCCGACCAGGCGCTGAAGGCGCTGGTGACCGCCAGCACGCTCGATCCCAATGACGCGGAGATCCGCGGCAACCTGGGGACGGTGCGGCGCCTGAAGGGCGATTTTGCCGGGGCGATCGTGGACCTCGAGGTGGCGGTGAAGCTCAAGCCCGACGAAGCGCAGTTCGTCAATAACCTCGGGGTGGCGTATCGCAAGGCGAAGCGAACCGACGACGCGGTGAAGGCGTTCCAGAAGGCGATCGCGCTGGCGCCAAACGACGCGAGCAATCACTGGAATCTGGCGGTTGCGTACCGCACCCAGAGCGAGAAGAACCCCGACGTGATCCCGCTGGCGATCACCGAGTACGAGAAGGCGACCAGCCTCGACCCGGCGAGCGCCGAATACTGGTTCGACCTGGGGCTCATGTACAAGCAGGACCATCAGAACGACAAGGCGATCGAGGCGTTCCACAGGTACCTCGCGCTGAACAAGGGCAAGGACGCGGGCGGGCAGAAGCGGGTCGAGGACGAGATCGGCGCGATGGGCGGAGCGGTCCCGAAGAGTGCCGCGGACAAGCCGGCCCCGAAGAAGTCGAAGAAGTGAGCCGATGCAGCGCCGTTGGTTCGCGACCGCCGTGCGGAATTTTTACAGGCCGGACCGGGGCCGGATGGTAGGGTAATGGAGATGCGGATCAGCTGGTTGTCGGCAGATGAGATCGCTGCCGCGCGGCACGCGCTGACCGCCGGGGGCGCGACGTACGAGGACCACTTCAGCCCCGGGTTTGCGGTGCCGCCGGCGCCGGCGGACAACCGGTCGCTGGACTGGGCCGGGATCGCCGAGCATGTCGCGCGCGCCGAGCGGGTCTCGACGGTCGTACGCGATGCCGGCCTCGCCGCGGCGCGGTCCCGGTTCGCTGCGACCAAGGTCGCGATCGAGGCGGCGACGCTGGCCGCGGCGGCGCACGAGGGGGACGAGCTGGGGCTCGACGAGGTGATCGGGGTGCTGCAGTGCGAGATCGACTTCTACGTATTCTACGCACCGTTCCTCGAGCTGATGGTCTCGCTGGCACGGGACGAGGTCGATCGCGCGGTGCGGACGTACGAGAGATTCGTGGTGGCGTACGCCGCTGCGTTGAGCCATGTGCCGCATAGCGCGGACCGGGTCGGCGCGGCGCGCGATGGGCTGGCCGACTTCTACGTCAGCGTGGGGCGGTTCGACGACGCCGAGGCGCTGTTCGATCGGCGTCACGACGAGGACCAGGGCGACGTCGCGGTGGCGCTGTCGGCGAGCCGCGCGTTCCTCGCGGCGGGCTCGATCAGCCATGCGGTGCGCTGGCTCGGGATCGGCGCGGTGCGCGCGGCGACGCTCGGCCGCAACGAGCTGGCGAGCCGGCTCCGCACCAAGCAAGAGCGCGTGCGCGAGCGGCTGAGTTGATTCGCCTCGACACCGAGGCCGGGCATGCGCGGTGAGGCGCCGGTGATGTCGTCGACGCTGCACCACGGCGAGTTCTTCGGCACGCACGAGCACCGGCGAGAGGTGGCCGGGTTTTCGCTGTCGGTCGCGGCCGCGGACCCGACGAGGGTGGTCGCGCGTCATACGCACGAAGACGCCCACTTCATCCTCCTGCTCGACGGGCACTACCTGTCGTCGGCGCAGGGCGCGGGGCACCTGCATGCCGAGCCGGCGCTGATCTACAACCCGCCCGGGACCACGCACCAGGACACGTTCCCCGAGTGCCGGGGGCGGTTCGTCGGGGTGTCGGTCTCGGCGGCGCGGTTCGCGGAAGCGTCGCAGGTCGCGGCAGCCGGGGAGGCGGCGCGCAGGCTGTGGGATCCGGGTGCGCTCGAGGCGGCGCATCGGATCGCGCGGAGCGTCGCCCATGATGCCGGTGCGCTCGGGCTCGAGGCGCTGTGTCTGGAGCTCGTCGGTGGATTTGCGCGCGGGGCGGCGGTGGACCGGCGTCCGCCGCGCTGGCTGGTCCGGGCGCGCGAGGTGCTGCACGACCGCGCGCGTGACGAGCTCACGATGACGGAGATCGCCGGTGAGGTGGGAGTGCACCCCGTGTATCTCGCGCGGGTGTTTCGCCGGTTCTTCGGCTGCACGCCCGCTGACTATGTGCGGCGGTGCCGGGTCGAGCGCGCGGCCATGCTGGTCCGCGACACGGCGCAGCCCCTGGTTGCGATCGCGCTGGCGTGCGGGTTCGTGGATCAGAGCCACTTCACGCGCGCGTTTGCGCGAACGTTTGCGACGAGTCCGGGGGCGTACCGCCGGCGCTACCGGTCGCGGTAGCGGCGTGACCGTGTCGCGATCGGGCACGCGGCGCGGCTCGTCGGTCGCTGCAGGTAAGGTTGCGCGCGTACAAGACGGTGCCGGCGCGGCCTGGCATAGCAAGCGGATGCGGATTGCAATCGTTGTGTGCTGGCTCGTATGTGCGTGTGGCAGTAGCAGGGTGCGCTACGGCGGGGTCGCGCGAGCGATCGAGCGCGGCGATGCGCCGAAGACGACGAGCGTGCTGGTCATGCGTGGCGCCACCGTCGAGTACGAGCGCTACTTCGCGGACGCGACGGCCGAGACGCTGCACGACACGCGGTCGACCACCAAGTCGCTGACCGCGCTGGCGGTCGGGGTGGCGATCGATCGGCGCGCGCTGTCGGGGCTCGCGGCGCCCGCGTTCGGCTACCTCGCTGACCTGGCGCCGTTCGCGCACGGCGAGCCCGGCAAGGCGGCGATCACCGTGGAGGATCTGCTGACGATGTCGTCGGCGTTCGACTGCAATGACGACGACGACGCATCGCCCGGCAACGAGGAGAACATGTATCCCAAGCAGGTCTGGGTGCGCTGGGCGGCCGATCTGCCGGTGCGCGCCGACTATCAGCGCGATGGCAGCGGGCGCGGCCCGTGGCACTACTGTACGGCCGGGGTGTTCTTGCTCGGCCAGATCGTGCAGCGCGCGGCGCATCAGCCGATCGACCGGTTCATGGCGGACCAGCTGTTTGCGCCGCTTGGCATCACCAAGTGGGAGTTCTCGAAGTCGCCGAGCGGCGAGATCATGACCGGTGGCGGGCTGCGGCTGCGGACGCGCGACCTGGCGACGGTGGCGCGGCTGATGCTCGCGGACGGCGCGTGGGCGGGCACGCAGATCGTACCGGCGGCGTTCAGCCGCGCGGCGCTGACGGTGCACCGCGAGGCGATGCCGGAGCAGCACTACGGCTACCTGTTCTGGACGCGCCAGTACAAGACGCCGTGCGGCACGACGACCGGCTGGCTGATGGGCGGCAACGGCGGCAACGCGGTCGTGATGTTCCGCGACCTCGACGCGGTCGTCGTCGTGACGCGGACCAACTACAACACGCGGGGCATGCACCAGCAGACCACGGCGCTGATCGAAGACCAGATCCTGCCGGAGCTCGCCTGCAAGCGATAGCCGGCTTGGATCGGCGAAGTCATCCTCCGACGACGGTGTTGTAGCCTGGCCGACAGCGTAGGCGCGAGTCGGTGCGCCGTCAGACGCAGGTGATATGGAGGTGCGTGGCAAAGGACCGCGCGATCAAGCCCAAGGCCGCCCGATCGATCTGGCGCTGCCAGTCGTGCGGTCACAGCGAGACCAAGTGGCTCGGGCGCTGTCCGGTGTGTCAGGAATGGTCGAGCCTGATCGAGGAGATCGAGAGCGCGGCACCGCCCCGGCCGAGCGCGACGGGCGTGGCGGACGGCCGGTCGCCGGTGTCGATCACCGCGGTCGAGGAGATCAACGCGAAGCATCGCCGGAGGACGGGGATCGGCGAGCTGGATCGGGTGCTGGGCGGCGGCATGGTCGCCGGCTGCCTCGTGCTGCTGGGCGGCGATCCGGGCATCGGCAAGTCGACGCTGCTGGTCCAGGCGCTCGCCGGGCTGGCGGCAAACGGTGGCGTGCTGTACGCGACGGGCGAGGAGTCGGTGGCGCAGACGGCGATGCGCGCGCGGCGGGTCGGGGCGGCCGCCGCCGAGCTGACCGTGGTCGCGGAGACCGACGTCGAGCGGATCCTGGCGCATGCGCAGGCGCATCCGCCCGCGGTGCTCGCGGTCGACTCGATCCAGACGGTGTACACGCCGCTGCTCGACTCGATCCCCGGGTCGCTGGCGCAGGTTCGCGAGTGCGCGAACCGGTTGATGCAGTTCGCGAAGACCACCGGGACGCCGACGATCATCGTGGGTCACGTGACCAAGGACGGCGCGATCGCCGGCCCCAAGACGCTCGAGCACCTCGTCGATGTGGTGCTCCAGCTCGAGGGCGATGGCGGGCCGTACCGGATCCTGCGCGCCCACAAGAATCGGTTTGGCTCGACGCAGGAGATCGGCGTGTTCGAGATGCGCGGCGCCGGCATGGCCGAGGTCGCCAATCCGTCGGCGCATCTGCTGGCCGAGCGGCCGATCGGCGCGCCGGGCTCGATCGTGGTGGCGTCGGCGGATGGCGCGCGGCCGCTGCTGGTCGAGATCCAGGCGCTGGTGGCGCCGGCGAGCGCCGGGTTCGGCCGGCGAACCGCGGCCGGAGTCGACGGCAACCGCGTGTCGCTGCTGCTCGCGGTGCTGGCGCAGCGCGCCAACTGCGACGTCCTCGATCGCGACGTGTTCGTCAACGTCGCTGGTGGGCTGCGGCTGACCGAGCCGGCGATCGATCTGGGGATCGCCTGTGCGATCGCCTCGTCCGCGCGCGGCCGGGCGCTCGATGCTCACACGGTCGTGTTCGGCGAGGTCGGCCTGGCCGGCGAGATCCGTGCGGTGCCGCTCTGCGAGCAGCGGCTCGCCGAAGCGGCGCGGCTGGGCTTCAAGCGCGCCGTGCTGCCGGCCCAGAACGCCGCGCGGCTCGAGGGCGCCGCGGGGCTGCAGATCGTACCCGTCAACCGGCTGGTCACCGCGCTCGCCGAGCTGTGAAGGCTATGGAGGCCACGTGACGGGAGACCGCGCGACGCGACGCGCGGTGGGGTAAATTGACCGGCTTCGCCGGTCAAGAGGGGACGGGAACGTCCCCTTCGATCAACCGGCTGGTCACCGCGCTGGCCGAGCT
>Ga0307509_10010264_pt1 | contig 11514 bp, 13 predicted proteins | sample 10_EM_MG_FD_202245 | JGI IMG/M metagenome (GOLD analysis project Ga0307509, IMG submission 202245) | Populus trichocarpa ectomycorrhiza microbial communities from riparian zone in the Pacific Northwest, United States - 10_EM | ecosystem: Host-associated > Plants > Roots > Unclassified | place... | reverse complement strand
CAACCCAGTCCCCTTAGCACTGGCCACGGCAACCATAATCTGGCTAACACTTGGGCACCAAACACCCACGACCCCATCTGGCCTCAGGCAGCGCATGACATCAACTAGGTGCTCTTCGGGCCCCGCCAGGTCTAGGACGGCATGGGTTAGGAAAGGTTTCCCATCGCGGACGGAGAGCTGTTCGCGACACCAGGTACTTGGATCGCAGACGTAAAAGCGGATGTTGGGGAGGTAGATCCCCCGGCGGAAGCCTGATATGACTTTTTGCGCATGGGTGGAGTGTCTGGCTGACACGTCCATAGTGTGCAGCAGGGCGCTTGAGCAAGGCGACAGCGCTCGGGAGAGGTGGAGTGTCAATGAGCCGAGACCTGTACCTGCTTCCAGGATTTCTACCGGTTCCTCCTCACTGCTGCAGCCGCCCTCCTCATGGTCGACTCGAGCGACGTGGATGTCGAGCAAGGCTACGATCGTCGCCGCGTCAATTGGGTACACCGGGGTCACCAGACGGCGCACGGAAAGGATGTACTCTTCCAGCGTTGGAAAGGTGATTCGGAATTTCACATCCTTTCGCGTCGCCACGATATCCCGCGGTCGCTTACCAATGATGTCCTCGTGGGAGATTGGGCCTCTGTAGGTTTCGCAGGTTTTGCCCTGCAGGAGGGGGCGAGTGAGGTATGTTCTTGTAGGGTCCAGGACGGGGCGGAGGAGGGCTATGTCATTTTCTGGAAAGAATCGTTTAGAAAATTTGTGCCAAGCGGTTTGGGGGAGGGGGGAGGGGGGAGGGATACCGCCAAATACGCTCTGAGCAGAAGAGATCCATCGTCGAAGCGACGAGCGGAGAGTTGAAGGAAGGCGTGGGCGAAACATGTTTTGCTTATCTATCCAATTAAAAGCCCCAGCCAGCCTTATCATACTCGAGTATGGGCGAGGAAATACCGGTATTGGACCGGGAAGGAAGGGTGGAAAGAAGGGAAGTTTTTTTTCTTTCTTTTCTTCCACACTCCTTCCATCGAATTTCCAATTTCGACGTTTACCCGTCCCACCCTTACTTAACCTTAGCAGAACCCTAAGTTAATCCTCAGAGCCCCCATTCCATCCACCAGTTCATCATCTCATCGGATAAACCCACTGCATCTGTCCAGCTCCCCACTGTTACATCGCTTTACCGCCCGAGTCTTTATCTGCTCGAGTACTTGTATGCAGGGTAAGCGGGTCAGACAACCAGACAACGGAAAACCCCAAAATACAGGTAATTAACCCGACTAACTCAACTCATGATCAAAGTGAAGTCTCTGCACCACCAGGATCTCAAGTGCGAGTACAGTACTAGTAGACTACGCGATACTGCCCTAACGGTGTGGTGTGGTCGTGAAATGGACCGCCGTAAATGCCTCGGACCTGGGCCTTTTCGGGGGTGGGGAAATCGGCTGCTATCATACCCCTTCATTTAATGCGTTCTGTTCCAACACACTCCGACGCAGGGGAGGATCGTGATTCTATGGAATTTCCCTTCCCCCCCTCCCCCACCTTTCTGCAGAGTTTTTTCCCCAACAAGTTTGTAATGTACGTGCCGTTGTTCCTGGAGTTGATTGGGTTTTTTTCCCCCTCCCATCTCCCTTTGCATCTGGTCAACATGATGGGTGTTTGGAGGATGTGATTTGGTGATAATAATATGGTCCTCGCGATTGCATTCGCTAGTTTTGAGCTGCAGCTTCTGAAGCTTGCGTGCGGGAAGGGAAGGGAGGGAAATGTTGTTCTGGGGTTTAGGGTAACTTATGGGTGGGTACTGGAACTGCGGAGATCATTTTCCAAGTTACGGTGTGGACTATGCTCCGCGGGCACTATTATCCCCGCTAGGGGGGTAAACTGCAGTACTAGTACGAGCACTAGCACTGTAGCTGTTACCCTGCGGTGGACCTCTTCCCAGTCCGGCCGATCCCATCTCATCAACCCGCAGGCGTGGTGGACCTTGGCTTTCCCTCCTTCTCCCATTCCTCCTCTTTTCCCTCGTTTCCCCTCCCTTCCCTCGGCTCCGCATCCTCAACTCTCGCCCGCAATGCTCCCTGTTCGGGAAACTCAGTGCGCGCCCAACCAATCATCCCGCAGTCCAGCTTGAACCCATCATGTGCGTTACTTGTATCCAGGCAGAGAGAAGTTGGCGCATGGTGGCTTGGCGAGTCCCGCCTCGCAGGCTGGAGTGGGGTGTCACATGCATGTATGAGACAATGTGATGTATGGAAGGCTCAACTTATGGCTCCAGTATGAGTACAATTCAGCACGGTGAGCAGGAATAGGGTTGTTTGCCCCTTACAGATGGAGGTGGTACAGGTGAGATACCGCAGGGGAGTACTGTAAATATAGGGTAGTTTAATCTGTTAGATGTGGGCGAAGGTGAGATGGGATGAGGGAATACAAGCACACCGCCTCCCAGCACTCAGGGAGGAGAAGCTCGGTAAACCTTCTACCCTACCGTACGGTACTTGTATTGTGCGCTATTGTAGGTGACTTTGGTAATGAGGCAGGCTAGTCACATTACCCGTATCATGCTCCTCCCCAACTCCCCCCCCACATGCGCCGCTCAAGTCTGAGACTCAATGCTGGCCAAGAAAGTAGTCTAATGAATGGTAAATGGTACTTTTACGAGCCAGTAGATAACTAATTAATTGCCTGAGGCATACCGTGCAGGAACGCATCCCCCCCCCCTTAAAAGGACAAAAAAAGAAAAAAAGAAAAAAATAGAAACGAAAAGGAAAAAGAAAAGAAAAAGAAAAAAGCCAAAACTGACCTCTCTCTCTCCCTCTCCCTCCCCGAGTCTCCTCTCTCTCTCCGTCATTCCCTCGCTCCAAGTCCAGGTGATTCGTTTGATTCGAGCACGCCAAAAGGGCTCCGTCCGCCCGCTTTTCCGCTTTCCCTCCTCCCCCCCCTCTCTCTCCTGCAACCCTTTTCTTCCTGCATACTTGTTACATAGCACATGTTATGCTATGCCATGCCCGCTTTTTTCTTCACACTCTAATTACCCACTGACTTATCGTGCTGACACGGGCCTCTGATACATTCATTACCTTTTCCTACGTTATGCTATGCATGTACACCACGGGTTCGCACATTACAGCTAACCGTCCAAACCGGACTAGGCCAAAATCCCAATCCCCAATCCCAATCTCTCCCACTCTTCCACCCTCAACAATTCTACATTTCGGAAACTGGTGCCGCTGCACATAGTATTATATAACCACCCGCAGCTCACCATAACCTGCCTGCCCTTCTCCCCTCTTCTCCCGGTGTTTGTTCGCCTGTTTGTGTTCGTCTACCGGTAGTGGAGGGAAACCCGAGATTCAAACACCATGACGACAAGAACGACAACCCCATTATCATACACCTCGAGTACAACCTACCACAGCACAACACCCGAGCCCCAAGGGTTAGGCCCCCCACCGCCGATAAGACGGCAACGAAGTCCCAGCACGAATAGTCACAATAGTTGGTGGAGTGCGGAGGAGGAGTCCCCAGCGCCGCGAGCAGGATGGGGGGTTAGCATCGCTACGACAGCGATAGGAGCCAGCTCGAGTCCGCTAAGGAAGCAGGAAACCTCGGCGACCATGGGAGCGGGGACACCGGGGCGGAAGAGAGGGCAATTTTCTTCTTATTCCGGGGCCATCACGGTCCCGAGTTCAAGTTCGAGTTCAAGTTCAGGCGCAACTATACGTCCACATTACCAACTTCATTATAACCCAAATCACCATCACCGTCACCATCACCATCACCACCCGACCTCATCAGCGTCCCCTGCTAGCATTACTACCCCCTCTTTCTCCTTTTCCTCTTCTTCCTCGACATCATCACACACTTCTACTCACCCAATATCGCCAACCCTGCCTTATAACACGCCAATAGACTGGAAAGGCAACGCCGCCCGCCGAGCCGAATACGCCGCGCTTGATCGCCGCCGTCAGGGAGTTGCAGGGCTCTTTCGCCGCGCCGCTGCCGCTGCCTGCTGCTTCGGCCGTGCCGGGGGTGAGTTCTGGGAGGAGAAGTGTGGCGATGATGGGGGTAGTGTGCGGCGGTATCGGCTTGCCTTACCAGCCGAGGAGGAGGATGAGGATGAGGATTTGTCACCTGCGAGGGTGGGGGAAGGGGAGAAAGGGGGGACGAGAATTAGGGTTTGGAGGTGATTGAGAAGGAAAGATGAAGTGTTTTATTGTTTTCTTATTTACCCAGCGAGGAGTTTGTTTTGGGTGGGGAGTTTTAGTGTTTTTTTGCTGCATTTCCTGCGTTTCTTTTTCCCCTCGTTGTATTCATCTTTTTGTTCGTTCTTGATTACGGTAGTCGAGGATCAGATCAGATTGGATGGGGGGGGTGTCGAAGTAGATTTTTCTTCTAGTCCATCATACGGTGTATGATACCTATTCTGTGGATATGATACAGTACTGAACTGTACAGGTAGATGTTCTTTCTTATCTCCCTTTTCTTGCTTCTCTCTTTTTTGTTTCTCTCTTTTTTTCTTTCGTGTTTCCATCCTCAACCGACTCGGCATCGCGATAGATATCATACACGATATTAGCTCGAGGATACCACAAGCCTGTCATGAACGTCATTAAATCTCTTTATAATATCATAGGTCAAGTCAAGTTAACGTCAGGAGTTCCCTTTTTTTCTTTCCCCCCTTTGTCATGCTCTGCTATTCACGGTATCCCATGCCTATCCTATTCCATTCTATGCACATTTCTCACGTACTGTACTGTACTGTACACATACCTATCCTTTCTCTATAATATAATACTTTCATCTTCATTGGTAGTTTTTTTATGCCGAAGTTTGCTTATTTTTCTATTCTGGTCTCAGGTGTTTACTGGCTTGAATAGGGAGAAAGTTCATACATGATTTTTCCTCCCTTCTCTTCTTGGTTTACTTCTTCCCCCTTTCCAACGATTCTGGACTCCCTTCCTTCTGGTGGTGGACTATCCCTCTGCGCGTGCGCGGGTGGGTAACTCCTACTTCTACTATACTACCAGCAGCGCAACAGGTTATAGCATACGGTAGTGATATGGCAACTAGAGAATATCGTGGTATGATATCAATTCCAAGACTGGGGACTTGTCTAAAGCAAACATCCATCCCCAAGATTCCCGACAAAAACCTATGCGAAACGCACGACTGAAGGAGCTTGAACGGCATGGGAGAAAAAATGAGCTTATGTCAAAAGAGGAGGACTGATTAGAAAGTTTACATAGCGGAATGGGAGTTACTAACACTATCCCCAGGGATTATCGCTCATATTAACAGCCTATGGTAGAACTCCCTACAAATGCGAACCCTCCTAAACCCAGCTCTTTATTTCCTTCTTTCTCTCAAAACACTTCCAGCCGCCCGTATTCTATGTAGGATCCTGAAACCGGCTCCATCTATCAAATTTCACCCTCAAACTTATAACAGTATGACGAAACTTGGGCTTCAGTACCATGAATTCCGATTCTGATTTTATAGTTTTTTTTTCTTCCCCCAAGTTCCACATATTACCAGTTCTAAACCAGTCCATCCCATGCATTTAAACATCTTTAGGATATGTCACTTAAGTTTCATAGTCAAAAAACCAGCTACATAGTGCTACAAAACAAGCTAGAATATATTATATGCATTCTTTACTTTATTACTCTTGTGCTCGAGGATATCTATCCTGTCGAGAAATTCCCTCTTTCTTTCTCTCATGACCTCCTATATGGTAATACGAAAGTGGCCAACGCATAAGGACACAATATCCTGCGAAATAATCAATTACAGTACTCGTACACCCCTCTCCGAGTCTTCCATCTATCACACCAAGAATAATACTAGTTTTTTACATTTTTTTCCAAAGTGTACGGCTACAAACATAATTCGAAAGTGACATCCCTTCCGTTTTGTACCCCCCCCCCCTTCTCCCCCGGCCTTCCCTTTATAGTGAACTGGTCTTTTTTTTTGTCCCTCCTTTCTTTTCAATTTCAAAAATCACTGAATTCCCGGGTATATGTCATAGAACCCTCCGGATCGCCGGAACCACGGCGTTGGTATGATACATTTGGAGGGAGGATTTCGAATTAATAGGTATTTTACCCACCCACCTGCTCCATTATCGGACCCTGGCATCCAACCATAACCTAGGGGATCCTCAATGCCAAATCCCTCGCATGATGTATGATATACATAGTCCTTTTCTTTACGATTGAGTATTGATCTTGGCGACAACATTCCAGCCGTCATATCATATCACTCGCTCATAGCCTCCAGCCTCTTTGCCCAGGTGGCAGCGGGCACTCATTCGGACGGAGAAGTGGCGATGGTTAATAGCCAAAGATTATTGATTGGGAAAAGTATCGTCACAATGAATAACAAGAAAGACATAGTCCAGCTATATAGTAAAATGGCCCAGTCCATTCATTGCCATCGGAATCCCCCCCCCCCTCAATAAGGAGTCAAGAAAATAACTACCCCCCCAAACAAACCACATAAAAGCAAAATAGAAGAATAAAAGGGAGCACCTATTAGCCCAAACTGTCACCTGGATTTAAAAGGACATATCATGGAAAGTTGAAAGAAGCATTTGAGGAGAGAAGGAAAGAAACCATAGAAGAACCCCCCACCGCCACCACCACCCAACTAACTGACTGACGTAAACTATGAACTTGAAAACTCCACCATCACTCGACCTCACGTCACGTCACGTAATGTCACCTCGTTATACCGGGCCAGTGAAATACAAGCTCTCTCTCTCGACCCTACCGCGCAGTTCTAGATCCGGAGTGTTCAAGGTATGATATGGAACCTAGCGGCAGACTGAGCTTAAAAAGTCTGATGCGCTGTGGACTAAAGCTGATGCTCTGGTCCAGCGCGTGATGGATCCGGGCATGGAATACTTTTTTTACAAGTTTGACATAGAGACACCCGCCGAATCTCCCCTTTCTCCCTTCCTTTCCTTCTTCCTTCGCTGCTTCGCCATCTTCTCCCCGCTTTTCTAGCTATCACTAGACCTAAAAAAAAACTTACAAAGCACTTCTTTACCGCTCCTAGAATCCACCTAGCATTCGGGTAGATAGCTCCTTTTTGTTCAATCTGAGCAGGTATTGTGCGAACTACCCAGCCAAACCCGAATCATGTCTACCCTAGGCTGTAAGCGTCCACTTTAGTCCTCTAAGTTATGCCAGTATTCATTCCCCCCAAGCAACTTAAGCCCGAAAGCCCAAAATTCCAAAAGCGATAGCGTTGCAGTAAGTAAGTACCGTATTTACTCGAATATAAGAGAATGGCGCTAGGATGTGATCTTTCCCCACCAAGACCACACTAAGGCTATAAGAAGGCTAAGGCTATTCCGTTTTTCCACCGGACAACCTCACCTCTCAAGTCTAGCGTAATTCTCTTGTATTCGAGTAAATACGGTACTCGAGCACTTCGGCTTATCTTGGACTGCTTAAAAATAAAAATAAAAATATCCAAGGGTCCATCCGTCCAGTATCATAGCGGGTGATCTTAGATAACTAGGTTTGGTATGAAGAAATTTAGACTTTACCGGAGTTGTATATACCTAACCATAACGCCGAAGTACTTGTACTTCAGATTATGAAAGATGGTGATGGCTGGACTATAAGATTATTCTTTTTTTGGTTTCTAATTGATTCCCTCTTCCTCCGGACTCGCGTCGTATATACTGTAGCTTCCCCCTACAACTCCCCCTCTACCAGTGCATATGTACCACCAACCCCCCCCCTCCCCCCCCCTTTCCCACCCCGGAAAAAACAAATCCCGCTCCATCACTTGCGGCAATGCCATTACTCGAGTACACAGCTCTAGACCAACCTTCCGATTACAGAAGGCGGATATCGCCCACTAGTACCACCGCAATAAGGCACTTACTTGCTCTCTTTCGCTGGGAAGCCCGGCCAGATAGTCTAAGCCAATCGTGAAAGAAGCCTAGCCTAGCCGGCATTCGTATGATACATACGATGGGTAGGACCAAAGAGCGAGGAAAATGGGAGGGTTAGAATCGTTCTTCTAGGGTGGGATGGTTGCAGTGGTATATATTAATAGTGTGTCAAAGGAGTAGTGATTCTTGGCGCAGGTTTTGGATTGGCTAGGGTGGTGGTGGCGTTTTTAGGGCGGCAGTATAATAGTATCATAGGTACCTTAGTGTGCAAGGGTGAAGGTCTTTTGTGGAGATGGAGCCGTGGAGGATTTTATGCGGTATGGAGGTGCTACTTAGAGCTTGAAGCCGTCTTCTGGAGCGCTGTTTGGGTATTTTAATCTTGGATATCGTTTATCAAGGCCTGGGGGGGGGGTAAGTATGGCATACTCCGGGCACACGGTATCTATCCGGTATCAGACCCTGATTCTAATTCAATATATGATACAAAACGTCTCATTTAAGCACTAAATAGCTAGCCCTTAAAGCAAAGGTGGGGGGACCTCTTTGGATGCAACCTCCTCATGATATCATTCTCGTCCCCTCTTCATCTACAACCTCGCCTTAACCCCTCTCTCTAAAAACCACGCTTCAATCCTCTCCCGCAAGCCCGCAATCACACTCTCATCCTCAACAGTAGCCGGAACCTCCACCTCCTTGCCAAATTCACCCCTAACAGCATTCTCCACAACCGCCCTAACCACCCTCCTGAGCGTCTTCCCACTGCGCGTGCGGGGGACCTTATCCACGACGACAACGCCACTGAGCACAGCAATAGGTCCAATCTCGCTACGTACGTGGTCGTTAACTTCCTTCAACAACCTCTCCTCTGGAAGAGAAGTAGGGGAGGCAGGTTTAAGAACAACGACCGCAAACGGAACATGCCCCTTCAGCGCATCCGGCGCACCAACAACATAGGCCTCAGCAATCGCCGCATGCGCAAGTATAGCCTCCTCAATAGCGCCAGTCGAAAAACGGTGCGCGGCAACATTGATAACGTCGTCAGTGCGTGACATGACGTGTACGTACCCATCCTGATCCAGGAATCCAGCGTCGCCGGTGTCGAACCATTCGCCTTTTCCTGCGAATCTTGCAAAGTACGCGCCGTGGAAGCGCACGGCTTCTGTGTCGGACCACAGTTCCGTCAGGCCCGTGGGCGCGAGCGGTGTCGCCAGGACGATGTTCCCGCTCTGTCCGGCGGGGAGCGGGACGCCGGCGTCGCTCACGACTTTTAGGTCCCAGCCCGGAACGGGTTTTCCCGCGCTGCCGGGCTTGATAGGTGCAGGGGGGGCATTGAGGCCCAAGGAGATACCAGTGATCGGAGAGCCGGATTCGCTAGACCACCAATTATCCACTATCAGCCCTTTGCGGGAAGGAGCGATTGATGGGCCGAAGATCGCGTTTTGGTAGTCCGTTACTATCGACGGCTCACTCCGCTCCCCAGCCAGGAAAATCGCACGGAGGGAGGAAATGTCAAATTTCTTCACCATCTCTAGTGTCGGATCCTCGCGCTTTATTGCGCGGAGCGCTGTCGGCGCAGTGCTCAGGACGTTGACTTTCCATTCGGAAATCACCCGCCAGAAGGTGCTCGCATCCGGGGTCCCCACGGGCTTCCCCTCGAACAGGACAATCGTGGCGCCGATTAGCAGCGGCGCGTAGAGGATGTAGCTGTGCCCGACGACCCAACCCAGGTCACTGGCAGTGAATATGGTGTCACCGGCGCGGACGCCGAAGAAGTGTTCTATCGAGTACTGCAGCCCGACGAGGTGTCCTCCGATGTTCCGGGTTATGCCTTTTGGCTGGCCGGTTGTGCCAGATGTGTAGATTATGTATTGCGGCGCGCAAGAATGAAAGGCAGCGCCGACTTCCACGGTTTTGGTGCTGTTCGGGATGGGAACGCGGGTTCTTGAGCCGGACAAAGCAGGGCTGGTGGTGAAGTTGGACGGGGATTGGCTGCGTCGGGTTTCCAGTGATCGGACAAGGCTGTTCCAGTTTAGTTCCTGGAGTGTCTTATCCAGCGAGACGTAGAGTTTGTCACGTTGTAGGACAAGTGTATTTTGTGGCTTCCAGTCACTCCTGGAGATGGCTTCGCGGACCTATAATTCTTCAGTCTCATTCTCGGAGAGCAGGGAGAAATATCATACCAATGGTAAGTAAGGTATAACCCTACTCCCCTCAATCCCACAACTGGCCGTAAGCACCAACTTCGGCCTAGCGGACAAAATCCTCTTCGCGCACTCGGCCGGCGAAAACCCTCCGAAAACAACCGTATGTATAGCTCCCAAATGTGCTATTGCCAGCAGCGCAATCATGCACGAGGGTATCATCGGCACTGTCAGCGTCAGCAAACAAAACTTCCACAGAAGGGGAGGAAGAGCAAACTATAAACAAGAACGGTATCGCCCTCCTTAACCCCCCTCCCCCTCAACACCTCAGCAAACACCTCCACCTCCTGCTGTAATTCCGCATATGTAATAACGCGCTTCTGACCCGTCACGGGCGAATCCCAAATTATTGCTCTCTCCTCCCCCCGTCCCGAGAGCACATGTCTCGTGACGAGATTGTACGTCGTAGAAATCCTCCCACCGGGGAACCACTGCCACTTCCTTTTCCCGTCGACGCGCAGAGGTGTCGAGTATTGTGTTTCCCAGGATAGTTTTTGCGCATGGGCGTGCCAGAAGTCGGCGGGAGTTGTGAGGGATTCTGAATGGTGTTTTGATTGTTCATCCATCGGGGGAGCTTGTTGTTGTTTTGTTGTGGTGGTGAGGCTCTGCGCCATTTGTATCCGCAGCCGATCCCGTGACGGCCCAGGGACACCATTCTAACAGCAATGACGTCTACGGGCAACTGGAATCGCTTTCAACGTGGCGGCAGATGCAGCACGTGATATGGGAATGCGCAGCATTGCAAACATCCTTTCACTCCCCAATAGGCGTTCGTTGCACATCTGCCTGCTTTCAGGAGTTCAGTTGTCACAGTAGCTTAACATACTATACCAGTAATAGTACTAATTTAGCCCCAAGCCAAAAAAAAAACCCCCAATGCAAGACTCTAGTGTAACGCCTTTTTGCATACAAGACAAACAAGTAAACTCTAAACTTGCTATAATGTCACAAATCGTGACTAAGCAAGGCAGATTTCACATGACGCACACTTGTGTGTCATAAGGTATGTTTCTATGACTCACGATTGTGAGTCATAATTATGTTTCACGCTATGCAGTCAGTTGACTCATAGTTCTCACATGACCCGCACTTGCGTGTCATTGTTATGCTATGATTGGTTGATGTTTCTATGACTCACGATTGTGAGTCATAATGATGTAATGACTTTCGCGCGTGACTCACATTATGAGTCACGAGTTTCACGCAGGTGACGCGCTTTGCGCACCTGACATGTTTTATGTTTTATGATTGGTTTACGGTATGTTGCGCAGTGACTCATAGGAGTCATCTGGTGGATTTCGGGTATGACTCATTATGAGTCATGATCGTGTGACTCATAGGTATGAGTCACCAGGGTCAGGGTTATTGCGGGAAGAGGCCTATATAAAGGATCGCGACGGGCCGTAGATATAGGATCTT
>Ga0307509_10010263_pt1 | contig 11515 bp, 13 predicted proteins | sample 10_EM_MG_FD_202245 | JGI IMG/M metagenome (GOLD analysis project Ga0307509, IMG submission 202245) | Populus trichocarpa ectomycorrhiza microbial communities from riparian zone in the Pacific Northwest, United States - 10_EM | ecosystem: Host-associated > Plants > Roots > Unclassified | place... | reverse complement strand
GGGCTGATTTGCGCCCGTTCAACAGCGGAGAAAACTAGAGAGTGACGAGCTGCAAATGCGCCAGTTTTTCGAAGAGGGTGACCTTCTAGTGGCAGAAGCTCAAGCGTTTTTCGCCGACGGTGCGATGTCACTACATACTCGTTCGTTGACGTACGGCAAGGTGCCCGGCCCTATGCTATGTTACGGTGTTGAAGACTCTGATCGTCATCCAGCTTCGGAACGGGCAACTCATCTGTGTACCCCCAATCCTTATCAGACGGCTAAAGTCGCACTTCGTCTCCCTACCCTGCGGCGTAGACCTCATCTTGGGGTTGAACGGATACATATGGGTCAGCAAACATATCGGTCAGAACCGACAACAGGGAGACGAAGGGTTGGACGCAGAGTCTGTGTACTCAAATCAAAACGAAGTGAGTTTCATTAGGGGAGGGTTTGTAAACTCTTATGCTCAACATTTTTCAGGCGATTGATTCACCGACTCGAATGGCAGTGTCCCGTGTCACTAACCTCATCAAAGTGCTTGCTAGCCATTTCATTCCCCTTTCGGATGCGATCCTCCTTGAAGCCTACGAGTGGGCAGTGGAAAACGACGTAGAGGTCAAGGACCTGACCCAACCAGACATTTGTGAGGCGCTCATAGCTACCGTTGGTACGAAGGGATGAGAAATACATATACTGGATTTGTTTCGCCCCGACGATCGTCGGGGTTTAATAGTCACTACTCAGGAGATCTTGGCTATCTAATGCCCTCAGAGACTCATCCTCTTCGGCCTCCGTTCCAACCCCCTCTTCGTCTCCCTCCTCGTCGTCGTCACTCCCCTCTGTATCCTCTTCGTCTCCATCTTCCTCGGTTTGTGTCCCAACGGCTTGTTGTTGGACGCCGACCGTTTGGGGTGGAGGGCCGGTGGATTGTTGGTGAGCGGGGGCACCGTTTGCCATCTTCCGCGCCTGTTCCGCTTGTGCCTTTTTCTCCGCCTCTTCGTCCACGGGGAGGAGGGTATCCAGTCCAAGGTCTTTCCATCGCAAGAAGCCGTTGACGCCAGCTCCCAGTGGGACCATGTCTTCAAACAGAGCGCGAGAAGAGGGTTCGAACGGACGCTTGGGACGGGATGCCGGGTGCTTGATGCTCAAGGGGTTTCCAAATGGATATGAAGGGTGCACCACGGAAGGTAACACTATGAGAACATAGGAAAGACGCGGTCAGGATGATCCAGAACGGCGTGGCACGATAAGTCCGTTGACTCACGTTCGGACTCTTCGGGGTTGGGTGGTTTGGTGCCCGGTGGGATATCCAGATCTCTTGGATGGCTGGACCTCAGCGCGATGTCGAAGACGGGGTGGAGTTTGGGACGAACCCTCATCGGACAAATAACCGTCCATGTAATCTGGACCCTCGAGCGTATCAAGAGTTCGCAGATCGGACGGAGTCATGTGCGCGTAGCAGTAGAACAAATCCTGTTGTGTTGTCTCTGCATCAGTCTCGGTAGAGGGTGGCAGATTCGTTCCCGCACGGTCATGGTGGCTGAACAGACGGAAGGGGAAAAGGTCACATGTCCACTGTCATACATGATCGAGAGTCAGCGATTCCGGCCGACGACCGGGCCGTCACTGCCCTTCATCCAACACCACGACTTATGCACATTCCTGATAACGCTGTTTATCTCATCACGGGAGCGGTTTGCCCGCTCGGAGAGTCGCACGGGTGATGCTCACACTTACTGGCGGAGCAACAAATCATTCGGGGTCCGTCGACCAGGGTCCGCCAGTCGGCCATCAGTTATACAGTTGCTACGAAGAGAAATACTCCAATTCGGTCGCCAAGCGCCGAACATCCAGGCCAGCGCAAACAGTGACCATAATTTCTGGTCTTCGCTGCCGCCCCGCGCTATGAAGTTTTCGTTTGCCTTGCGGTGCGAATGGGTCACCCCCCGCACCTGCAACCCATCGGTACGTGTTACTAAAGACTGAACTTCGGCGGAGCTGATCTCCTGAGCGCAGCTGGAACCGTGAAAATGTAAAGCGGCGGCCCCCTAAAATCTTACGCGTCAATTGGGGCCGGAAAGGTGTCAGCATTTCGCGTTGGGGCCGTGCATACTTTGTTTCCACTACTCCACGCTGCGATTCCCCTCCTTCCAGTTCAATCCATCGCAGTACCTCTGCGAAAACATTTTATGCGTTGATACAATTTCTGCCGTATCAATAGGCGCGTTGCGGTTTTTTTTCCCACCATCCTGCGTTCGCTGCGACCAAACTCTTACCTCTACTTTCGACTCTACCGCCAAGGGCTGTGTTCTCGAACCCATAAATGCTCCCACTTCTGCCTAGCGGTGTGCATCCACCCCCCACTCTCTGCACGTCCCAGGAACGACATCATGTTCATTGGGTTGGGTTTGATCTCTCTTATCTTCGCTAACTATACTTTCGCCGCACCAACCCAAGGGCCGGTGGTCAGACTGGACAATGCGGTTGGTCACCGATCCTTATAACTTCCATCCAGTGGATGTTGACGTATCACGTTACGCGAAGAATCTCGTCGGTTTGACCAACGGAAGTCTGACCAGTTTTTTGGGCATTCCTTTCGCGAAACCACCGTGCGTATCACCCGTGTCGACCCATCTCTACTCCGCCTTGACCCTGGTCCAGAACAGGAAGCAGGCGCTTCCGCCTTCCCGAACCTAACGATCCCTACAGCGGGACATTCAGCGTGGCTTCATACGGGCCGAGTTGTCCCCAACAGGACATCCAATTCGTACCACCTGAAGGGCTGGATCCACAAACACTGCAGTTCCTCCTCGCGATCGCGGGTACCGGCCAGGTTTCTGAGAGCGAAGACTGTACGCGCGCCGATCCCTTGTATTTCTCTGGACTTGACCCGCGATCATAGGCCTAACCCTGAACGTAATTACCCCTACTAATGCTGATCCTAAGGCCAAGTTACCGGTTGTGGTCGTGAGTTATACACCGGTCAAGCTGTGATAACATGACTAACCGTTTCCACAGTGGATCTACGGGGGAGGCTTCCAGGTTGGAACAACTGCGGGGTAATGTCACCTTCGTCCTGTCGGGGTATCGGGCTGGCTGACCGTCAAATCAAGTGTAATAGGAGATCCGATCGTATCTCGTTCGATCGAACTTGACAAACCCATCATATATGTTAGCATGAACTACAGGTGATTTTTCACTCTTCTATGTTCCACAAACTGGTTCTGAGCTGCTCGTCACAAAAGGGTTTCCGGTGGGTTCAATTCTAAGGGTCGCTCCTGCACTGTCACTGAATGGCGATACTAGCCTTTGGATTTTTGGGGGGTAGGGAGGTTAAGGAAGCTGGTGTCGCCAATGCTGGTTTGCACGATCGTAAGTACCAATGGTTTTGCAAGGCCTGTATAAAGCTGACTCCTCGCCGCCAGAGCGTCAAGCTCTAAGATGGGTTCAAAAATACATCTCCGCGTTCGGCGGTGATCCCGAGAAGGTTACAATGTGAGTCCTGGTTCCGTTCTTTGTCGAGCATCACACCAACTGGGTACCACAAAAGTTGGGGAGGATCATCCGGTGCGATATCGGCCGCCCTCCAAATGATCGCAAACGACGGTGACGCGGAAGGCCTCTTCCATGGCGCATTCTTGCAGTCCGGTGCAGTGATCCCCAGGGGTGACGTTACCCTCGGTCAACAAGACTACGACGACCTTGTACGAGCGGCTGGGTGCGCTGGATCTGAAGACACCCTGGAGTGTCTACGACAGGTACCTTTCTCAGCATTGAAGGAGGCAGTGAACATGTCGCCGGGCTTCCTCTCCTACCGGGTTTGTCACAACCCCCTCGATTCGTTGAGCGCTCTCATTTACGAACCCTATCCCGTAGTCGGGGAACCTTGCATGGGGCCCGAAGGCGGATGGAAGTTTCTTCAAAGCCCCGTTCCAACAGCTGGTCTTGCAGGGTGGCGTCGCCAAGATCCCCTTCGTCACAGGTGACAAAGTGCCAAATTCACATGCCCATTCCCTTGTTGACCAACCAATCCGCCTACTTCAGGCGATTGCGACGACGAAGGAACTCTTTTCGCCTTGTCCAGCGTCAACGTTACGTGAGTAAATCTCTTGACGTGATGTAACTCCTCCTGACCACTCCCTGCCTCAGGACGGACGCGCAGTTCGAGGAGTACATCCGTAGTAACTACTTCCCTACAGTGGGTGATGATGAATTCCGGGAGGTCGTCGACCAGTACCCTTCTGGTGGGTTTTAGACCATTTGCGGAGTCTCTGGGGATACTGAGATGCATTTGCAAGATGTCACCCAGGGGTCTCCCTATGGCACGGGAACTCTCAACGCTTTAACTCCGCAATTCAAGAGAATCGCGTCTATCCAGGGAGACATTACATTCCAAGGTCCCAGAAGGTTTTTCCTGGAACACCTGGCGCACAAACAAAACGTTTGGTCTTTCTGTACTACTCATTCCCGTCTTCTTATCCATCCTGTTGTCTCACGTTCCTTCTCCAGTGAGCAACACCACGAAATCCTTGCCTACCCTCGGTTCTGTGCGCAACGCCTTGCCTGTTTCCTTGTCCACCCGATCCGCTGACTCTATTGGCTCTAGGCGCACATCTCAGACCAGTTTGATATCTACAGAGGAAGTCCTCTGACGACATATCTCATCAATTTCGTCAAGTACCTTGACCCCAACGGAGAATCTGGGGACCAGTGGCCAAAGTACTCCCTGGATCGCCCTAGGAACTTCGTCTTCGGATCAGAGACCACCTCCATCCAGGACGATACTTACAGGAAGAAGCCCATCTCCGCGTTGAATGGCGTCCTTCTTCGACACCCTATTTAATTTACAACGGATCTCACATCGGTGCCGTTGACCGACATGGTTTAATGACCTAAATAATCGTTGGTTGTACATACTCATGGCGTCAAATTATAGAATGAACCAAAGTAGATGAACGGCGCATAGCAAGAGGGGTGTGTGGTCAGACATGTGCCGAGCCGAGCTCCCTCCACGCCCGCAGAGGTGTTACCGCGACACGACGGAACCACCCGTCTGAAACTGAGGTTGGATTCTACCCAAGGCGCGACACGCGTAGCCTCCTCAACCAGACAATGTTTACCGTTGGCGATCACCTACCTGGGATATTACAACAGCTGTGGCCTGTGGAGTTGGTGTGTCACGAACTCGTCAGCAATTCCCATGCCCGGCCCGCTCGTTCCCCAGTGTTCTGGAGGTGCGATCTGCTGGGCGTGTCTCGGTGTGTCAGGATCCTTTCCACATCGTCAGGTTGTCCGATTTAAGTTCGCCCGTGTTCTCCGGAGTCGCACTCGGCTCGGTCCCCATCTCCATCGCTTAAATCTTCCGAATCCCACAGCGGTGTTCCACGGGCCTACGACACTCAAATTCACTGATATGTTACGAATTAATGGGAACCAAAACTGGTATAGGCTTCCACAGGTAGGATACTTCGCCATTGACATTCGATCAGTAGGAGGTTGTATCCATAGCCTCTTCGACATTCGGTACGGTCGCTTTACGCTTCTTCGCGGCCCCAAGTTTCTCAAATACATCAGTAGCAACGCCTCGGTCTTTGCTCCTCCGAACCTGCGTCGCTCACACCACGACCGTGTCACATGATGACGAATCGGGTTCGATCAAGTCCAATATGTCCGGCGCCCATCTCTGCTATATTCTTTCACGGCGGTGTTCCGTTGGCTTTCGACGTCGATGTGCTACGGCCTGATGGGGATTAGTAAAACCGGTGGTTGTAGGTTTCGTAGGGGGTGCTTATTACGCATTACCCATACAACCGGAGCAACCGCCAAAGTAACCGAGTTCAGCCAGAAACCGGACGATGCGGCGTCGTCCCACGTCAGAGTCCGTAAGGCTCTCGTCCCGACCTTGGCAGCAGATTCGGGAATTCCGAACCCTCTGTGCGACCATCTAACAACAGGGCCGACGACACAACCGGGGACGACCCACACTTCAGCAGGTTTGCTTGAAAATCAGCATGTGCCTTCCCAATCAACCCCCTCCAATATCGCAGTGATTCGCTCTCGGTGTGCGAGCGCAATCCAATACGCATGTCAATGGTATCCAGCGCCCTTTTCCAAGAGACCTGATCATCACCCCTGGTTAGTGTTTTACTCATCCAGGGCAATACCACTAAAATACGTACCTTGGTCAGAACGTCGAAGTACGAATACAGCTCGACGCGCACTTCGCGAGAAAGGTCCCCTAGTTTGGCCAATGTCCGATCACACAGACTGTCCATCGAACCTCTCAAGGTCGGCTCCCTCTGGCTAATGAGATGGCTCAGGGCGGCCAGATGTCCCAGACACGTAACACAGCAGGTCCAAATGGTCTCAACGCCGCTGCTATCCCCCACCTCGATGAATCGTTGCAGGTTCCCCACCATGACGTTCGAAAACTTGTCCAGGGCAAGAGTTAGCTGGCGGTACAATTCTGGTAGACGATTCGCCTTCTCAGCAACTAAGGTGGTGCGAATGAGTCACAATTCAAAGGGAAACGTTCAAGCCGGCCTTACGGTCAGGGGGGCGGGAGTTCAGGACCAGGGTCGCGTCCCTGATCAGCAGAATGCTTTGGGTGCGCATGGTCAACGGACACAGATCGGACAGTGTTGGATACACTCCCTGGGTCAAGGTCGCTGAGTCCACCTCGAAACCACCGACGAACGATTCTCACCTGAAAGTCCCGCCGGAATTCCCGCTCAATTTTTGTAGTCCTCGTCGGCGCCGGCCCATCCAACGCCAGGTAAAAATAGTTCTCCAGGTATATCGCTTGCGAGAGCACCGCAGCATCCTCGCGGACTTGATCCGATAGTTCAGGGGGCCGTCCATATATCGGCAGAAACCGGAGGCCCCCATTGTCGATTAGCTCGTACAACTTCGGGAGGTAGGGCCGAGCAGCCGTGGGAAACCCCACAACGAATAGGCAATGCAGGAGAAGTACTATCCCTTGAGCTGCCAGTCTCTGATCAGTTCTGTAGATCTCGATGAGTGACTCCCAAGCTTTCTGGATGTATCTCGCTTGCAGTCGAACCATAGCAGGCGATTCGTCCAGGACGTCGCAAAGATGCGTCCCAACCGCCAGGAAAGCGTATACGAAGTATCGATTGACCACGGTATTTGAGGTGTCGCCACGGAAGAGAGCATCTTGTTTCTCCGGTTCAAAATAAATACCCAGTTTATTCATCCTAGACAGCGACCTTAAGCGACTAGTTATGGTTTAGTCCCCATGACCAGGTGAGAGTTCAGAAACCGAAAAAGGACGTACAAGGTCATGTCGAGGTCGCCCCCGGCATTGGAGGAGATCTGCACGCGCTCCGGTGGGATGAGCGATAACGGTACCGGAAGGGGCCAAGGTATCCTTCGGAAATGAATGGATGGGAGAACCGTGAAGGAGGATACAGTAGGATGGGGGGCGGATTCCGTCGTGGGATGGATGTCTTGCACGTTCGAGACGTCCGACGAGGGACCTAGCGCTATCTCACCGTGTACACGAGATGAGGGTGCTAAGGGTCGCTCATAGGAGGCAAGGGGAGGCGGTGGGGGAAGGGAGGAAGTGGATTCACTGGAATTTGATCGAGCGAGGCGGGGGGTTCCCAACGATGGACGTGTCGGAGATTCAGAAAATGGGAACCCAATGGCGGCCGGTTTGGAAGGTAAGGTGCGGGCGCTTAGATGACGGGACGCGGTCTGGCGCGATATCGGAAGCGTGCCGGCGTTGGTATGGTGAGATCGCTGCCGTGGCTCATACGTGCATTCGTAATCCCCTTTCCCGTTCACGCATGTCATGCAGGGTCGTTTACCGTCGCATCTCTGGTAGGGCGAAGTGAGTTTCCGCGACCTAGATCCGACTCCGAATGTAAGACCACTTACTGCCTTCTTCCGCCTGACCGCAAGAGAAGGGACGTTTGTGTCAGTTCCATATACTCCCTTCGGATGATTGCCTGTGGGGGCCTCACCGACAGGGGACACACGCCTGGCCCATGCGTAGGGTAGTCCCAATGCCCCTCTTTTTTGTTGAACCATACCTACAATCTTCGATCCCCATATCCGTACACCTGACACAACGTGGAGTGCCTGGAATACATCTCTTCGAACGACCAAACGGGAAGTGGCCGAAAAGTACGTTCGAGTAACGGTTGATAAGATTCGGGGTTGGTCCAACACAGGGCGAGAGAAATTTACCACTTTACGAGCTCTGTGAAGACGTCAATGTTCCGGGCCAATCTTCCAAACGTTATGGACGGTGGAAGGTCAGGACACATCCTCACCTACACGCCGCGCATGCTCCTGGTATCTTGATGTGCATTGTAATAGAAGGGGTATTCACAGGGATGGGGAGACCGCGGAAGAGCGACAACCTGGATGCTTGGCGCTCAGGCCTCAGGGCTGGAACGTGGGCGGGAGCAGTGCGTGCAACGGGACGCACTCGGGACCTGTAAGGTTAGCTTTGAAGAAAACTGTCGGGACTAGGCTTGTCCTGAACTCGAGTCCCTGGCAGGAGGTCGTCATTTGGTGATTGCCAGTCTTTGGGCATCTCTATTTGAAAGTAATAAAAATACTAGGACAAGACGAATTCTTGTTTTTTCCACGTGGTGAATGTATTTTTCCACATGGCCACTCGCCACTCCACGATCCCCGTTCTGTACCTCATTGGCACCTCCGTTAGCGGTCGGACGATGTTTTTCACCCCCTGGTTTATCCCATCATCTGGTGGACCTTTTTCCGAACCCTCTGTCTCATAGCGAGAACGGGATCCGCAGGGGACATGCTTGTGTCCATGATGGCTTGATTGGGGTTAATGCAGTGTTGGACAAACCGGTAGCTCCTGCCAGCTTACGGCTGTCGGCTGGGTCAATGAGTGAGTGGTTCCGGCTACAGCACAACGTCTGTCAGTACGAACGGCCCAGACGATGGAGTTGACTTGGAAACGTACTGTCCAATAATCATGCGGATCGATGCGCCCAAGAGTGGCCAGAACACGTTCCTCCGAGCAACCAGGACGGGGTGATCGGGTGACGGTTTAATTCGATACCCCAACAGGACGGACTCACCGCTTTCCGAGCCCTACGTCAATGCTCCCGGCCAATCTTCCGAATGCCATGGGCGATGGAGGGTCTGAGCGTACGCTCACTTGCAGTCTGCGCACGCTCCTAGTGCCTTACTGGCCATTGTAGCGGGAAGGGGGGTATTCACATGGATGGGGGGACCGCGCAAGAGCGACGGATTCGGCGCTTAGCACTCAGCGCTCGGGGCTGACAGAAAGGGGAACGGGAGCGGTAGCATGACATGTTTCATCAACGGACCCTGCAATGCTATAACCACCGGGTGACTGAGTGAGTGAGTGACTGTCCAAGCGGAGTGGTCATCGGTGGTCATGGGGCTTTATCGATTATCGATTGAGCCATGTGGGTAGAGAATAGGCAAAAGGTTCGGGATCCGTTGGTAAAAACCAGATGTGGCAGATTCGTTCCCGCACCGTCGTGGTGGCGGAACGGAAGAGAACAAAGTCACACGTCTGCCGTCAAGCGCGATCGAGTGGAGGGCGAACACCGTGGCGGTCGGAATGGACTCGAGTTTGATCCAACTATCCTCTATATCCAATACCACAACGGATACACACTGTTCGCCCCGCCACGCGAGCGACTTGCCCGCGCCCAGAGAGTCACACGGATGATACTCACACTTGCTGGTGGATCGACAAAACGTTCGCGGTCCATCGACCAAGGCCTTGTCGCCCATCAGAGCATCCTCTATAGAGCCGCCGGGAAACACTGTGACCCGGCCGCTGAAGCGCCGGACGCATAGTTCACCGTAACAATCGACAAGATTCGTGAACCCCATTGCTACTCTGGGGTTCCGGTGGTGCTGCTATGCGAATGGGTCGCGCCTCTCCAGGCGTTTACCTCCCTGAAGGTCACGTAGGGCGCCCATCTGTGCGTAGATGTTGCATGCTCAAGCTTATCCCCGAAGCACAGCCTTCGATCCGGGGAATTGACAGCGGTGACTCTTTAAAGTCTTACGGCTGGACAACCCGGTTGGTCACTATCCCTCGTGACTTCTACCCTGTGGATGTTGATGTATCGGGTACCTCGAAAGAACTTCATCGGTTCGACCAACGGGAGCTTGACCCGTTTTTGGGGTATTCCTTTCGCAAAACCACAGATCCACAGGTATTACAGTTCCTCTTCGCACTCCAGGCCACCAGCAAGGGCCCAAGAGCGAAGACTGGATGTAACATTATTCCTCCTGATCACTCCCACCCCCAGGACGGGTTCGAGTACATTCGTGGCAACTACTTCCCAATCGGTTATTATAACAAGATCGTCGGTTTTCCAGGTCCAATGGGGTGAATTGTACGGACCCTCCTTGGATGGACCGAATGTAGTGATCTACCCCATCAGCTTTGTACTAGTCTCGGCACAATCCTGGATTCATCTCACTGTAACCATGTTTACCACGATTACTACGACACGTTCATTTTGCTATTTAAAACCCTGTATTTCGTCGATCAGTGGTAACGAACCTTTCCGCAACACCACCAACTGTTGTCCTTTCTGTCGCTCGTCCACTCTTCAGTGTTGGCGACTCACCCCACCTTCCACTCACACGCTTTTGTCTGATCGGCACTGGTTCTCCCCGATCCATTGCAGCCACGCCGAGTTGCGATGGATGGCCTCTGGTTTCCCAGGAAGGTGCTTATGACACATTACCCATACAACTGGAGCAACCGCCAAAGTAACCGAGTTCAGCCAGAAACCGGACGATGCGGCGTCGTCCCACGTCAGAGTCCGTAAGGCTCTCGTCCCGACCTTGGCAGCAGATTCGGGAATTCCGAACCCTCTGTGCGACCATCTAACAACAGGGCCGACGACACAACCGGGGACGACCCACACTTCAGCAGGTTTGCTTGAAAATCAGCATGTGCCTTCCCAATCAACCCCCTCCAATATCGCAGTGATTCGCTCTCGGTGTGCGAGCGCAATCCAATACGCATGTCAATGGTATCCAGCGCCCTTTTCCAAGAGACCTGATCATCACCCCTGGTTAGTGTTTTACTCATCCAGGGCAATACCACTAAAATACGTACCTTGGTCAGAACGTCGAAGTACGAATACAGCTCGACGCGCACTTCGCGAGAAAGGTCCCCTAGTTTGGCCAATGTCCGATCACACAGACTGTCCATCGAACCTCTCAAGGTCGGCTCCCTCTGGCTAATGAGATGGCTCAGGGCGGCCAGATGTCCCAGACACGTAACACAGCAGGTCCAAATGGTCTCAACGCCGCTGCTATCCCCCACCTCGATGAATCGTTGCAGGTTCCCCATCATGACGTTGGAAAATTTGTCCAGGGCGAGAGTGAGCTGGCGATACAGTTCTAGTAGACTACTCGTCTTCTCAGCGACTAAGGTGGTTGGAATGAGTTACAATTCAAAGGAAAACGTTCAAGTCGGCCTTACGGTCAGGGGGGCGGGAGTTCAGGACCAGGGTCACGTCCCTGATCA
>Ga0307509_10010262_pt1 | contig 11516 bp, 17 predicted proteins | sample 10_EM_MG_FD_202245 | JGI IMG/M metagenome (GOLD analysis project Ga0307509, IMG submission 202245) | Populus trichocarpa ectomycorrhiza microbial communities from riparian zone in the Pacific Northwest, United States - 10_EM | ecosystem: Host-associated > Plants > Roots > Unclassified | place... | reverse complement strand
TTAACTGAAATTGGCACCGGCATGTTCTGCTGACTAGGCGCTGGATAGGCCTGACCTTTCGCCGTGGGCCAGAAAGAAATGTCTTAAGTCGTTGTACAGAACGTGTGGCCGCCACGCACTTCTTCCGACCGTCTTGAAGGTCCCTGTTTGCTATGACCGAAACCGTGCCGCGTTGTTCCGGGGCGGGTCTGCTGATGTGTGGAAGGGGGAGTATTGCGGTCGGGACGTTGCCGTAAAGGTCATGAGGATATACTCAGACAGCGACTTGCAGAAAATCACTGGCGTGAGTTGTTGGTCACCCTCTCTTTGTGTGACCGTGCACTCATACTTCATTATGTAGAGGTTCTGCAAGGAAGTCGTGGTGTGGAAAACCCTCCGGCATCCGAACGTCCTGCCACTGATAGGAGTGACGATGTCCGAGGCTCAGTTCGCAATGATCTCCGACTGGATGGCGAACGGAAACATCAACAGCTTTGTGAAGGCACATCCGAATGCAAACCGGTTGGAGCTGGTGGGAATTTTATTCGAAGTCTCACCGCCTTTGCTTCAAGTCTACTGACGACCGGATGATCTATCTAGCTGAGAGACGTCACTAGGGGGCTAATCTACATCCATATGCAAGGAGTGGTTCACGGGGATCTTAATGGGGTGGGTTTTTTATGGCTAGGTTCACCCTCCTATCTCACTAAGATTACCCCCCAAGGCCAATGTATTGATCGATCAAACTGGCCACGCCCGCCTAGCAGACTTCGGTCTGCTCACAATCATCTCGGACCCTGCAACCCTTTCAACCTCAAGCTCATACGCACAGGGTGGTACGGTCCGATGGATGAGCCCAGAACTTATTGCTCCAGAGCGGTTCGGGTTCAAGAACAGTCGTCCGACGAAACATTCGGATTGTTATGCCCTCGGAATGCTCATATACGAAACCATCAGCGGTAACCTCCCTTTCTACAAAGACACAAACCCGGCCGTTTTCATGAAGATAGTAGAAGGTAAGCACCCTCCTCGGGGAATGAGGTTCACGGATAATCTATGGGAAATGCTGGAATTGTGTTGGGCAACTCAACCACTCAACCGCCCAACCGCCGAACACGTTCTTCGACGTTTGGAGACAGTCTCGAGCCTGCCAGAGCCATCTTCTGGGACGGACGAAGAGATAGAGGAGGACGGCGATGGCTGGGACTCGACATTCAATTCTTCCGGTGTTCCGAATTGGTTAGGTGGTACAGCAGTGACCGAGAGGAAGGCGGCAAACTCTCCCGGCTTGAGTTACTTTGGTGATCATCCGTCCACTGGTCCCGTCTGGGCCGTACCTGAAACCCCAAACAGAGGCACGTACCCGGTCGAGATTCCTACAGTCCCATCCACCCATCCACCCGCCGAGTTAAACCCCACCACCTCCACCTCCGATGTCATGCGGGTAATAGCCGACCAGCTGAGACTCATCCCCGTCCCCGGAAACTCGTCTGAACAGCGTGCCTCCCTGGTTTCGACCCCCTCTATCTCAATCGTCTCGTCCATTCCACCCCCGAGAATCCCACTCTCATTTCTTGGAAAGGAGAAATTGCAGGTTCAATCCTCTGCGGTAGATGTCGTAGACATGGATTTTAGATCGTGCGTATCAGAACAGGAGCCCGCTGATCACATGCTCACCCTCAGATATTAGCCGCTTGTGGGTTCTGCTTCGTCTGGTCAAGCTGGGGGTCCAACTCAGCCCCAAAAAAACGGACGCGTTGCTACACGGAGACCAGTCAGGTATTGTGTTGGATCGTGGCATCGTCTGCGCAGCCCATGTACTCGGAATGATGTTCTCTCCGGACGTCGGGAACACACCGACCATGGTTAAGTTGCATGCGAGGCGGACCCAAATAATGTTTGAATGCCGTGCCGAACTCCTCAAACGCGGGGATTACAGGACCGCCGTTCAATCTTTGGTGGTCTCCGCTTCAAGATATATTCTCATGCGCATGCCACAAACGGCCCTTCTCTACGTCCAGAAGAGTTGCGACATGATCAAAGCAAGGAACTTACAGTTCGTTCCGACGTCCGCCGGACGCCCGCCAGAGTTCTCGGAGGACCTCCACGAAACTCTAGTTTCCCTTTCCCAAACAATATATTGGGCAAATTACTTGTTCCTGATGCATGGTGGGCCAGAACCTCGTGCGACTGCCAACCTCGAGAAGGAATTTCGACACGAGTTACCGGTTAGCGAAATCACCTAATCTCTCTGTTCCCGTACATCGGTTTGATTCCTTACTACGGCAATGTTATCCGATTCTCTTTGAGAGTTGCCCCTTGACGATGCGGACGCTGGGTATCTTGCTTATAAGGGACGCGATTATACTCCTCGCCAGCCCCCCTGCTGACGGTGAGCATTGCGGGTCCATCTCCTCAGCTCGTTCCAACTGAAGTTTAACTTTACTGTCTCCAGGCGTCAAATTTGGGTTTTGGCGGCGGTCCTACGATCAGATTTCAGCCCACCTCGAGGAGTTTTCTCAGAACCTGGCCGGCAAAGTAAAGAGGTTCCGTGAGGGTGGGGACAAAAGGGGGGCTGATGAACTTAGCAGCAGTTGTATCACCTGCCTAGCACATCTAGCCACCCTTTACGAGGCCGTCTGTCGGATGGATCCTGTTACTGGGGAGGTGAATACTCTCTGCGCATCGGCCTTGCAGAGGTTGGGGATGCTCACATCCGAGCTCCACCTGGACGAGTACACGTATCTCGATTTACTGCTTGGGGTAAGTCTCTCCTTATGTCGCTTCCTTACGACGGTGGCTCAAATGGGAGACTGGGATAGGATTCTTGGAGGAAATCGTTACCGGTCTTCGACATCTGCATAAGAAACCTCCCCTTGGAAGAGAGCGAGTCACTGCGGTACTTCCGGGGGATCATTGAAAAAAGTTATTCTGATTTTCAAGCCGGACTCCCTGATTGCGAACCACCATTGCTGTTCTCTTTGAGTCTGTCCGAGGACGGTACGACGGAGGAATCCAAGTATCCGAACCTGATGCCGCCCGAGGTGAGGATGTTGTTTGGGGTGTGAATGTTGATAAAACCTTCAGCCTTACGGACCTACGTCTGTTGGATCGCTTTTGCTTCGCGTTTTCGTTCACACGCTTTCTGTTATCTATTACGCGTTCGTCACTGTGCCTAGTTGTATGCTGACTTGATGCTGGTGGGGTGATCGCAACGTTTCTCCGTAGCACCTCGGGACTTACACTGTGAAAATATATCAACTGAAACTCAGTCAGACCCGACTGAAATTACAGAATCAGTCATATTCAGACTGAAAACAACTGAAAGTTTCAGTCGGAGTAGGCCACTGAAAATATGTGCCCACCTGAAAGGCGACACAAATCAACTTGATTTCAGTGAACTCCGGTGACTCAATTTCAGTCGCTACAGTTTTTACAGTGTTAGGAATCGAATCTCTTGGCCGTCAGGCTCGAGAGCTACGACTTGGCTACGACACAGTTGTTTGTCGTGCCGGATCGGCCCGCTCCGAGCCAGATGCCGGACGGGTTCGGCTTCTTGGGCTCTGAGTCTGACTCGGATGTTCTGATTCCCTCTCCCAAATCTCAGCTGTCGTGTACTTGATTTTCCGACGTGCTGCCCGGCCAGCTATTAGTCTCCGTTTCGATACGGACCATTCAACCATAGATTCGTTCCATATGAGATCGGTAAGTGTGGTATTACCATCCTTAAGGCCGCACGGTCACGAGAAATCAAGGGGATTATTTCGAAAATTGGTTTATCGCTACCAATAAACTTTTTCAGGATCGGTCTGTGACACGTCCGGGGGCACCTTATTGTCCCCTTCCCGCTCTGGTTCACCTCCATGCCCCAGTGATGCCACGTGGCACTATCTCTCCAATTCGCACGAAGAGGTCCCCAGAGTCCTTTGCTCCGACCCTCGGCCATCCGTTGAGACGTAAACAGTCTCCCGCTCACGTTGTCTGTACCCTCTGCAGTGGCTCTAATGCTTCCGTCCTTGGTCTCCAGTAAGGCCATGCACAGGGCGATCGGTGGACAGACAATCATACAAACCAATCCTCACGCGCACGGCGTCTTGGAAATTCGAATTTCGTCAGCGTGGACGTGTGCGGAGGACGTCTTAGTGACTCGCAACCCTGGCCCTCGACTTTCGTATCTTTGGGCTCCTTTGTGACTTAATCCACCCATGGCCATATTCGTTTGGCTCGAGACGAATGGTTCCTGTGGGGGGTGACCGTGTGCCCACTGACCAACCTTTCTCTTTGGATTGTCCGTGCGTCGCGCTACCTCGAAGCACGTCGGCTACCAGATTTGGGGGTCGAAAGTGATCGCCATGGGACAGTTTGACCCCCTCCGATTCCCCTCCCCCCCCGTCCCATTTGTGCTTCCTGGCTCTCTGACTACCTAAGCTCCAACCGGGGGAGGTAACGCGGAAGAGGAAGTGGGGTCGAGGGTTTACGCGGAGGGGAGGATCGCACAATTGTCCGTTCGACTCCCACCTCCTCCCCTCGATTGTAAAATCGGGAACACGGCGAGTTAAGCGGAATTAAAGGGTCGCCACTCCCACCACGGACACAAAGGCCACCTTCCTTTGTCGAATCCGACCTCGTTTGATCGGCCACATCTCTCATGGCCCGGGACACCTTACGCAACCGACCACAGAAACACTCATCCTTCGGATATAAATTCGGTGTACGTTGAGGGAGATGAATTAAACACAGTTCTTTCCCTTCGTTTCCACTCTCCTCTCCACCTTCTACAAACCCACCGTAACGATCAACCCGTTCAAGACAATGTCTCAACCCTCCTGCAGCGTTTGCTCCTACGAGAGCTTCGACTCCTACAATTGGGTGAGTTCATGTTCACAAGTCCGATTCCTCATCGCGTTCCTTGAATACTGACGAGGGGCGCAGGCAATCCAAAACCCGTGGTTCCGAAAATGCTCTTCGTTGGCCGCGGCGTTGGGGGAACAGGAGGTTCGTTTTTTCCTTCGATATGACCTCACCCCATTACTGAGCCCTTCCCTCCCTAGACTCAAGAACTTCCTTCCCAATATCCTCTCGCGGTTTTCGTCGTTCCTGAAGGGTATCGGGAACACGAAATTCCTCCAACCACCCTCGATGACCTTGAGGGGCATCAGCACCAGGACCCTGAAGGAGTCGAACCGGAGCCGGCTCCTGTGCCCACCACCAGTGGCCTCATCTCCGGAGACCACAACGTAGGCGGCAGCTCCCTGATAGTTGCCGACCTCCAGGGCGAGGTGCCCCTCTTCTGCCGGGTAGGGCGGTGCCGGTTTTGGCACACCGACCGCAAGCAGGTCAAGCGTCACCGGGACTTCCACTTCCGGTATCGTTTCCGGTGGTCGTGTCCGAACAAAGCGGGCAGCTGCAAAAGCTCAGGGAGGCGCTTTGGGCGCAAGGATGCAGTCACCAAACACTGCAGGAAGTACCCCAAATGTGGCGCGGAGCTCGAGGCCATCGGAGGAAATCTCGAGCGTCAAGGGCAATGGGCGAATGAAAGGGATCTGGGACCATACGACCCAACGTTCCACATCCCCTACCGAAAATTTGACGGACGGACTGGGCGGAGGTAGAATTCGGAATATTCTCACCCCTTGGCTTGTTGTGTCCTGTTCGAGCCTGGTCGTCGGTTCCTTCCGCGCGTTTGTCGTCTTCTTGGGTTGCACGTGTGTGTTATATAAGCCGTTGTTCGCAGATACCCTTAGATTTAATGATACCCTGCTGGTTAATTATCCTCTTCGTTTTTGCGTCTGGTGTGCATCAAAGGCTCCACAACGAGGGATTTCTGGATCGTTGCGTAACGAAGCAAACACGGCCTCCCGACTTCGAGTCCCAAACAAAATCCGTTCAATTCGAGGGAGACTCAACTTGAGCTTCTCCGTTAGATGTTCCATTTTCCGATCTCAAAGCGCCGGACGAACATGACACAAAGCGCACGATATAAATACACGCGAAACTGGTTACAGTACACACGCGAAGAACTATTTAACGAACCAGGACATCGTTCGGTGTCGGCGTAGTACGAAGATAAAAAGGGAAGAGAGGCCGAAGCGATCAACACGTCCGCAAGTCAATATACACGAGTGAACCCCCAGCGCCAACCCCCATTATTTTCACCAAAGGGACCGGGATGCGCCCGGGATCATGAAACACCCCGATAGTAACCCATCAGGACGTCCATAGTCGATAGAGGGAGCGGGGTCGGGATCCAGTTAGCTCCTCTTCGATGATTGGAGCCACTTCGGTAGCCATCGGTGTAGATGCTGTGCTTTCCCATTTCCCTCAACCTGAACAACGTGGTGTTTCCGGAAGAAAGATCCAGGCATGGGGATATCGTCCGTTTGGATCGACATCCTCGAAGTATCCTCACACACCGACTCAACCAGGGGAGGTTGTGGAGAGGGTCTCCGCACCGGAGGTGATTCCGGTGATTTATTCCCTTGATCTTCTACTGCTGGCGGTTGCACGCCGCTGGCAGAGGGGAGGGGAGGGGTAGGTTCTTTGGCATTCATGGCACCCAACGGCGGTCCAGTTTCCCCAGCTAGGATCTTCGAAGTCGACGTACTTGATTTCCTTGACGCCGGCAGGGGGAAACCGTCATCCTCATCATCATCGTCGCTTGGGATTTCCCGTCTAACGGGACCGCTGGATCCGTTGAGTTTGGAAGCATTGGCGCCGGCGTGGAGCCTGATGAGAGCCCGGGTGGAGTTGATGGCGGACTTCCAGCGGGCACGTGGATTGAAGTTTTCGCGGAGACCTGGTAGGTCGGTCTCGGTTGACGGGGTGTGGATGGTAAGCCACTATGGGTGGTGTGAGTTTCGCGGGGGCCTGTCACTGAACGGGGTACGCACGTGGGCCGAGAGAGCACCGGCAGCAGTTGGTCGTTTGTAAGGGTCAGGACTTAGTAACAGCCTGATAAAGTCCTTGGCTATAGATTCCCGGACCGACGTATGAGTAGGAGTAGTGTGAAGGGTGGTACAAGAGGTTGTTGTCGCACCTTCTTGGGAAACGTTTTTCCAGTACCGGTCGTGGAACTGGATCCTGGCGGCCATCGTCTCACGGACCAGCTCCTTCGGGTCTTCGGACCTAAATGGAGCGTAACCGCAGAGCAACACGTAGGTTATGACGCTAAAGGGGCGGTAAGTGTTGGAGTCCACAAAGAGGTGGCGAAGGACGTACCCGATTGACCAGATATCCACAGGTTTTCCATGCCCCTTTCTGTTGAGGACCTCCGGAGCGACGTAACCGAAACTTCCCGCCATCGAATGTAACTGTTCCTCAGAAGAGTGGAGGTGCTTGGCGCTAAATCGCGGGTGAATCGAGTGACCTTCCCCCATGTAGAAATTCAAGAGACGAACATTCCAAAATCTGCTATCACGATATCCGATGCAGAATCTTTTGTTCGATACAGAATGTTCTCTGGCCTGGAAGTTTGTGAGATTAGGTGGTGCCTCAGCATCGAAAACGCAGAGAATAACGCACTTCAAATCCCGGTGAACGATATCGTTATCGTGGAGATACTTCACCCCGGATAAGATTGAGCTGAGCGAGGTCAAGGGATCCCTAAATACAAGCTGCGTGGATTTGATAGGAGACTTCACTTACCATAGCACGAAGACCGCGTCAGACTCGGTGAACTTTCCTCGTGTGCAGATCCGTTCAAAGAGCTCTCCGCCTGTAGCGAGCTCGAACGAGAGATAGTACTTGGTTCTCGACTCGAACCACTCGTAGAACTTGACCTGGAGAACGTGTGAGGGGGTATTCGTAAGAGGGGTTGAGCAGCACGAACGATGTTGCCGTGATCAAGACCCTTAAGGACCTCCATTTCACCCCAAACCGCTGCCTCGTTCCCCTTGACCTTCTTCTTGGGAATTATTTTGAGTGCTACGTCCTTGATCGTCCCGGAGTCCTCGGCATTCTTCGAACCTTTGGAAACGACCGAGGAGCTTGAGCTCTTGCGACCGCTAGGGGAGGGGACGGTCAACGAGGAGGGCGAAGTAGGTGTTCCCGCTGCTGTCGAATCGGTCCCTGCACTGCCGGGCACGTTGTTGACCGACGTGACGGGCACGCGCCACTTTGCCGCCTATTCCATCCAAGAGGACATCGTGGCTTCATTCTTACGTATCCAACAGAACAAACACGTATTGTGACGCACCATGACTTTGCCAAACGATCCGGTTCCAAGCACATCGAGGATCTCGTATTGCTTCTTCTTCGAGAAGCTGGGGGGTTGGGGAAGGAGGGAATCTGTCAAGTTTGAGATTCTAGACATGGTTGAGGGGGAAGGAGGAAGGCGAGGTAGCTCGCGCCCGCTAGATGGTAGTCTAAGTCAAAGCCAAGAAGGGACCTCCTTGGAGGAGGTTGAGGGGTGCACGTGCCAGGGGTCGATCAGATGGCGTCGAGGGTCCCGGCGCGCCCTAAATTTGATCCGGCTGTGTTTCCGCTCGTCCTCTCGGCTCCTTACCCGACGGATGTAGGGCGTTATTTTTATCTTACCGGCCCAATCATGATCACCCTTTGTACCTACGAGCTTCAGGATCCCGGTGGGGACTACGGATTGACCGGAGACGTTGGTTTTGGGCGAGATCACCGATCCAACCTGAGCAGTTCACCACACTGTATCTAATCAAGGGGAATAACCCCCACACCAAAGGATGCTGACTAGAGCCGGTAGAGCCAGCGTGATGATTGCCGAAATCCGTCAAGATGCGCAAACCTGCGCCCACAATGGTGTAATATTGGAATGTTGCCGTGAATATGTCAGAACTTTACACTCTTCCCAGTGGATCATAGTAGACATTGAATATTGATCAACGACGGATATCCGAGACGAATTCCAGAGCCCACTTTCTGATACTGTGGTTTCCGCACTTGAGCATGTCCGGTGGATCAGGCCGTTCACCCGATATTCCTGGGGTCATCCTGGAGTGGGGGACCACAGAGTCTAGGTGACACGGGAGTCGAACACCCGCCTGCTGGCTCCGAGTACCGCGCCGCTGATTTCTCTTTCTGGGGGACACCCCTAGAAGACCTCCACCTTTCCATTCCAAGGTAAGCGGGGACATGATAGCCACCTGCGTAGGTGCGCCAGGCAAGGTCCCGGGCAGAGAGCTTACTTGGGTCAAAGAGAGGTTTGAATAACGGCGCTTCGCCTTCTGCCACCTTGACTTCGGTGGAAGTCTAGAGGCGGTGGGGCGGATGAGGAAACAACGGGACCCCACCCAGCGACTCTAGTAGATGTAACCGGTTGGATGAAAACCGATTTTATCGCGTGCGGGGACTTGATCAACCAACGAAAGAGCTTGGATGAACGAGTCTAAGCTGTAAGTTGGAACTCCTTCACACCGCAAACCGGAACGATGCCATGCCTGTACCATCCCGTTGCAACCCAGGTGACGATCAAGTTGAACGAGGCTGGCTGCTTCCACGTCCTTTCCTCATCCTCCATCGGTAGCGATTTACAAAAGGTCGTCCAATAGGTGCGTCCGTAACCCGAGCAACGTTGGCAAGCAGTCTGAATCCGAGATACAACCCAAGCGTACACGTGTGCTCCCCTCTGTTTTTTTTTTCCCCTTCAAATTGACTCGCACCCTTGAGCCTTGTTCGCGCTTTGATACTTTGTTCGTACTTCACTACGTTGTCCACACCTCGCTACAACCGCGCCTTGTATCTTCACTTTTTGTCCTCGACATAGAAACCCGCACACCTTGTTTCTTCTTCATTGTTATTCATTCGATATAAGATGTAGCTAGTCTTTCTCGACATCCCTCAGTGTTCGCTTTATTTCTTCAGGCACTGAGGTCAGTTTCTTTCTATCTCTCACACGCAATATTCGTACTTACTCTCGAATAGCTCACTTCGCTCGCTTCTCTAGGTAAATACAAAATACAATGTTCACTTTATTTCTTCGCGCACTGAGCTCACTTCGCTCGCCATCTCTAGCACAGTCATTTCGCGCGTATTCCGGCTCAACACCCTCGTCCACAAGAGCAAAATGATACCGAACAGATACCGGTTCTGGGTCCCGCGACAACAGTCTTCCCCTCACAGCGTGCGGTCTGCCCATTGCTTGGCCGTGGCTAAATTCATCATTCCGTGGTTGTTGTGGTTGATGAGACTGGTTCGGAGCATCATCCTTGTTTCCATCGTTGTTTTCATGTGGATGCGATTCCTCTACAAGTTTTTGCGGCTCCTCTACAGATGGATGATCAGGGACCCCGGTAGGCTGATCTACCTCCTTGGTCAACGAATCGGTGATTCACGATATTCGATTGGACAGTGACTCAGCGGTTCCGTAGCCTGTGCACGCCTACCCATTTACCCTTGCCGGTTGATCTCCAAAAACTGTGCGACTTGTACCACGGCGAAGGAGAGATGGGCCTATCCCGGGAGGTCATCGACGAGATCATGCGCTACGCCGACCCCCAGACACTCGAAAAGTGTTCGTTAACATCCAGGGCCCTCTACTCTGCCGCTCGGCCTCTGATCCACAGGCGGATTGTGTTGGGAGTGACATCAGTCGTCCGTGGTTCGCCTCCGGAGATCCTGCGCCCTGAAACCTACATCGAACAAGCCGACACGTTCCTCGCGCGTTATCTCTCCATGGCTGAAGAACTTGGCTTCCTGCGCTATGGTTATGTGCGTGAAGTGGAACTTGATCTCAGCATCGGCACTCCCGAGAACGTTCTCCAGTTACAGCAACTCCGGGCGCTCGAGGGCGTTCACACGTTGACGATCACTTCACTGGACTTGCGTCGGATTCTCCCCATCTTCGATCGTTGTTTCTCCCAGTTTGTTCCGACCCTACGGTCGCTCCGGCTCCGGACAACCAAATGCGAAAACACCTCCCAGCTTATTGAGTTCATCTGCCGGTTCTCACACCTGGATGACTTGGAGCTGATGGACCTGTGTGGTCCGGACGGCTTACGGCTTCCCGGCGTTCCGATAAGGCCAGAAGGACCGCAACAGCAACAGCCTTTACCGTTTGGAGGCGACTTGGTGCTCTATGGAATCGGCCCTGTGACCCAGTGTCTGTTGGAACTTCCGGGTGGCATCCGTTTTCGCTCGGTCGACGCTGACAGTCATCAAAAAGATCTGGCAGCACTTCTGGTGGCATGCCGGTCTACCCTTGAGGTTCTCAGGATCCGCTGCTTCAGAAGTTGTAAGTCCAGCTCTTTACCACTCACGCCCCAGTCCACTGAAGGGTCATCGGTCACCGACCAGTTTTTCCCTCAGACCAAAGGCTTCGAGGAGTTTCCGTCAACCTGGGTCGCAACGAAGCTCTCAGACGGTTCGAACTTGATGCGGACTTTGCAGAACTCGACATACTCCCCCCCTTCCTTCACGAGGTTCTCACATCCATTTCGTCGCCCCACTATTCTGAATTTTCCCTCCGGTTGTTTGAGGGAATGCTCAGGGAATACATTCTCGACGAAGGTGCTGGCGATCGCAAAACTTTGTGGGGGACTGGGTGGGAGGTGGTTGACGAGGACCTGTAC
>Ga0307509_10010261_pt1 | contig 11516 bp, 4 predicted proteins | sample 10_EM_MG_FD_202245 | JGI IMG/M metagenome (GOLD analysis project Ga0307509, IMG submission 202245) | Populus trichocarpa ectomycorrhiza microbial communities from riparian zone in the Pacific Northwest, United States - 10_EM | ecosystem: Host-associated > Plants > Roots > Unclassified | place... | reverse complement strand
AGTTAAAGTGAGAAACATCTCATCTAATAATATGGCGTTGAATAGTGGAAAAAGACTGCATTTTTGGATTTATTATGAAACGGGTCCAGAAAAGATTAGAGGTTGGATTGAGTCATTCTAGTGATATAAAGCCAAATGATCCATTGCTCTCTCACCAATTGACTTGTTAAAAAAGTGGAATGATGAGAAAGTGTTGATAGGCTTGAGCTCATCAAATGGGAATTCTTCCTAGACATGTTTCCTCCATTCATGGATGATGTGAATCTTGAGAGTAAAGACTCTTAAACCCATAATGAAGAAGTAGATAACAAATCTGAAAAATTTAAAATTAGATTGCGAAAAGAATCTTGATCAAAGATTACCTAAATTAGAGAATCAATGGTATTATAAAGTTGAACCCGTTAATTATATGAACCAAGAATCATAAGTATATAAAGAATATCGTAAAGTTTATACTTTGATATGTTTAATTGTTCTTTGATAATCAAAGAGATAAATGTTATTCTGAAGCAAATATACTGATTTTATTTAAATAACAAGATTGCTGAAGTGTACAAACATTTAATAGTCTCATCAATAATAGATCAAAAGCTTAAAACAAAACAAAACCTAATTAAAACTAAAATCTAGAATACTTAATAAGCAAACAATTATTATTTTTTTTAATTTAACGTGGGTGTCCGGGCTAGTTTGCGCGCACCTCGACTAATCCCACGGGCCCTAAAGTTAACGACCATGTAAGCCTTCAGTGGCCATCATATGAGCAACCACAGGGCTCGAACCTGAAACCACAGAGGGAGCAAACCTCTTGATCCCAAGTTCTTACCACTGGGCCACCACCTAGATGGTTATAAGCAAACAATTATTGATCGGCTGTCATGGGCCCAATTTAAAAATAAAACAATTCTAAAATTAAAAAAAAACAATAAAAATAACACAAATCCAAATAATAAATTAGTTTAGCATCAAACAACTTAAATAACCCAAAATGAATGTCTTCCTTGCTTAAAAACTCCTTGGAGCCGAAATCAGAAGATCTAGGATTGTTATAGCCACCCTTGTTGTCCCAAAGAAGCTAGGAAAACTTGAGTTTTAATTGCTGAATATCATTTGGGAACGCGATGCAAATTGCGTTTCTTAAAAATTTAATTTTTTTTTGTTAAAAATTAATTTTTTATGTGTTTTGGATCGTTTTGATACGCTAGTCTCAAAAATAATTTTTTTAAACAAAAAACATTATTTTGATGCATTTCGATATGAAAAACACTTTGAAAAGCAACCGTAATCACACTTTCAGACCCAAATCCCTTAGTTGCTGCCCCTTTAAGTTGAACTCTTTTAGCTTCCTTGAATAGCATGAAATCCTTACAAAACATGGGAAGACAATAACAAAGAATGTTCCTCTTTGTTGCAGTCTCTATTTCTCTCCTTTTACCACATGGAAACTTCCCAAAAAAAGCACATAAATATAGCCGGCAACCCTCTTTTCTTGTGTAGCTAGAATACTTAAAGAAATTCTTGTGATTGAAGGATTTTGAACATTAATCTCTGCGAAACTAGTAATCTTTTCTGCCAAAACCCACAAAAAATAATTAAGCCCCGTAACAGACCCAAGATATGGCTCAAACATACCTGAATTCATGCTGCTGTCACTTTGTAATCCTAATAAGCCTTGAACCAAACCATTCCTAATTTGTTTTCACTACTCTAGATTTTTTTCCTAATTTGTTTTTCATGGTTTATTGTAGCTTCCTTGATTGTTCGAAGGCAGTCGTTTTAACCAGATTGTCACAATAATATCCTCGCTTTGTAAGTGCGCATGAAAACTCTCGAAGGATCCAGTTTGTGGCGAACACAGTAGAGATATGCAAGTCAGCTTGTGTTTCTTGGTCTGTGGAATGACCTTGTCGATTGGCTAATGGCTAAGGCTTTTCTCTGGATTTTATTATTATCCACTACAAATGATGGTGGATGGCGTGGGCTAATGCTTAAGTGCCAACATGAAATGACAGATTTTTAGTAAGAATTTACTTTAGCTGATTTTTTTTAATTATAACTTTAATTTATAATTCAAAAAATACCTTTTACAAATAATTTATGATAAAAATAAGCTAATATAATTTTACCTAAAAATATGATCCAAAACAATTTTTTTTTCTTTATTATCTTAAAATAACTCTTTTGTGCGTAGTATAAGTTTAAATCCATAAGTTAAAATAACTTTTAATTTAATTTTGTAATAAAGTTTTTATTTAAGTCCAAAATTATTTCTAACCAAATATACTTTTAATTTTTTTGAATTATAAAAATCAATTTAACATAACCTAATTCTAATTTAATATCTAAAGATATTGTGCAATGACTCTCAATAAGTATTCTTTGAAGAAAATATATTGGGCTCCGTTATTGAAAAAATTAAGGATGCGTTTAGTAACATAAAAAATAATTTCTCTTTCTTTCTTTTTAATTTCTTTAGTTTTTGTTTTCAATAAAAATTGAAAAAATGTATATTCATTTGAAAAAAATGAAGACAAATGTTTTCTCCAAAATATAAAAATACATTAAATTTTAAATATTTTTTCATAAAAATAAAAATCATGATTTTTAATGGTTATCTTAATATTTTGTATTTATGATAGTCTAATTGTAGAATATTAATTTTATTTTATTTAAATTAAAGATTAGCATGAAAAAGTTATATCTTAACTCAAAAAATTCTTTATATTAAATTTATGACACTAACTAATTATAAAGATATTTAAAAAAATATTCTTTTTATTAAATTTATGATACTAGCTAAATATAAAAATAAAAAATCATAATTTAAAATCTTTTCATTGTGAAAACATGTTGTATATGAAAGAAAATTAATGGTATTGTTCATTTGTTTATTTAAAAAACTATAAAAAAAAAATTGTATAGAAAAATTATGAAGAATTTATAAAATGTCATTTTCAAATTTAGTATAATTTTAAAAACTAACACCACGATCGATAACTTGTGGACTGCATATAGTGTTTCTATCATTGGATACTCACAATCGATTCCAAGCACTCAAAATCTGGAGTTCGTGGCAATATTATACTAACGAGTACAGGTTGAGACGACCCATTTTAATAAAAAAAATATGAGCGATTCATTCCTGATTATGAAGAACTCCGCTGATTGGTAATGAAGATAAGATCACAGATGAGTGGTATATGTATTGGACCCCTTAACTGGCCTCATAGTCCCGGTGACAACCAGCCACCTCCTCCTCCAGTGCCACCTCCATTTTAAATTTATTGTATTTGAACGTACAAATATTTAAATTTATAATAAATATTTGATTTTTATATTATTTTAAATAATTATTTTTCTACTTTTGTTCAATATATTTTTTAAAATATATATATTTTAAAATATTACCAACAGGGTCACTGACAAAACAACTCTATCGGTATATTCTAGAGAGAGTTGAAAAACAATTATTGCAAATGTCACTGCTACTATTAACTCACCGATGAAATTACAAATGGAATTTTGTCGGTAATATGTTATATTTACCGACAAACAAATAAAAACACTAATGACATTACATACGGTTTCTCTGTCGGTGATATGTTAAATTTATCAATGAAGATACTGATGAAAGAAAACGGGTAATTTTTTTTTTGCATGCTTTGTCCGTCTGTAAATCCATCAGCATATTTATTATTGACGGATTCACCGACAAACTATAAATTTCCGACAAGAGTTTTTTGATAGACTGCTTCAGTCCGTGAGCTCGTCGGTAATATATATACCAACGGACTGTAAGTGTAAATACCAATATAAATTTTTATCGATAAAACTGTTAAATTTAATAATGAATAATATTACTTCATTCTAGATATCATGTCATAAAACGTTATTAAGAACCCCCAGATACATTGATGGTGAAATGTATTTTATAAACAATTTAAAAAACATCCCAAATGCATAATATATGTATCGGAAAGATTTAATTTAACATGATTTTTCTCGTACGATATTCAAGTCACCAAAACATTCAAAATTTCAATACTGGGCATGGCGGTTGCATGAGAGAACAATGATTGCTGTGTATTTCTTTTAAAACATTAATTCATCGAAACCTTAAATTATATACAGTAGTTTCATGGCTCTTACGTTGTTCCATTAAACACGATTAAACACATCAAATAAATTAATTTTTCACATGAAATTAAAACTATCAATAAATATCAATAAATTAGCACGCAGTAAAATTAACTATCAATAAATATATTTAATTAGTGCCTACAATTGGTGTTTTACACACACACACACACACACACACACACACACAAAAGAGTTTCAAAAACTCTCCAGCACTATTCCTACATGATTGAACACGCGTTTGGATTCTCATCACTAAAAGCCATCAACAAATCATTATTTTTACAACAATCAAAGAATATTGGGGGGTATTGTTGTGGAAATGACTCTGAGGCTATGTTAATTTCTTCTGTACGAGACGTATGATCTTTTGATCCTTCTTCTTCCTTTTTGCTGGCTACAATCTCTACTTTCTTCCTTGTCTTCTTTTTTAGTTTCTTCAATAGTTTCTGTGGATCGATTCTGCCTGTTACCACCACCTTGTGTTTGTTCATATCTGTTCTGAAGGTCTCCACCCCTGAAAAACAACGACAAATAGCATCAAATATTTGTTTCACATAGCATGGGCACGTATTTGCCATTTTGAGAGAGATCAAATATTTTTTTTATTTTTTACCTTTGAACATTGATATGATTTTGGCCACGGTTCTTTCACATGCATTGCAGTGCATGGAGACTTTGTATTCTGCAACAACCGCCTGTTAAATTATAAACCCTAATTAATTAATTAAAAATAAATTAGAGGAAGAAGAGAGAAGAACGAAGAACGTTGAATGAAGGAAGAAGTTACTTTGAGATCCTCCTCCTTCTTCTTCTTATTTGCCATTTTGCACTGAAACTGTAGAAAGAAGGGAGGGAGGGAGGAAATAATATATATGGTTTTGTGGTTTTGTCGGAAATGGTTAAGGTTGTTATTATAAGTGAGAGGTAATGACTGTCAGGACGTAAATGAAGCGGTGCCAAGACAAAGATTCCTTTAGACAAGATTGAGGGCTTCAAACCACTGTTATAAAACCTGTACGGGTGTGTTGTGCAATGGTCATTTATTTATCATCAGGGATGAGATATCTGTCTGCATTTTAATATTTATAATATTCTTACATATGTTTTTGTTTCTTAATAATTCTTCACTATTATCATAAATTCTTGTATATTTATATTTCTTTCTTTATTATTTCTTGTCACTTTTTAGATAAAATTAAAATAATATCCCTTAAATCACAAAAAGAATTAATTTTTCAAAAAGGTAAACAAAACCTGAGAAGACTAAGAAATGAAAAAAAAATAAAAAAATAAAAACTTGGAATAATCTAAAAACTTGAACTAACTCATTAAATAATATAAAAAATGCTGAAAATTAAAAAAAAACCGAAACACTAGAATATTGCACAAATTATTCCATTATTTAAGACATATTCGCACTAGGAGACTTTATGAATATGATATTTTTCACTTTTAAGATTTTTAAAAGTTAGTTTTATTTTTATTGAAGCTTTTTTTTTTTAAATTAGGTTTTTTTTTATGCTTTTATGTTTATTCGTTTTTTCTCTTGGCTTTTCAGGGGTTTTTTTTTTTTTTACATGAAAATAACTTGATTCTAAGAAAATTTGCTTTGTATAATTAATGACTTATGAGTACGTAAGAGCCTCCGAGCACCGTTAACGCTTTCAAAATGTTGTTTTTGAGTTGTAAAGCATGCTCATAATGGTAAATTTGTTTTAAAAAAGGTTATGTTGTTTTAATTTTTGTTTCTATGTGTGTTTTATTATTTGTGTAATTTTTTTTTGGATAAAATCATTTATTTAGGTCTCAATTATGTCATTTTGGTATTTTCTATACTTGAAGGGTTGTTCCAAGTATTAAAAACTTTTGAAAATAACATAAAATTTTTCAACTTTTCATTTAGAGAGCTTTCTTTTTTGTTCTTTCATTTTCAGAATTAGTTGAAGATCAAATTCGACTTATTACTCTTAATCATATTTACTACAATGTAATATTTATGGACATAATTCACTTCAAAGTAATGACAATGATGTTAATTTATTATTGAATGACAAATAAATATTTTTATTATTATTGTGATGTGAACTAATGTTATTGTGTTATGCGTGCAACTATGAATTTAAATATTTGCAGTATGGATAGATAGGGGATATAAATCAAATCTGGCATCAGATACTGTTTTTACTCCGATGGAAATATCGACAGAATGTGTTCGTTAGTATATTCCAGTGGTGATGGAAACTATTCTCTTTTTTCTAGCATTGTTCACGATATTCATTACACACAGGTATATCATCAAAATGTTTTCGTCAGTATATTCTAGAGACTATAGGAATTGTTTCCTTTCTCCCTAGCACTGTTCACTTCTCAAAATATTGATAATTAATGTTTGGTTCTTTTACTAATGGAATCACCAATGTAATGCTATTTTTTGCAGTTGATTGTTTACTCTTTTATCGACAGAATGAAAAGATATCGGTAATATGTCAGTAATATTTGGAGGGTTTCTGAAATTGTTCGTGCAAAATGAAGATTTCAACTTGACTTCATATATAGTCAGAATCACCAACTAAAATTTTAAAGATATTAATATTTAATATTTTGTTAGTCATTCCGTCGTTAAAACCTAATATAAAAGACCATGGACATAGCAAACAAAGCTTTATCTTCTTCATTCTTCTCCTTTATTACTCTCTCTTCTTCTCTTTTATATTACCTTCTCTACTCTCTTTCAACTGTTCATGTTATTTTTCTCTGCTCATCAAGCATCATCTTCTCTTCTTATCACAAGGTATGTTGTTTTTCTTCATTTTTCTTCTTATTTTTAGTTTTTTTTTTAACAATCTCTTTTCATTTATTTTGTTTTTTTTTAAATCTCAGCCGAAACTAAAAATGCCATGAAGGTAAGAATTTTTCATTCCTTTTTCTTCTTTATTTGTGTGCTTTGTTTTAGCATTATTGTTTTAGGTAATTATTTTTGTTCAATTTTGTGTTCTTAATAATTTTATGAATTAATAGTTGTGTTAAATTTTAGTTGTTATTGAAATCATTTTTGCATTATTTTGTGGATTTTTAATTATTATTTTGTATTTATTTCATTGAAAATAAATTTTTATAAATTGAGGATCACAAATATTACCACTTAGAAATAATTGTGTTGAATTTTAGTTGTTATTGAAATAATTTTTTCATTTTTTTTGTTGAATTTTAGTTTTGTTTTTCAATTTTGTTGTTCAATTTCAATTAAATATGTAGGATTATTTTAATTATTATTTTGAATTTTTGTAAATTTAGATTAATTTTTTTTTAATTTAGGATTATATATATTACCACATAGAAAATGAGAATTTTGTGTGAAATTGAATTATTTTAATTTCTTGAAAGAAATTGGATAAAATCAACTGATTTGTGGCATATATGTTGTGTATTTACAAGTTTAAAAACTTTAGGTAGCCTTCCGTATATGGGAGGTGCTACTGAATATTTTTTAAAAATCAAAATTGTTTGATTTTTTTCCGTTAATTTGTGTAGATGCCTAGAAAAAAGTCTATTGCACATCGTGAGGACAAGATCATTGCTAGTTCTTCTAGCAACATTGTTGACGATCACAAGTCATTAGATGTCAACTAAGAACAAACACCTCAGGCACAAACATCAACTCATGACGTGGGGTCGTTGAGTGTGGTGTCGTATTGGGGGGGTCCCTTTATAGTAGGATCCGTCCTCGTTAAGTACGAGGCCCAGTGGAAGGATGATCTTTTAATGTAAGTTTTTTTTTTATTTCACAACATGTTTAATTATTTTTTTAAAAATAATTTTATTTAATGAATATAATTTCAAGTTTACAAACATTAAGGCTGCAAGAACAATAACATTAGCCTTTAAATCGTCAATGAAAATTTCATTGTTTCAATAGAGTTAGGTTTTCAAACATCCTCAATGGAAATGGAAACCAGAAGTTGATGCATGGTTTTCAAGGTTTAAGGTTAGTATTAACTTCAATGTTTTTTTTATTATGTTAATTCAGTTTGTTTATTAAAATTATTGAAATTTTCTTTTTATAAATTTTTACTGCAAGAGAAAATTTGAATGTGAGATAGCTGATAATAATGTTGCGAGGAAAGTTTGGGAGAATCACGCTGCAATTAGGTAAGATCAAAATCAGGATAAGTTTTTTTCAAGTATAATTTTTTTTCATTTACTAATAGATAATTTAGTGGTAACATATAGGTTGCTTGATTTTTGAAACAAGGCTTAAAAAAAAGCAAAACAATATGTGAGAAAAAGCGAGCTTCCAGCCTGGAATAACATGATAGTTTGAAAGGATTTCAGATCGCCATATATCTCGGATGGTAAAAAAATGACGGTCTAAAAGAAAAAAATATTAACGGTTCCATTACCATGCATACCAGCGACTTTGTTTCGTTCATTTCATATGCAAAGTGGATGGTATGATTTTTTTTATTATATCTATTTTTTATTAGTTATTTTTTTATAAATATGTTTAACTGATAATATTTTTATCTTGTAGGCAAGGCCGATGGAGATTTTTGTTGAAACACATGTGTTAAGTGATGATTGCCAAAAAAAAGTGCAGTAGTTCATGAATAGATGAGCTCAACACTTTGTGGTATGTTGGTTTTCAACAATTTTTTTTCTTAAGTTATTATTTTCTTGAATTTGATGAATTTTTTTCTAGGATATATATAACAACCAGTTGAAAGAGAGATACAAGGACAATCCTTCGATCCATCTGGACCTCGATCCAAATTTGTGGTTAGAGATAAGATTGTCCGGTGGGCCTGATAAAAATCAAGTGTATGGACTTTCTAACACAACGACTCAAAACTTGCGGATGGCTCGTAGTGTTTCGATCGTTGAATGCTTGCAATCAGTTCTGAGCACTCAAACTTTAGAGTTCACGGCGATATTATACCATTGAGTACATGATCAGACGACCCATCTTAATAAAAAATATAAATATCTCACTACGGATTATGAAGAATTTTGAAAAATGGTAATGAAGATGAGATCACATATGGGTCATCCATGTGCTCCTTATTGGCCCCACGGTCTCGGTGACAACCAGCCTCCTCCTCCTCCATCATCGCTTTTATTTTAGATTTATTGTATTTGAATCTAAAAATGTTTAAATTTGTAATAAATATTTAATTTTTATATTATTTTGAATTTCTTTTTATATATTTGATTTTTATTTAATTTTATTTAATTTTAATTATTTTTCTACTTTTGTTCAATTTATTTGTTTTTAAAAATATTTTAATTTATCACTGACGGGGTTACCGATGAAACATTTCCATCGGTATATTTCAGAGAGTTGGAAAAGAATTACTGCAAATACCATTGCTACTGTTAACTCTCCGATAAAATTGCAGATGGTATTCCATTGGTGATAAGTTATATTTATTGATATATATACCGACGGAAAAATAAAATCACCAATGAAATTACATACGGTTTTCTGTTAGTAAGATGTTACATTTACCGATGGATTTACCAATAAAATAAAACGGGTAAATTTTTTTGGCATACTTTGTCCGTTTATCAATCCATCGGTAAATTTATTATCAACGGACTCACCGACAGACCATAAATTAATGACGAGGGTTTTTTCTAAAGAATGTTTCCATCCATGATCCCGTCGGTAAAATACATATCGACGGACTGTGAGAGTAAATACCGACGGAAAGTTCCGTTGATAAAACTATTAAATTTGGTAATGTCTAAAGTTACATGTTACAAATATCCAGCAAACTATCGTAGTATAAACACTTTAATAGTAAAATTAAAAATGACAAGAGATTCCAAATTAATACAAGCATAAAAAAATTATAATTTGAGTGAAAAATTAACTGAATGAGTCAAAAGGAAGTTAATTTCAATGTGTGAAATTGGTTAAGAGAAAGTTAATTGATAGGCGAGTCATGAAAAAGAGAGGAGATAATAAACACGTCAATTGAGCATTAGTGGAATTGACTTCTTCTTTTTTCTCTTTTTTTTTTCGAAAAGAGAAAAAGTAGGTTAAATACACAAAAAATGAATTTCTAGCCCATTTTGATGATTCCTTGAATCGGATCATAACAAATTTTTTATGTAATCATAACTATGATTATCATTGGGTCAAGTCAATCACATGGATGATCTTTTATATTTCTTGAATAAATAGGTTTGTTTTATAGTGCTTAAAATAATTATATTATCAACAAAATAGATCAATAGGGTGGGTGAACCCTTCACTCACACATCACATCTAACATTAAAAATTACGGTTAGATTTATTTAGACAATATGGTTAAAATTATATTTTTTAAAAATTAATTATTTTTATTTAAAATTAATTTTTTATATTTTCAAATTATTTTAATAAGTTAATATAAAAAATAATTTTTAAAATATATATATAAAAAATTATTTTAATATACTTTCACGTAAAATATAATTTAAACTATAATTATTACCATACTTTTAAATAATATCAAAATAAAATCTCGACAAGAAAAGACATATCCACCATCTGGGAGCCACACCACTTTTTTTTTTCTCGGTGCTGGTCACCTCAACTTAGTAATCATTCAACATGACTTGCTATTTCCAAGATGCTAATGTTTTTATTAATAAATAATAGAGTCTTATTAATAAATTTCTTGCTCAACTCATGATCATATTAATGAACTTTTACTTGTCAAGATCACTCTGACTCGAGAGATTAATTCTTTCTCGGAGTGGTTGATCGAGCAATCAATCATTTTGTTTTGGGAGAATTTTCCGAGACAACTAATTTTATGTTTATTGTATTTTCCTATAAAATCCTAACAATACATTTTTAAATTTATTACTTTATCTTAGAAAAAAATATAAAAAGAGTTCTATCATATAATTTTATCATTGTTAATTTCTATAATTCAGAGCACCTCCTTATGCAAATAATAATTAATTAATTTTTTTTAAAAAAACAATATTTTTCAAACATGAAGAATTATATTTTCTACCTTTATAATCGTAAAATGAACTTACAAAGATAGTAAAATTAATATGAACTTTCTTGGATGTAAATTATAAAAGAGAACTTATTAATCTTAAAATATTATCACAAACTTGATGGTAATTTATGTTTCAAAAATAAACGTATATACAAATGTTCTAATGAAATGTTCAAATCTATAAGATGAAATACTAGCTAGCAAGTCTTGATGATACATGAACATCAAGTAAGAGAAATATCTTCACAAAATAAATGGAGTCCCCTCTCCATGATTCATAAATGTAGCTGCAACTCTTGGATTACATGAAGATACTTGTCTTCAATTTCTTCACGTTTCATAGAGACACTAAGCTTTAGAAGCATTTATTTGACT
>Ga0307509_10010260_pt1 | contig 11517 bp, 15 predicted proteins | sample 10_EM_MG_FD_202245 | JGI IMG/M metagenome (GOLD analysis project Ga0307509, IMG submission 202245) | Populus trichocarpa ectomycorrhiza microbial communities from riparian zone in the Pacific Northwest, United States - 10_EM | ecosystem: Host-associated > Plants > Roots > Unclassified | place... | reverse complement strand
CCCTCGAATCCACCCCCAAATACTGTAAAATTGGACAGCAGAATCCTCCTGCCTCCGGTTTAGTTGGGGGAAGGCAGGAAATCCTCCTCAGGGCAACTCAGAGTCCCCGTGCGACGCAAGATATGGGGCGTGTGTGACGAAACTTACCCGCGCGTGGTGTGAATTTGTGTGATTCCCAGCGTGTGATGGGAATTATTATTTGTGCACTTCGACCGTCATACCATCTTACGTGTGTCAATTCCCCATCTCGCGAGGCCCCCTCATGCCATTTGGCAGATTGGTAGCGAATTCCCCCAACGCTAGCTTCCAAGGTCAAGGTTGGTATGGATCACATGGACGGCGTCTGAGAATACCGGTGATTGGCCCGCGTTCAATCGCTCGGGTATTCTTTTGCACTTGGAAAAACTTAACTTTGATCCCGAACTTGATCCGGATTCGGCGTCGCACCTCACGCCAAATTCACGGGGGTCCTGGGGGCGACCAAGGACGACCGTACTCTGGATAGCCGTTTGAAGTAGATGTTCCCAAGACGATCGCTTAAGCGCTTAAGCTTTACAGAGGAACAAGGTTTACGGAAACCCGCTGCTACGCAGGACCGATCGTGCACGCTCCACCAAAGTACGATTTAGATTCTTCGAGGGAGATCATCATCTCGTGACAAGCAAACCTCTCGAGCCATGACTTTAGGATGTCCCATTCCAAGTCGGTCTGTTAGAAAGGAGGTGGATTGAGCGCTGTGGCAGACTGGCTTCGTGGTCGTGACGGGGTGGAGCGGCAGTTCACTCCCAATCTGCCAAAAGTAACGAAACGTAGAACGGGTGTCTACCCCAGATGGCAGGCGGCCGACAACGGGGCGAGGAAACCCTGGACAACAGATCGAAAACAAGATGAAAAACACTGCACGCCCGGCCACGGGCCGTTGAGCACCGCGGGCTGAGGTGTGCGGAGCACCTCTCCAAACAAGAGTAGGTCCCAACGCAGAACCTGTCTGGAAGGAGGTGTCCCAACATCTCGTCTAGTAGCCAAACCAGTCTGACCCTTGAGATACGACCCAGCAGTCCGCCAGTCCGCTTCCCCGTGAAACTCCTCCCCCTATTCCGCAACTTTACGGGATGTGCGGTCTCGAAGAAGTTGACGCGATATGGGAAGGGGCTGCTGGGACCTGGGACCCACAATCTAGGAGGTGAAATACGTACAAAAATATTCCATTTTTTTCTTCTGCTGCCTGGCAGATCCCTGATCTCGGAGCGCGCAGCTGCCCCCAATATTATACCCAGATCCTCGTCGGCGGCGCCACGGGTCACGCTAGCCCATTTCGGTGCTAGGTTACTGAGAGGAAGTATCTGGGATTTGACATCGCTCGCCGGGCCACACGTGCTTTCCTCCCACCAGCATCGATGTTCACCAGGGGTGCTTGCCGAGCGTGCAGGTGAGCACCTCCGCACAGAGATTCGATTCGGGCGGGCGCACTGACTCGTTGTTTTGTTTTCAGGGCCAGGAAAGTGGTGAGAGCTCCACCCCGCTTCCGCTCTCCATTCTGATCGTGGCCCACGGTGCTGTTCTAAGAAATGTGTCCCTAGCACTCCTCGCTGCGAGAGGTGCACACAAATGGGGATCGAGGATTGTGCCTACAGTTACGTCAAGAAGAGGGGTATAGGGAAGACCCTCAAGATGGGCGCGGCGTGTGCGTATTGCCGGTGAGCGAGAGCCGATACGGATATCCTGTGGGCGACGCGCTGAAATTTGAGTCCCCCCTCTCCGCGACTACCACCAGAGCAAAAAAGAAGGTGAGTGGGTGACCCTTTACCAGGTCATCGGATTAGCTCAATCCCCGAATCTTATGTAGAAGTGTGACGCGAAGCGCCCGTGCACGACATGTACCCTGGCCGATAGCACCTCAGAGTGTATCTACAACGATGGGGAGGACCTGGAGTCGGAGGGTATAGTTCCCTTGTTCAGCGCCGATGATCCCGTATCGGGACAACGCCTCGGGGGTGTGGACGCGGCGGGGATTCCTGCGGCCATACCTGCCCATCCGCCTGCCCCGTTAGACTCAACACCCTCCACCGATACCACACCTGACCTGCGGCTGGTCGCGGCTGGTCGGGTTCCGCACGGACCTTCACCGGGGCTCGCCCTTGTCCGCAGAAACTCATTCGAGCGACGTATCTCCCTGGACTCAAACCCGTCCATTTCTATCGCCTCGTCCTTTATGCCCCCAACGATCTTTCCCGAACCGGATATCGCTCTCGTTTCTTGGAGAGGAGAAGCTACGGGTCCAATTTTCTGAGATTGAGGCGACTGACCTGGACTTGAGATTGTGCGTATTGGACTAGGAGCGTTCGGTAACAAACTCACCTTCAGATGTTAGCCGGTTATGGGTTTTACCTCGGCTGCTCAAGTTAGGGGTCCACTTCAGCCCAAGAAGATTGGACGCGTTCATACGTGGAGATCAGTCGGGTGCCGTGTTGGACCCCGTCTTCGTGTGCGGAGCTCATCTACTCGGAATGGGGCTCTCTCCGGACGTCAGCGACTCACCTGCCATGGTCCGTCTCTATGCGAGACGGGTCCAAATCGCGTGCGAGTCTCTCATAGATATCATCATAAGCGGGAATCATGGGGTCAGCGTTCAGGCCTTGGTCCAGCTCGTTGCGTCTTATATCCTCGTACGTATGATGCATTTTCTACATCCAGAAGAGCTATGACGCTATCGATGCGGGGGGGTTGCAACTTGTTCCGACGTATGGACGTCCGCCGGAGTTCTCGGAAGATCTCCACGAAATCTTGGTCGCTCTTTCCCAGACCGTATATTGGACGAACTACTTGTTCTTGACGCGCGGTGATCCAAAACCTTGTGCAACTGCCAGGCTCGAGAAGGAGTTCCGGCTGGAGCTACCAATCGGTGACATCACCTCTACCCTCTCCCACATTTGGTTGATTTTCTACTACAGCAAACCTATCCAATTCTCTTTGAAATCTGTCCCCTGACGATGAGGACACAAGGTATATTGCTTGTCAGAGACGTGATTCTGCTCCTCAACGTCCTCCCTGTCGACGATGAGCGTTACGCGCCCACCTCGGTTAGTTCCAGTTGAGGTTCAACTTTATTGGCCCTAGACGTCAAACTTGGGCTTTGGCAGCGGTCGTGCGATCAGATTTTAATATCGCTTGAGGAGTTCTCTCAGAACCTGCTCCGCAGCATGAGAAAGTTTCGTGGCTATGGCGACAAGAATAGGGCAGATCATGTGATTAGCAGCAGTTGTATCACTTGCCTGGCACATCTCGCCATTCTCTACGAGGCTGTCTGTCGGACGGACCCTGTTGCTGCGGAGACGTACGCCCTCTGCGATTCGGCGTTGCAAAAATTAGGGATGCTCACATCAGAATTTTACCTCGACGAATACACATATCTCGATTTACTGCTTGGGGTGCGTCCGTCCTTGCGTTGCTTCCTGACAATGGTAGCTCACGTCGGAGACCGGAATAGGAATCCTGGAGGAAATCATTACCAGTCTTCGATGTCCGCATAGAAAGTCTCCCCTTGGGGGAGAGTGGGTCATTACAATATTACCGGAAGGTCATCGGAGAAAGGTATTCCGATTTTCAAGCCGGGGTCCCCGACCCGGAACCCCCACTGATTATCTCTTTGGCTCTGCTGGAGGACGGTACCACAGAGGATTCAAAGTATCCGAACTTGGTGCCACTAGAGGTGAGGGCGGGGTATGGGCTGTGAACGAGACTTTGGAGCCGAGGTCTGTTGGGTTGTTTTTGGCTTGTGTTTTCGGTCGTATGGTGCCCGTTATCTACTGCGTTTTTGTTACCCTATCTGCTCGTATCCCGGCTGGGCCACCCTGGAGTGTGTGGAATGAGTGATGAGTTTTTACGATCACAGTACGCAGTAGCATAATGTGGTGCCAAACGGCCACCCGCCCTCCACATGGGGCCACTGTGAGAACTCGCGCATTAATCCCACCAGGACGGCACCCGCGTGTGAATCAATATTTGAGGGCGAAAGGGAGGCGGTCCCAACCGCTTCGCCAGGTCATCGACAATGTGGATCTCAGCATCCGACACCCTTCTACAACGGATACATACGTTGCGGACAGTCACTTATTCACCCAGCCACCCATTACGGTCCATCTTGCCCCATTCACGATCACTTAATCTATCACATGGCCACGGAACGTTAATCACATTATGTTTCAATTTTGGAACATCACTGTGATTGGGATGAAGTGAAGATATCGGACTTGGAGTTTGTGGGGGGCGAGGTGCAGGCCGGTTGGGGGAACTAGTGAGACCAATGGGCGCTTCCCTACCTGTCGCAAGGGCATGGGCACGATGGGCTCGTCTTTATTTAGTTTGCGATTTGGTCTGACCTTGATCGGGGAACCCTGTGTTTCACGGCCGTCGAGGTCAAGGAAAGGGAGCATTTGTTCTGACCATCGAGTGAAGGGAACTTGATGGAAGGGGGTTCAGAAGTCGGCGGTGGTCGGGAGAGAGGATCGTAAACTTCCAATCTCCCACCACGAAGAGGGCGTTGACCAAAGGACCGAGCCGCCGGGTGGTGGTGGTGGAATTGGATCCGCTATGGACCCCACCAAAGAGATCACCTTCCACAGGCGCGAGTCTGCCTGATGAATTATTGTCTGGCTCGTCTTCTGCTACAAACCAGAGGGACTTATCGGGTGTGCGACGGAAGAGGGGCATACCGGAACTTGGCTCTGCAACATTCCGGGCAGGCGTGATCGAGCGGTCTCGCACGTTGCAACTGGTGGTATTCCGACTCATTGGTGGAGTTCTGGAGGAGACGAGAAACACACTTGTTGACGCCCAATCTCGCTTTTCTTACAGGAGCTACATAATGACATTCCTGCGGCTAAGTTCTGGTGAGACGAGCTTGGAGTTTTGGTTGGCACATGTCACACCCACCCGAGGTTGAAACTCGTTAAAGCTCGAAGCTTGAGCGCGGAGCGGCGGAGCAGTTTGACGCTGTCAAACTTGAATGGGAGCGGGGTCGGTAGGGTCGGAAAGCGGTGAGATAAGAGAAAAGTCTCAGGGCAACCGACGCCGACCTCCGTTCACCCACGCCAGTGTGCAAGCGGGGGCCCTTGTATTTGGGAGAGGATCCATGCCGATTCGTCAGGTACCCGGGGTCGAACGTGTGTTAAAAAGGGCAAAATTCAAGGGTAAACCAACTTCCTGTGGTTTGCGGGTGCCGGAAGGTCGACTGCGACGAGTCGGATCGTAATAATAATATGTTGGCAGCACACGTGCTGTAGAGGCCCATTAACCACCTGCTGGAGGGGAAACCCAAAACGAATCTTGGCCCACCGTTCTGGAGGTGCGTTCAAACTACTCTCTATCATTACCTCCAGGGTATTGTCGTCCCGTAAATGTCACTGCTCCCGCCCAGAGACGCGCACACACTAGCCGCGCTCGGGAAACAGGGTCGCCTCAAACATTGATCACAGTGGCCGCCAGCCCTGTTGTGTCCGGAGGAAGTACGGAAGAATTCACGCGCTCCCGGTTTCAGGCCCACCTTCAGCTCGGGTTTGAAAAGCGCAGCCGGGCGTCCATACAGTCATTCGAGGAACACAGTGCAGATAACGCGGCCCGTCAGACATTGGCTATCAACAATCTGGATAGGGGGCGCCCTGCAGCTCTGTAGAGTGAATACAATAACGGAACGAGTCAATCCATAGAGGGAATTATTAGGATGCAATATGGGAAGAGAGATGTATCAGAAACACTGTAGATACAGAAATTGGGATTGAGTGAGGTGTGGATGTGGGCGGAATGTCCGTTAAATCTGGTGTGTAAGAGGCTGACGTGACAGGACAATTACGTTGAATAAATGAGAAGGGCTGGGGGGGGGGAAGGTAGGGGAGATGGAAGTATAGGTATAGGGAGGAAAGGATACAGTAGGTATCACGGCCTTTTCCGCTGAGTGGGTGGGGCCGGGCGTCTACGAGTGAAATGAAGGATGATGAAACCGTAAGGGCATGAAACGAGGAACGAAGTGTGAACGGGAAACATCTTTTCCTCAGGTTTTGGGAGGATAGAGAATAAAAACACAAGGTGAACGGAGACCCCAACGAGGAAGGGGAAACGGGCACGAAAATGGGACATTGGGAAAAATCCAGAACTCGTGCTCATCGTGAAACAGATCGGGAGGGGAGGGGAGAAAGTTTTTGAGGGCTCGCCAGGAGATTCGTGAGAGCCGCTAGCCAATCCGTGAAACTGTGGAAAAGCCTCGGGATGCGGCCGTGTAGTCGACATGCTAGGTGCGTTGCAGGTGATAATGATGAAGGGAGTTTCTAGAGAGGAATTCGTGAACCGGAGGCGAGGAGAGGGGGGGGGGGTTCGAACTTGTCGGATCCATCACGGATATGGTCTAAGCGGAGGAGGGGGGACGGGAAGATGGGAGAGACGGAAGGTGACAGGGCTCGGGGTATCAGGGAGGCAAGTCTGAGACGATTGCGTCCTCCCAGCCGCAAACCTCGAGGCGTGTTAGACATCAACAACGAGGAAGCCATCCTCGCTTTCGTACATGACGCCATAGACATCCACGTGGATCTTGGCGAGCTTTGCGATCCGTTCCGCAATACCCTTCATCTCCACGTTCAAGGTTTCTACCCCCAAACTGCTGCCTACCACTGCATCCGACGGGAGGTACTGCAACAGTCCGGCTTGGTTCGGCACTCGGGGAGCGCCTTGTGAGTCCCGTGAGACGGAAACGCTCATCGGGGTTTGACGCGAGGGTGGTGGGAGATTGTTGACGTTATGATAGCAGGCCATCACCATTTGTAGCATCGCGTCCGCCAGTTTCTCTCTCAGGAGCACCGAGAGTGGACTCCCAAACTTGAGGTTGCTTTCACACCACCCCTCGACCAATCCGAGCATCGCCGTGTCTGGGGGAGGCGTTGGTCGGACGGATCCGGGGGTAACGAGGCGAGGTATCGCAGAGGTTTGAGAGCTTGCCGCCGCTCGCCATTCGACATCTTTGGAACGAGCGGCGACGTGCAGCGCCACGTCTCTGATTCCCTTACGCCACCTCTCGAGTTCAGACTTGCTGCTCCTTACCCTGGATCGCTCTTTCTTGTCTCTCCGCTCACCGCCATCCTCGGACCGATCGCTATCGTGTCTGGAACTGGCACCTAAGCAGTCTAACTTCCTCGCCTCCGGGATGAAACACGACCCTAGCCTCGGTGGAGCAACGGCCCAAATCTCCGACTTGAGTTTTACAAGCTCAACTTCGGCTATTTTCCGGCCCGCTTTCCCCTTACCGTCCCACCCCGCCCGGGAGGTCTCGGAGAACACGAGTTGGCGATACAGGAGGAGGAACATATAGATAGCCGTGAGATCGACGGCATCGGTCGTGTATATCCCCAATCTGGCGACATCAAGGAACAAAGTTTCTGGGATTTCAATGGCCAGGCAAGGTGATCTCGTGGCAGACGTAGGGGTGACTCGAGCGGCGGTGGTGTTCGATGGAGTGGATTCTGACGAGGGAGCGTCAGAGGAGGAAGGGAGCCTTGGGTTGAAGATGAGGTTGATGATGGCCTTGATGACGGTGATGTTGATCTGGACGGATCGACGGAGAGAACGGAAGATACGCGCCGATGCTTGTGGGTTGATGGTGTTGGGTCGCGTCGCGGTGGACAGTTGGGTAAAAGCTCTCCGGATCCAAGACCTTGTGATGGCGAGATCAGTGTTCTCCCGTTTTTTCTTGTCTTGGAACGTCCTTTGTTCGTAGTCCGGCGCGGAACGCAAAAGGTAGGGGCGGAGGCTTTGTAGTTGGTGGTTTGCGATGTCCTACAATGACAAAAGTTGACATGGGAATGAGAAAGGCGTGCAGGCGGCTAAATTAGACAATTACCAGCTTCATGAATTCCAGAACGTCGAAGCACATCCGAATAGCTTTCGCCAAGGAGGTAGCGTTCCTACCATCGACGCAGGACTGGGCGGTCTGGATCATAGCTTCGACATTACGGTCTCTCATTGGAGCACAATGGCATTTGAGAGTTTCTCCAAGAACCTGAAAGAGACCCGAAGCATCCCAAACGCCGTGGTAGATTTCCTGCTGAATCAGCTCTGGATCCAGTATCGATCGGATATAGTTCGCCTGGGTTGTGAGTTTGTCGAGAGCGGGCTGGAACGAGGTGGGCCTGACGGTTGAATTGAAGATGCTAGGGGGGAGAGGTTGAATGACGGAGAGGAGGACTTCTAAAAGCTCCGAGAATAGATGACGAATTCTCGAGGCCGTCCGTAAGGTCTTGCCTCGGAAATTTGGGAGGATGAGAGCAGTTGCGTGGGTGGGGGGAGAGTGGATGTCCCTACAGATGCAGACCGGCTCTACCAAGATACGACCGAGTTCGTCCCATGTGATGCATGTACAACGGCGTTCAAGCTCTCGGGTAACAGCGGCCCAGTAAAGTTCGGCTTGATCGCGCTTCCGCCGACTTGATGTAGGACGGAATTGAAGGCCGGAGTCGAACAGCAAATCGTGACCTAACCGAGGGCGTTGGGTTCGGGGATGGACAGGCGATGAATGTGATGATAAACTTTTCGCTAACCCAATTGAAAAAAAAACGTATGCGACTTACGGAGTTGCGGGTTACACAAGACGGCTTCGAGGTCGAGTTCTTTCAAAGTATCGCGATTTGGAATCGGGAGGAACGAGGGAATGTGTGGAGAATCCAAATCTATCGTCGACAACGCAGACGCCTTTTGATGTCGGCGGCTCTTGGACGAATCAGATCGAGTAATCGACTCGATGTAACCATGTGGAGAATCGTCAGAACGGCCGCCCCTGCGCTGCGGTGAACACGGCGTTCCCTTCCGCCTTTGCTGGGGAGGGCTTCCCGTCGCCGGAGTGGTCGTGACCTGAAGCTTGGGTCGTTTGGGTTCACGAGATCGACAGGTCGGGGTCGGATGGTTGTTCTCCTCCAAGAATGGGGTGGAGATGCGACCATCCGAGCTTCCGGACCACTGGTGGTGTCTCGGGATTGGCAGCAGACCATCGATGGGGTCTACCGACATGGGTTCTGGGGATTGGCAGTCTTGAGAGGCGGGGTCGTCGCCATCGGCTTTGCGCTTCCGAGAGATCTGGCCGAGGGAAGGGGAATCGTGGGTGACATCGTCCATATAGTCGTCCATTGCGAGGGGAGATGGGAGAAGGGGAGAGAGGGGGTCAAAGACCGGCAAACGCGAGGGGTCAGGTTGTCAAGAAGCATTTTACCGGACCAAATGGGTGCGGCCGCATTCAAACCACGATGAATCCAAGTTCGGCTAATCCTACCAGACACCACACGTCTTCGGCCATCTCTTGCGCTTGTGGCCACGCTCGGGTTACTTATGCTTAGTAGGTTATACTTAGTATGGCTTGATGTAACCGGCCGGAAATGATTTCGAGATTGAGATTTCAGTAGACGCATCCCACAATTCTCTCCTTGGTCACTCGCCACTCATCATCCATCATCATCCATCACCGGCCATCCTTCTCCACTCTTGCACTGTCTAGCTGGAACACTCTTGTGGGGCGGCACATGCCTTGCTCAAACGACGAGGCCGGAATTGGAATGGTGTAATGAAAATAGGCCATCCCCATCATGAGAATGTTTGTAATAAAACCCCACAGAGCGGCGGCTATAACTGAACGGAACAAGTCAGCGTGGCGACCTATTCATCCATCCCTGTCCCGGACGTCCACCTGGACGCCCGCCATCTCGGGTGGCAGGGACGTGTTGTGCCCGTCTCAGGGTGTGATCCTCCATATCTCCGGTTCACGCTTTCCGAGTTGCCTGTAGGCTGTCGTGGAACCGATCGGCGCCTCGGTCGTTCGCCCACAGCAGGTCCTCGATCTCTTGGACCCGGGCACCAAACATTGAAAGGCGAGCGCAACCGACGACAAATCTAACGCACCAGGGATTCCAGCTTAACCTCCGGAGGTGACGCCGCAGAACAATCACAACCGTTCAGGAAATTTCTGGGCTATCGTAATTCAAAGACCCGTCCGACGGGGTAACCCGTTTCGATGGCCCCGTTCACCCGGAACGTCCAGTACTGTCCAGGGTTCTGATGTGCTGACCTTTGAGCGGGAATCTTGTCTCCGCGGCAGCCTTCAAATGAATTCATGGTATCCACTCGTCCAACGTCTTCCACCTATATACTCCTACCATGGGATATCGCTGGGATCAAAGGATCACCGAAATTTCACACCCTCTAGCCACCCCACCCGTATCGGATGTTATGGCGCTACCCGTGGCATTTCATTTATAAAGGCAGGGACGCGACACTGGCGGATATAGTATCCCCACTGACGTTCGTTCACTCGCACAAAACTCGCGGTGATTATCGGGTATTCCCATTCGTGTCAGGTGTGGAACAAGGTTAAACGAAGAAACACTCGTTCCTCCCTAGGCATCAATCAACTTGTCCTCCTTCACCTCTGGTGCATCACCAGTAGTTGTCGCCTGCTTTCTCGTTGGCTTCCTAGCGTAGAACTCTTGGATGATCTTCGGGCTGATACGATTCAGTTGCTCCTTAGGGAAGATGCGAAGTAATGACCATGCAAGGTCAAGTGAATCGAAGATGGTTCTTGACTCGTATGGTTCTAGTGAACGCTCCTTCAGTCCCCGAGAATCACGAGACCGATCTCGCACCGAATCTCACCTTGAGCCACAAACTCGTGTTCGAAACGTTCCAGGAACTCCAACGCGAGCTTATCCTCAGCTGATAACGCCTCCTCGCCGACGACAGCCTTCATCGAGGCTGCATCACGAGCAATGGCATATTTCGCATACTTGTCGCGTGATTGTAAGGCCTGATGCCTTCCGGTACCGCGTGTGGACACTCACCAGCTGATTAGAGACATCACCATGATCCTTCCTCGTAAGTTTTTCACCGATCGCGCTCTTCATCAGACGAGACAAAGAAGGCAAGACGTTGATCGGAGGATATATTTGACGATTGTGCAGCTGCCTGTCCACAAAGATCTGTCCTTCTGTGATGTATCCGGTAAGATCGGGAATGGGGTGAGTGATATCTAGGAGGGTCGATAATTGGGATCAGGCACGTTCTTGAACATCGAACCTGCTTTGGGAACTCACCGTCGTTTGGCATAGTTAGGATAGGGATCTGTGTAATCGACCCATTTCTTCCCTCGACACGACCCGCACGCTCATAAATCGTGGACAAGTCCGTGTACATGTAACCGGGGTAGCCACGTCTACCCGGAACCTCTTCGCGGGCGGCCGAGACCTATCCAGGTAGTCAGACCACGATGATATGTCACAAATTATCTGTGCACAGACCTCTCGCAGGGCATCGGCGTAGGAGGACATATCCGTTAAGATGACCAATACGTGCTTCTCGAGTTGGTAAGCGTAATATTCCGCGGTGGTGAGTGCCAAGCGTGGAGTGATAATACGTTCGATGGTGGGGTCGTTGGCCAAGTTCAGGAACAAAGTGACACGATCCAAACTTCCGTTCTCTTCGAAGTCTTGTTTGAAA
>Ga0307509_10010258_pt1 | contig 11517 bp, 8 predicted proteins | sample 10_EM_MG_FD_202245 | JGI IMG/M metagenome (GOLD analysis project Ga0307509, IMG submission 202245) | Populus trichocarpa ectomycorrhiza microbial communities from riparian zone in the Pacific Northwest, United States - 10_EM | ecosystem: Host-associated > Plants > Roots > Unclassified | place... | reverse complement strand
TATCTACTTAAGTTTAAGCGTTTGGCATTCTACTTCGATAACCAACTTTCCTCGAGAGAACTTATGGAGTGAAGCTTTCAGCTTAACGATATTAAGTTTAACCGTTTTGATTCTTCGTGAATTATTTTACTCTATCTTTACCTTCTACATTGAGTTTTGGTGCGGTCGCAACCTTAGAGTTCACCTCTCTATAGGGTGCCCCCGTTACACTACCCAATATATTAGTGAAATTCCAGTGTCGAAGGTCGCTCTCTGCGGCAGGCTACCTGTTTGCCTTATCGAGTAGAGTCCGTTGAGTTTGGCGAATTTAATGAGTCTCTGATTGATAATCCTCTCGACTATCTTCGCAAAGGTTTGCATGAGCGCTATTACTCTATAGCTTGCGAATGCATCGTAGTCCCCTTTTGCAGGTTTGGGGAGAAGAATGCCTAGTGAGTCTTGGAGTGAGGGTGGGTGGATTGACAAGGAGAGTAGGTGGTTAATGAGCTTAGGGATAACATGGTGGTTGACGGTATGTATTCCCTTCCAGACTCCATATGGCACCTGATCCTGATCTGGGGCTGAGTTAATACTGCATTTCTGGAGAGCAAGTGAGACCTCCGATGTGTCGACTTTGTCTTTATCTTCAAGCGTACTGAAAGCGGGTGGCTGTAGGGCAACCGGGCTAGGGTTCTGTGGGAAGAAATGTTGAGAATCCTGGATGATATATGACGACCGTATTATATCGATTAAGGGGCTGAAGGGCAAGTGATCCCATGGACGCAGGAGTTCCTTTTTCTTTTTGCACAATTCTGTAGTTGTTGGACCGGGTGGTGTGGGAAGGCGCGTCCTATGCGGCTCGGGGTGTCGGTACGGTCAAGATACCGATAAAGTACCGGTACTTTTGGTTTCCACTGATCGGCAAGCCCAGACGGGAGGCTATCGATGACTGCATGGGAGGAATATCCTCAAGAACGCGATCCGTGGAGCCTATTTCCACTCTGAGGGAATGGGATGATTAGTTCGTATTGAGTGACACGGCGATTGTGAAACCCAGAGCCTGACAACCTAGATATTGGAGTTTCACTACTCCCGCGTAAAATAGGGTAAGTTATGAGGCACACTGGGTGTGTACGAGTACTGTACTTGAGTAGTCACTACACACTCCAGACCGAACGTTCTCTCAACCCAACACATAACGCTATCTACCGGTATCACCATTCATAGCACCTCGGGGCTCCTGAAGCCCCAACTCTGGCTGCCTTATCCTCTCTCCTTCTTTTGCTTCTTTTCAATCGCTTGTGTCACTATTGGCATGATTTGGTTGTAGAATACCGTATCCTCTCTTTGAATTCGCTAGCGCCGCTCGTCGCTAATCTCCGGACCCACAGACCACGGTTCATAAGAAGGATTAGTGCTTTTCCGACACGGAATGGTATGAGTCGTTTGGCTGTGTTGGATCTCATTAACTGCTTTTCGCAATTCTATTAACTTGCGAAACTAAACAGGCTTGGGTTGATGTCGCAATTCACAGGGATATTCGGCGCTAGCGCATTCAAAGAGAGGATACGGGTACTTGAGTATGAAGTTCCTCGGTATTCGGGTATTTTTGGTGGGGAGAAAGATCATGGCGAGAAAGGTAGTCGGCATCTCCCCCATCTTACACCAAAAATGGCTGATTTTAAGCACTCACAACTCACCTGAGAGCAATATTGAGTAAACAAAACAAGTTTCATACCGGTAGTGTAGGTAATTCCCTAGGGTTTCTGCATAAAGGTTATGAGAGTTTTACCACTCCACTGTGAGGGCTGAGAGCTTGGGATCTAGATTAGATATTGTTGCATGTCCATTTTGTATGGGAACCTGGTACAAAGTCAGAGGTAGCTTTTACCCACTTTCATTCTCTCGGCATCGCACTATGGGCATTAACTAACAGAGCCCGCCACTTATGAATGATAATATCTAGATCACTCTATAGGCTCTGGTGTATTTTGAAATTTTTTTGCAATCAATGATGTTGAGATTTTGTGAAGTGAAAGTGCCCATTTTTGGTGTAAGATAGGGGTGGTGCCGATGACTTTTGCCAAGATCGTGCGGGCTGTGAGCCATAACTTACTTTGCACAGGAGCATTCCATCAGCTTCGATAGTTCTTACGGTAGTTCTTGTCGCCATAATAGCCCCAAGCCTGCCGGCTTGTCATCAGGCATATGATCGTATCATACTCATAAAGGAGAAACTATCCCAGGGAGATTCTTCAAGGTCTCATACTAGCCTTGGATCCCGCGTAGATGTGGCTGGATGCTACCAAGGGATTGTCACACCACAAGCCACATTGCCCCGCTTTCTTCAGCTCCGCTCACAGAAACTTTTATAAACTACCCCGATACCCTCAGAGATTACCGCACCATATCTACCCTCAACCAACATTTTGAATAAAGCATCATGGCCTATACTACAAATACGTATTCAAGCAACTTCGGCGACTGCGATGCCAACTGCGGAAACATAACCGATAGTTTCAACACCACCGTCTATAAACCCGACGAGCATTCAAAGATTATGCGTTGGCTCTCTCCGCTAGAGCCAAATAACAGACACCAAGGCGTGCGCACCAGCAGATTTGGAGGCATTGGGGACTGGCTTTTGGAGACGAGTGAGTTCCGGGAATGGAGGGAGGATGGAGATGATAATGCTGTCTTGTTTTGTTCCGGGAATCCGGGGGTGGGCAAAACCTACCTGAAGTAAGTGGCACCGTTCTTTGAAGGAAACGAATGCGGTTGACGGGAGAAATACCAGTTCCCTTGTTATCGATAGCCTGTGCGATCAGGCAAGGAAAGAGGATATCACTGTTGCCTGCTTGTACTGCGACTTCCTGGCTCAGGAAGAGCAGACAATCACCAGCATGATGGGAGCGATTCTCAAGCAGCTAGTAGGCAGAGGCGACATCCCGATATACCTGCGTGAAGCATTCCAAGAAGGACAAAGTGAGATTGGTGGTAGAGGGCTCCTACTTTCAGATTTCATGCGAATGTTGAGGACGGCAATTGCGTCGTTGAGGAAGGTTTTCATCTGTATTGATGCGCTCGACGAATGCCTACCGAAGAATCTGCCAGAGCTTCTTGAATCCCTGGGAGATATTGTGCGGGAGTCGTCTAACACGAGAATATTCCTCACCGGGAGGCCCCATGTTGTGGTGGCTATTCAACGATATTTCACAAAGGCGGTGGTGATACCTATTAGTCCTAACACGGATGATATCAGGAGTTACCTGGAGATGAAGTTAGACAGGGATGACGAGCCGGAGGCGATGGACAGCGATTTACGGGTGGATATCGTGAAAGTTATTCTGGATAAGATGTCGGATATGTGCGTAGGAGCATTTTCCCTCAATCCTATCAATGATATATACTTACAAGAATTATCTGCAGATTCCTCCTCGTTTCGTTAAACATTGAGGCTGTTCTAGAGGAATTGACAATTAGTGGGAGACGAAAGAAACTTGAACAGATGGCACGAGGCAATGGGCTGGGAGATGCCTACACGGCAACTCTTGCCCGACTGAAAGGGCAGAAGAGAAATAAATCAGTATTCGGAATGAAGGTCCTAATGTGGGTGTTGTATTCACAACGACCATTACGGGGGGAGGAGCTCTGTCATGCTCTGGCGGTGGAGATGGGATCTCGAGATCTGGATCCGAAAAACATCCCTGTGTTACGGACACTCGTATCATCTTGCCTGGGACTTGTCACGGTTGAGGAGTCTTCGTCCACAGTTCGACTGGTGCACTTTACGCTGCAGGAGCATCTCTTAAGTAGCCCGACGCTATTCCACAATCCCCACTCAACAATTGCTGAGGTTTGCTTGACGTACCTCAATTTTAGATGTATCAGAGATCTACCGCCACCTTCTTACTTGGCCCCCCTTCCCACAATGCCCCTTCTAGAATATGCTTCTTTTTACTGGGGAGAGCACGCAAGAATGGGGATGACGGAAAATGTCAGAATACTTGCACTGAAACTTCTGGACAGATTTGATAAGCATGTATCTGCTGAACAACTCTTATCGCGTTGTTGTGAGGATAAAGGTTTTGGCGGATACTCTTTCTTGACGAGAGGAAATACCAGATTTACCGCACTCAACGCAGTATCGTTTTTCGGGATAGTGGAGATAGTTGCTACTATATTAGAGAGAAAGGAATGTGATGTAAATGCAACCGACGACATTGGGAGTACGGCTCTCATATGGGCATCTAGAGAAGGCCACGAGGAAGTTGTAAAGATGCTTTTGGGATGGGACGGGGTCAATCCCAACCAAGCGGACACTATGTACGGCGAAACACCGCTATCGTGGGCGGCAGAGAGAGGGCATGATGGGGTAGTAAATATGCTTTTAGCACGAGAGGAGGTCAACCCCAACCAAGCAGACACCGACTGTAGCCGAACACCACTCTTGTGGGCGGCTGCGAACGGGCATGAAGCAATAGTAAAGATGCTTTTAGAACGAGAGGAAGTTAATCCCGACCAGGCAGACACCTGCTTTGGCCGCACACCAATCTCGTTGGCGGCAGAGAGGGGGCATGAGGGGGTAGTAAAGATGCTTTTAGAACGTGTCAATCTCAAGCAGGCAGACACCCACCATGGCCGAACGCCACTCTCGTGGGCCGCAGAGAGGGGACATGAGCGGATAGTGAAGATACTTTTAGAACGAGAGGAGGTCGATCCCGACCGGCCGGACACTGAATATGCCCGAACGCCACTCTCGTGGGCGGCAGAGAGGGGGCATGAGGGGGTAGTGAAGATGCTTTTAGAACGAGAGGAGGTCAATCCCGACCATCCAGACACCAAATATGGCCGAACGCCAATCTCTTGGGCGGCTGTGAACGGGCATGAGGGGATAGTAGAGATGCTCTTAGCACGAGAGGTCAACCCCGACCAGCCAGACACTGACTATTGCCGAGCCCTACGCTCGCGAGCCGTTCCGCGCAGCGGTTTTGTGGAACAAGCATCAGATTGGGAGGACCTGTGGTGGTGAATCGATAAAGCACAGGCAGATCATCTCGCCGTAGAGGAAAACGGCCCTGGGGCGGGGGCTCCTGTGACAGACTCAGAGGAAAGGATGCGATAGAAAAAAAGGTGTGTATTCGCTATTAGATGTAAGTACAGAGAAAAAAAACTCACCTCTGATAGAATAAATACAACTTTTGGTGGTCAATCTATGCGGTTGGCCCACTATCACACATCGTCAGAAACCAGTCCCCTCAGGCCACCAAATCTGGTGACGATCCCATCCGTACACTCTAACCTGACATACCACATGGGATTACTCAATCAAGATGTTCCCTACCCTCGCGAAAGCTTTTAAGAATTGGATTATTATACTCTAATAGATATTCTAACAACACTCACCGACCCTCTCGCTCATAATTGGTCACTATTTTATCATCACGTCTCCCATTGGTCTAATTTTTCTCATTTCCATCCTGCCTTCTTCGCTACTCTTTAAAATAGGCTATGATCGGTAGAGAGTGTATTGGGGTTCTTATTGTTTCTATGCTGTTCGGAGGTGTCCTATATATACACAAGCTCGACACTACAGAAAAAACTTCATCAACAATATCACTACTCGTCTTTTCTCTCTCCGTGCTTCCTTTCCACTTTTGCACCCAACACTCCTTTTTCCCAACACCATCTTGTTCGTTTCCATCTCTTACATAGTTTCCCTCATCATCCTTGATCCGTTGCAGTACTGACACTGTTTTCCGTTTCCTAACCTCCATAGTGCAACACCAATCAGTTTCGTTTCCTTAATCCTAAACCTCCAGTTGTCCCTAGTGTCGCTTTCTAAAACATCCCAAACACTTCTGCTTCGTCTAACTCTTAAGCCAAACATACTATCTCTATTCTCTTACATTTCCTTTCAATCGTGCAACTACCATCAAACACAAACCTTCACAACTATCCATCATATCAGTTTCACCAATGCCCGATGTTTGCAACCTTCGTGATTTTTTCAACAGCTACCACACATATTCCCATCAGACACTATAAATAATTACCTAATATAAGATTGATGAACCATGGCCTCTAACTATCTATATGTGACTTTGTGAAAAATGGATAGATGAAACGTGTGCACTGTATGGGTGGAAAGCGTATCGAAGATGGGACAAATATATCAAAGACAGACTTGTTATTTTGTGACCTACTCAACTGAAGATTGTCGCCGGAGGGGTCACTTTAAATACATCAATGAATATCAAATCTTCCGGGAGTCTCTGAACATAATCGCACCATTTCTGTCTTTTCTCACGCCATTGCTTCACCCCTCTTTCCCCTCTTTACTTCCCCGCTTTCCTGTATCTCTTACCCCTCACTTTACCCCTCTTTCCCCTCTTTTCACATCTTTGATCGAACACCTGACTCCGGTGATTCCTCCGACACTCTTCTCGCATATTCCAACAGGTGGCAGTAGAGGTTGCATGTCCGCGGAGCGCCGGTGATTAACAACAGAATTGACTCAGATAAAGCAATTACGGCATGACATCTGGTGTCATGGGCAAGATAGCTCAGTAAATTCCCCCCTTTCCCGCTGATCCAGACTGCATTCTACAGCAGTAGGTGACTTGAAATATCTTACTGCTGAAGATCTCTAATTTGTGAATTATACTGTACTGTTCTAGTTGTCGATCTCCAAAGTTAATCTAGAATGCTATTATACCGTCCGCACCTGCGAGTATAAGTACAGACTACAAATATCCACCGAGAAGGGATTACGAACATTGGTAGGAATAGCTTTTCTGTAAAAAGAAAGCTTTGTGATTGAACGATGTTTATCCGGATCGATGAAGTACAGTACTAAGCCAAAAAAATTCCTCTGATCCCCTTTCTCACCCTAAAAGTGGCCATCTTCACCACCCTCTCACTCATTGCGTAATGTCTCTGAGAATCCGCGAAAATTTGTCCGTACATTAGTAAACCAGTAGATAACATGAAGAATATTACAGAATCCTTAAATATTACAAAAGTGATGGAGAAAAGGTCATTTAAGTATCTGGTATCGGTTGCCATGTACTGTACGTTTTGTTGTTAGACGGATGTGCCTGGCTTTGTTACGGGAGTGGGAAGGATAGTCTAGGATATATGCAGATGGAACAGCCACAGGAGAATGTTCTATCAAGGATTTTATCCGCAATGTCTTTTCTTTGTTATCACGTAGTGTACGGAGGAATTGGGACATGCGGCAAACACAGAGATAGGTGTGGTGATCCATAGGAGGATCAGGATGTGGTATTATGTTTTACTTATACACCTGTGTTTGTTGGAAATCACCGGTGATCTCTCCCAGCTGAAGTATTTTTTCGTTGTACCTTTTCCTATCTTGTCGCTTGTTTGTTATTAGTTTCCTTTGTCACCCATTATCAAGCGAAGAAGGAGGATTACTATACCTGGTTGTATAGTGGAATGGAGGGGGCGGGCGTATCACCGAAGATGATCGGAAGGCAAAGCGAAGTGGATAGTTGAACACCGAAAAAGAGAAGACCGGAGTTCCGCTGATACGGTACCTTCACCGAATGGACTTCTGGCCGTCAAAGGAAGTTGTTGTAACCTTCTCTGTGTCCTGTGGACAGGAGTTGAGTGCGCAGGAAAGATCTTGTATTTTTTATATAAACATAGTACTTTTCCGTAGATAAAGAAGTATGGTTCCAGCAACTTATACTCAACACCTCGATTGATGCAACGGGGGATGCCTTTGCAATAAGGTTTTAGGGCAAAATGTACAAAGTCCATTGACAATCTAATAGGGCCTAACAATATAGCCTAAACAATGGCATACTCTCCTTTACTCTCCTTTTCCTTCTTCCTCCTGTAGGTTTTAACTCAAATAAAAATAATATTAGAATAAAAGACAACCTTGCCATGATCCTGATTCGAACATAGACAGTGTTTTATTGCGAAGCATTTTGTGCCAAGGCGTCCCCCGTTGCATCAATCGAGGTGTTGTACATAAGTGGCCGGAACCATAAGAAAGTTAAGCCTCCGATCAATATACATACACTTCCTTCTTGACTTCTTCGTCCTTCTTCATCTCGCTAGCCGATTCTTCCTCTATCCAAAACTCATAACAACAGTGTTTACGGTTAGTTTGGTTTTGGTTTAGATGAGCAGAGTTAGAGAGTTAGAGAGGGAAGTCGAGAGCAATGATCCTAAGCGGTCAGTCCGTCCGGCTTTAGGCACGGCCGGACTAACCCAGGCTTTTTCAGGTTACGACCCGGCGGGACTGTGGGAAAGCGACTTTCCAAAACTGAAGACGAGCCGGCCTGGGTCACCTGCAGGCTTCAGGTATTTCAACCCTAACCCTAAGACCAGAAATAGATTCCTAGGGATTAGGATCAGTGTTGAAGCAGGCTATCGCTCATAGCCCTTGACTGACTTTACGTGTCGTGGCAGCTCTTACATAGGAGGAGGATATCTTGACCTTAATCCTATTGTATTACTATCTAAATCCTGAATAATATTATCAATAATATTATCGAGGTCGGAGGAGAGGTAGAGATTTGGTTAAGATGAGGCTGGAGAAAGCACCTCGGCTATGATTAATCAACTAGAAGTGGTGGAAAAGTCATTCAGATAATTGCGCGAAGGTGCGAGCGGTAGAATCATGGTTGTGTAGAATGGATATGAAGATCATAGCTGTTGATCAATTGACGGTATTGACATGTCTTGAGTGAAATTTACTAATGTTGTGTACCGTAGTAAGCCTCTGGCTTTATTCTCATATTCCGAGTGATTAGCCGTGAAAAGCCTGCAGGCCATTCACAGATACCGTATGATACCGTATTTACTCGGCAAACTCGCTATGCAGCCAAGCCCTGAATGCAAGGATTGTGGCCAACCGGAGGGTAGATTTGTTGCCACGTCCGTCGTGCTGGCCAATTAGAGAGTGACAATCTGGGGGCTTTGCATAGCGAGTTTGGCGAGTTTCTGCGTGTATCTGCAGGCTGCCCAGGCATCTGCAGTCCGAATTAAAATTGTTGGAATATGTGTCCCCTCGTACTTGACTTTCTTGTACCCTATCCTCTTTTGGAGTTGTCCGATCTTTATTGAAACGCACTACTGTACTTCTTTCCATGTTGGGTATGTCATGCGGTAATATGGAAATCATGGTTACGAATCACAATGTAATAGAGTACGTATTTCAGAAGTCATGTCGATAGTGCATTTGCTTTCTATAAGTAGTGGCGGCCTGTCCCTTATTGTTAGGGATGTAGGGTGAATATACTTGAATATAAAAAAAATTATTCTACAAAAATTTTGAATACTCGAGTGCTCGAGTAATCGAGCAGCTTTGCTTAGGCATCTGCGGAGGCGACCTGAGCATCTAAGGGTTTTCGTGGTGTGGTTTCAACTGGACTCACCCGAGCTTTTGAAAACCACGTTCGCACTGCCCGGACTGTTGACCCATGGTCTGGACTATGGTTCGGACTAGCCGTTTGGGATCACTGTGTAAAACCCTGTGTCGGACGAGCGGTGTAACGAAGCGAATGCCAAGCAGTCGACAAGAAAACGATCGCACACTCCAGTGCGGGGAAAATCTTTTCACCAGCAACTACAGGCTCACGCTCAACACAATGCTCTCGATGCTCGGTGCTCTATCTAACTAACTGGCGAAGACAGGAGTATATATCAAAGACGTCGTATCCGTGTGAGCCTCTCCATCCTCCGTGAGCATACCCTGGCTAACCAAAGAAAACAAACACTTTCCACCGCTGGGCTTCCAGCCCTTTCCAGCTAACCTTATAGTGCTTTCGCTTTTCTCCCGGCTTTCCCGAAAGATGCACGACCCCAAAACCACCGCGCATTCCCGCATTCGCAAAGCTTTCCAGGACGTCTAAACAAAACGCCAGAAACCGAACCGTATACCCGAAGCTAAAGCGAGTCTCCGGAGACACACTTATGCCCAGACTCTCTCAACCCATACCCGATAGCAAACCTATGCCCGAAGCCGGAGCCATATGCCCCGTTACTCAACAAAGCCACAAACAAGTGCGCTCCTGGAAGCTAACTAAACAAAGGAAGTATCAAGAGTGTATGGTGAGCAGCACCATTTTCAACAAAAAATTCCTGCCATGAAAACGGCACTCCCCCACTAACCCCAATAGCAAGAAAATAATAAATAATAAATAATGAGGATGTAAATTCACAGTAGAATACAGAGTAGAAGCTAATATTTGATCTGAAGAATGTTCTTTACCGGGCGTTGAAAGTGCAGGGTGATAGAGTGTGTTCCGTTGCTATCAATCATCGGTGGACAGTTAATTTTGGCCGTGTAACTCGTAGAAGTTTCCTTTGTAAATTATCGGCTGAAGTATAGTATAGTATATGACTAAGAATAGGTATACATAGAAGAGCTTTACTCCCTTGAATACAGATTGTGTCAGTAGCAACAAACTTGGAATTTCGTCTTAAAGTCAAAACGATATTGCGCTTAACTTGCAGTGCTAGCGGTCATCACACTGCGCCTCAGAAGTGGTACAATATATTCAAGTTGGCCCAACCGGGGATTGTACTGCAGATGTTGCATATGAACCTGGATTGGAGGTAGCTCTCGTTATTTAAATACAAAGAAAAATCCTGAATGTTGAGTGCAGTACATCGGAAAGTCATGTGATGGAAGAGGAAAAGTGCGTGACAAAATACGATACGATAGTGTAGATATGCGAACTTCACCATCCCACCAGCTTCAATAGTTCCTAATCCTTATCGCAATAGTCCCAAACATAGCAGCTCGTGATCAGGTATATAATCGTGTACCCAAAGAGGAGAAACCACCACCGGGACATCCTTCCTCTCGTTAGCCTTGGATGCTCCCCGAATGGATGTGGCTGAAATCTACTTAGGAATTGTTACACCACAAGTCACATCACCCCGCTTTCTTCAGCTCCGCTCAGAGAAACCTTTATAAACCACCATACCCCGATACCTTTAACCCTCACCGCACCATATCTACCCTCAACCAACACTTTGAACAAAGCATTATGGCCTACACTACAAATGCGTACTCAAGCAAAATTGGTGACAGCAATGCCAACTGCGGCAATGTGATAGATAGTTTCAACACACACACCACAGTCTATAAATCCGACGAGCATTCCAAGATTATGCGCTGGCTCTCTCCACTAGAGCCAAGCAGCAGGCATCAGAGTGTGCGCAACAGCAGATTCGAGGGCGTTGGGGGTTGGCTTTTGCACACGAGTCAGTTTCGGGAATGGAGGGAGGGTGGAGCCGATAAGGCTGTTTTATTTTGCTCCGGGAATCCGGGGGTGGGCAAGACTTACCTGAGGTGAGTAGCACCATTCTTTGAACGAAGCACATGAGGTTGACGGGTGAGAAATACTAGTTCCCTGGTAATCGATAGTGATAGCTGGAATCCCATAGTTGTTAGGGTATGATAGTTAGTTTGGGGTACGACCGGTTTAGGGTCGTGACTGCCACTTGGGGGTTTTTCCCGTTGTGTGGGTTTTTCCTGTTTTGTGTGTT
>Ga0307509_10010257_pt1 | contig 11518 bp, 11 predicted proteins | sample 10_EM_MG_FD_202245 | JGI IMG/M metagenome (GOLD analysis project Ga0307509, IMG submission 202245) | Populus trichocarpa ectomycorrhiza microbial communities from riparian zone in the Pacific Northwest, United States - 10_EM | ecosystem: Host-associated > Plants > Roots > Unclassified | place... | reverse complement strand
GTGGAGTCATACCTCCTCTACACTCCCCTTCCCTTAGGTTTATCCCTTTGGGCTTTCTTCACTCTGGGTTGATGGATTTCGTCTTCTTTTGATGATGTTTCCTCTTCCTACCCCGCTTTTGCTCTGCCTCGCTTAGAGCATTTGCAGGGTCGGCAACCCCCTTACCTCGTCAACGGGTCGGTCGCAGTCTCGGGCTATCGGTGAAGTAGTGGCCCCAGTGGCTCTGCTCTCTGGTATTGCACTACCTCCTGAGAGTCCGGTCCGGTACGGTCAGCATCGTCGAAAAGTCGTGATCTCGCTTGGGTCGCCTTCCCTTGTACTTCTCGGTTTGGGTCTACCCCTTCTTCTTTACCTTTTCTGACGGTCGGATCGGCTGGCACCCTACTGCTTCGCTCTCTGGCTGGCACCCTACTGCTTCTACACCCTGGGCCTCTGTTCCCTTCTGATCTCTGGGCTTGGGTGATTGTCATGGCTGCGTGCGTGGCTTTTGCCTGTGTTTGGGGTAGGGGTTTCATGCCTGCCGCCTCTGTTGCCTCCGGGTGACATGCACTCCCTTCCGGTCTCGTTTCCGGTGGGCCTACGGTCGCTACTTCGCCCTACCACACACTTCCGTTGTGTTGGTTTCGGTTACCGATCTTTCTCTTGGTGGTCTTGTCTGCCCTTGGGTCCGGGACGTAAGAGCCCCAGGTACATATATAGGTACCTCTTAGTGTGTGATCATTGGCCTACGGCATCGTCCTGCGGCTCCTTGGCCCCTCCCCTGCTGCGGCAGAATGGGGTCATTCGTGGGCTGTGGGCTGTGGGCTGCTTATGGGTTCGGCTGGGATTTTTCTTCCTTGAGTTTTGTGAGGTTTCTGTACTTTCCTTGGTTGTTCACTGTTGGGGTGGGGAGTTTTTCTTATGGGCTGCACGTCTGTGGAGGTTTTTTGGTTCGTTGTATTAAGGCCTGTACGCTCTTCTGTAGTTTCTACCCATAGTACCGGGCGCTTTGGTGCCGGGCAGGGTCAGAGGGTTTTAGCACGAGGGATGCGGGATGGACTGTAGATGGAGGTTTTTCCTGTCTTAGAGCGATCTGCATACGGGAGTTTGTACCTTAAACAATACGAAAATGATACTAAAAAAAGAAAAAAGAAAAAAAAAAGGTACAAAGACACCCATCCTCCGTCTCCTCTACACACCCGGCGATTGAAATCTCAACACCACGAGATTATCACCACTTTTCCTTTCTCCACCCCCCGCCATGAGCTCGCTCTACGGGGTGGAGTCATACCTCCTCTACACTCCCCTCCCCTTAGGTTTATCCCTTTGGGCTTTCTTCACTCTGGGTGATGGATTTCGTCTTCTTTGATGATGTTTCCTCTCCCTACCCCTCTTTTGCTCTGCCTCGCTTAGGGCATTTGCACGGTCGGCAACACTCTTCTCAACGCCCATGTTACAGACGCCCAGGAACACGGTTTGCAGTAAGGGAAAACATTTCAACAGGCCACGGTCGATTTCCCAGTTCTCTCTTTCGTTGAGAGGCTGCCTAGTCAAGACACGAACGCGATTACCGATAGTTTCTACGGCACAGAGTTGGGTCTACCCCTCCTTTCTCCTCTTCTCCTCACGGTCGGATTGGCTGGCATCCTACTGCTTCTCCACTTTTTTGGCTGGTACCCACAACTACCTGGCTGGTATCCATAACTACTTCTTCACTATTCGGACTATGACCACGTTCCATCTCGGCTTGCCTCTGGGAAGATGGTATTACACTATCTCCTTCTTCTTTTTAGGGTTTGCCAACACAGCGGGACTGGTCCTCGTGGCTCAGCGCCCCCCCAGGTTTCTCTTTAGGCGGGCCTGGCAACCCTCGTGCTGATTGTGCGGGAACTTTCTCAGGTGGTCACGTATTGTTTGAATTTTGTGTTTTCCTTCTGTCTGGATGAATGTGCCATGGGTTTTCCTAACTCTTCCTGCTTGTTCTTTGATTTGATTCCTTTCATCTATCTTCTTAGCTAGTCATGGGTTTCTTGTTGGGGGCGAGATGTGCGGTTGGTTCCACACCAGAGGGACTTGGGGGGTTGGCATTTTCCCAGGGGTATTGGAGGTTTTTTTTATGCCATAGTGCGAGCTGCATGCAAGACTTTGTACCTTAAACAATAATCATATGATTCAAAAAAAAAAAAAAAAGAAAAAAAAAAGGTACAAAGACAGCATTCAGCTTTAACGCTATGGCCAACAAAAGCCGTACCCTCCTCACCCCAGAAAACATCCAAACCCCCAAGTCCCTCTGGTATGAGATGCACAGCACATCCCGCCTATCGCCCAACCAAATCCTACGAGCATACTCGTACACCCGAAGGAAGTAGAAAGGAAAGAAGCAAGCAGGAAGGAGAGGAGAACCCTTAGCGACATCTACTACAGAAAGTATAAAAACATAAGGAATGAATAAACCCCTGAGAATGGAAATTTACGTCTGATAAGGGATGTGGATCAGCCTGAGCTAGGAAGTGAGAGTATGAATCTGCACACCGGAGCGGTGCCGGGGGACGAAGCGGTGCCCGATGGCAGGATAGGATGGTGTATGGAGGTGACTCTGGTGAGGGGTGGCCGGAGGGTGTACCAAAGTGGCATTAGCGACGGCCAGGAGGACGGGCGTAACCGAGGGGGGTTTTTGTATAGCGACCGAAGATCACCCGCGGGAGGGGAGCAGTAAGGTGCCAGCTGAGGGGGGTGGGAAGGGGGGGGTGGGTGTAGCTGTAACCGAGCAACGGGACGAAGACCAAGAGGGTAGAGGGAGGGGGAATGTGAGGAGGAAGGACAGTCCGAACACTTGAGACGACCGACTAGAGTAACTGCGGCCGATGCTTTTCCAAATGTGAAACGAAGACGAGGTGCTGAAGTTACTAACCGAAGTGTTCCCCGACAGGACCACACAATCGAGACGGAAAGGTACTTCGCAAAGGGCTTCGAAAGCTCAGCGCCGACCACGAGCGAAGAGGACAGAATGCCGACCATGCAAAACCTAAGCGAGGTGCAAAAGAAGTGCGGGGTAAAGGGGAGAACTGAACTTCATGAGCGGGAGTCAACGATGAACAGGAACAAGAACCCCGTGGAGGAGGGGGTAGACCCCAGAGGAAGAGGAGGGGTTGTAGCATCGCGCCCCTAGCCAGAGGCCATCAAGGGGGAGGAGAGGGGGTGGTGGTTGAATCCCACGATGATTTCCCTGGTGTTGAGATTTCAATGGCCAGAGGTGTCGGGGAGATGGTTCGTGGCTAACTACTGTGACCGAGTCTCCTACTTATATAGACTCTTCACGCCAACAACCCTAACCCTGGTGACTCATAACTTGAGTCACCCGGTCCTATGCCTCATAATCAGTCATGCCCGAAATCCATCAGATGACTCCTATGAGTCACTGCGCAACATGCCGTAAACCAATCATAAAACATAAAACATATCAGGTGCGCAAAGCGCGTCACCTGTGTGGAACTCATGACTCATAATGTGAGTCACGCGCAAAAGTCATTACATCATTATGACTCACAATCGTGAGTCATAGAAACATCAACCAATCATAACATAACGATGACACGCAAGTGCGAGTCATGTGAGAACTATGAGTTAACTAACTGCATAGTGCGAAACATAAACATACCTTATGACTAATAACTATTAGTCATGTGAAATCGGCCTTGCTTAGTCACAATTTGTAACAACATGTCTATCCTATGCCTCGCAGCTGTCAAGTGCAGGAAAAACCTACCATGCTAAGAGGTTCAATAACAAAGCTGGCCCCTTTGTTGGTTCAATCATGGAGACCATTCTGTGTATGCAATGGTAAGCAAGGCTCCATGCCGACGAAGATGGATCGTGACCAATGGACTGATGCGTGAGAGCACCGTTAGGAATAACTCATAGTGTTGCGATTCGAAAGTCAAGTGAGATAACAGAATTGTCCGGGTCAAATAGTGTTTACACTTTTAGACCAAGCTGGAGTTGATTAGCAGGTACTTAGTTAGTATGAGAACTAGATATAGCCCGCGCACACCCAGACGCGGCATATAAATATTGATGTGCCTTCCGAGCTATTTGAATATCATCAAGCAACGGAGAAGAGATCTTATCAATATAAAATGTTTACGCTAGAAAATCTTTTATCACTCTACCTACCTCTACTTTGGACATTGAGCCTTCCTGGACAATCTCCGTCTATGATAAAGATTATCGGCCTGAGTTATCTCGCAATTCTTTGAGATAGACTCCCGCCTAACAGGAAGGGGAGGTGGAGGTTTCGTAAAGACCTTACCTGGCTCAACCCCAACGGAGGAAGCCAAGGCAGGGGGATTTGCCCATCGCCCCTTCTTTCCCTTAGCCGAAGGCGTGATAGCTTGGGCGTAGGTGGTGGCAGCCTTTGGGGCCCAAGTGGGAGGAGGACGCCAAGAGGGGTCCAAGTGGCCGGGTTCTATATTGAGCTCGGGGGTACTTCCCTTTGTTGAACTTATCTGCCTCCCTGGTATGGGGGTATTTTTTGGCAAATGCCTTGGGGTTGCCGTAGGTGGTTGGAGGGAAGGTTGACGTGTCATATCTCGGTAAATCAGGGTCAGCTGAGGGGTAAGACCAGACCGTGTTAGAAGGGGGGGGTGGGGGCAGGGGGGGACTTGGACAGCTCTTCCTTTTCCTTTACCACCATGGGAGCGGTTGGTGTTACCACCTAGGGTGAGACGGGAGTCACTGGACTTAGAAGGCTGAGGCATTGGCACCTTGGCGCATTGAGAGAGCAAAGGGGCCTAAGTGGCTGACGCAAGACAGGATGCAATATCCCGAAGAGATGCTTGAAGCGGTGTGAGGTTGGGGGGTTGGGGGCAGAGGTCCATTTTGGGAACTCAAGACAAGAGATCATGGATTTCGGTGGAGAGGGTTTCGAGGGCGGCAGCGATGTGAATGCTGGTCTTGAGAGATATGCAAAGGAGAGAGAGAAGTATTTGTTCACCGATAGAGAGGGTTGTGATCTTGGCTAGAGTAATGGGAGGGAAACCCTCAGCCGGAAGGCTCATGTTGGCCGCAGTTTTATGGAAAAGCGAGACCAGGTGGTGGAGGTTACCTGTAGTGGGAAGAGGTGAGAGAGGAGTTGGGATGTTGTTTCTCAGGGGGACACCCGCCAAATGGTGCTGGGAGGCCATGGTTGAGCATTGGCTCGGGAACGCGAGGCCCAAACAGCAGAGCCTGAACGTGTATGAGAGAAGATCGTGCACAGAGCGACATGGTGTTGAGAAATGTAGTGGGGGGGAAGAGGGAAGCGGAAGCGTGTCTAACTATTATAATTTTTTTGTTCTTTTTTTTTTGGTTTTTTTTTAATCCTTTTATTTATTGTTTCTATCAGAGCAAATGCACAATTGTGCTCATCCCACAGTATTAGGTACAACGGACTGTCAATCAAGCGTAGGCCATACTGTCCAAAACCTTCAACTACAGTCCATCCCGCGACCCCCATGCTAAAGCCCTCTGACCCTGCCCGACAAAGAAACCTCCACCCGGTACTATGGGTAGAAACTACAAGGAGGTGGAAATACAGGCCTGAAAACATTGAACCAAAAAACCCCGCGATAGCCAAGCCTAAAAGAAAAACATCCCCAACTGACAGTAGACACTACCAACAAAGAAAAACAAACCCACTCCCCCTAGTCAATCCACCTATAAGCTAAACCGTAGTAAACCCCTACCAGGCCCAGCTCCTGAAGGTATGGGCACTCCTGTATGTCAGGTCTCAAAGACACAACAAGGGGAAATAATTCCCGGAGGCTCAGGCAGAGCAACCAAGTTCGAGAAAATACCGCCAATAAAAGGAAGGCTCATGGCATTGAGAGGAAGATCTGGTCGGCTATTTCGGGAAACAGGACGCAGAAAAAATAAAGGTTTAAACATGCTCCCCTAGTGCGAGGACATCAGAAAGGAACAGAGATCTGAAGGTGAACCTAGAGCCTTGAGCTGTAGGATGCCAGCCAATCCAAACATCAGGAAGGAGGAGGGTGGAGGGCTAACCAACACGAGAAGTGTGAGCAAGGGCGGAGGGCTAACCAACACGAGAAGTGCAAGAAAGGGCGGAGGGCTAACCGACACGAGAAGTGCGAGGAACGGCAGAGGGCTAACCGACATGAGAAGTGCAAGGAAGGGCAGAGGGCTAACCAACTCAAGAAGTGCGAGGAAGGCCAACGGAAGCGGGATCACAATGTTTCAAAAAGTCCGACCATAGCAGCGGAGCACAAAGGAGATAGTGCAATACCAGAGAGCAGTGCAACCGGGGACAACTACTTTACCGATCGCTGGAGACGAAAGACCAACCGTTGACAGGTGAGAGGTTACCAACCGTGAAGGGCTGCCTAAGCGAACCCAGAGAAGAGGGGGTGAAGGCAGGCTCAACCAACCCCTAGGAACAAGCTTGCCAGGCCTGACCATCAGAAGGGAAAGGAAGAGAGGATGGAAGGAGCTCCACCAGACAGAAGCAATGTAGCGTGTCTGGGAGAGGGGGGTAGATAGAAGTAACGATCATTTCTCGTGGTATTGACATTTCAATTGCTGGAGGGGTAGCAGAGACAGAGGATATCTAACTATCATAATCTTTTTTTTTTCTTTTTTTTTAAATCATATGCATTTGTTTAAGGTACAAAGACAGCCATCCTCCATCTCCTCTACACACCCGGCGATTGAAATCTCAACACCACAAGATTATCACCACCTTTCCCAACTCCACCCCCCGTCATGAGTTCGCTCTAGGGGGTGGAGTGCATCTCCCCCTATCTGCTCCTGCCCTTAGGGTTATCCCTTTGGGCTTTCTTCACTCAGGTTTGATGGATTTCGTCTTCTTTTGATGATGTTTCCTCTTCCTACCCCGCTTTTGCTCTACCTCGCTTAGAGCATTGGCACAGTCGGCAACACTCTCCTCAAAGCCCATGTTACAGACGGCCGGGAATACGGTTTGCAGTAAGAGAAAACATTCAAAAGGCCACGGTCGATTTCTCTGTTCTCTCTTCTCTTTGAGAGGCTGCCTAGTCAGACACAAACGCGGTTACCGATAGTTCCCACGGCATAGAGTTGGGTCTACCCCTCCTTCTCCTCTTCTCCTCACGGTCGGATCGGCTGGCACCCTACTGCTTCGCTCTTTGGCTGGCACCCTACTGCTTCTAGACCCTGGGCCTCTATTCCCTTCTGATCTCTGGGCTTGGGTAATTGTCATGGCTGCGTGCGTGGCTTTTGCCTGTGTTTGGGGTAGGGGTTTCATGCCTGCCACCTCTGTTGCCTCCGGGTGACATGCACTCCCTCCTGGTCTTGTTTCCGGTGGGCCTACAGTCGCTACTTCGCCCTGCCACACACTTCCGTTTGTGTTTGTTTCGGTTACCGATCTTTCTCTTCCCGGTCTTGTCTGCCCTTGGGTCCGGGACGTAAGAGCCCCAGGTATATATATATTTACCTCTCAGTGTATGGATCTATGGCCTACGTCTTTGTCCTGCTTGCTCCTTGGCCCCTCCCCTGCTGCGGCAGCATGGGGTCAGTCGTTGGACTATCGGTGGGTTGCTTATGGGTTCGGCTGGGATTTTTCTTCCTTGAGTTTGTTGTGCTTTCTGTACTCTCCTTGGTTGTTCACTGTTGGGGTGGGGGGTCTTTTCTTATGGGCTGCACATCTGTGGAGGTTTTTTGATTCGTTGTATTCAGAACTGTACGCTCTTCTGTAGTTTCTACCCATAGTACCGGGCGCTTTGGTGTCGGGCAAGGTCAGAGGGTTTTAGCACGAGGGATGCAGGATGGACTGTAGGTGGAGGTTTTTCCTGTCTTAGAGCGATCTGCATACGGGAGTTTGTACCTTAAACAATACTAAAATAATACTAAAAATAAAAATAAAAAAATTAAAAAAATAAAAAGGTACAAAGACAGCAGCCTTCGTCTCCTCTACACACCCGGCGATTGAAATCTCAACACCACGAGATTATCACCACTTTTCCAAACTCCACCCCCCGTTATGAGTTCGCCCTAGGGGGTGGAGCCATACCTCCTCTACACTTCCGTTCCCTTAGGTTTATCCCTTTGGGCCTTCTTCTCTCTGGGTTGATGGTTTTCGTCTTCTTTCTGTTGATGTTTCCTCTCCCTAGCCCGCTTTTGCTCTGCCCCGCTTAGAGCATTTGCACGGTCGGCAACACTCTTCTCAACGCCCATGTTACAGACAGCCAGGTACACGGTTTGCATTAAGAGAAAATACTTCAACAGGCCACGGTCGATTTCTCTAGTCTCTTTCTCTTTAAGAGGCTGCCTAGTCAAGACAGAGACGCGTTTTCCGATAGTTTCTACGGCACAGAGTTGGTGTTAGGCATACCGGGAGGTTTAAGCCTTCCATTAGTGAATAAAGACCTATAGTTACCCTACCTTAGGATTCTGAGTTCAAAAAAGACAAGCCAACACCCCCCTCCCGCACCAGCGTTGGGACGGTGCTACATCGGCAGACGCCGCCGTAGTTGCGTCCCCTCACCAAAGACAAAGTCATTGGAGCCCTCCTCGTAACCCCGTATACGTCGCGGCCGTCTGTCCGACCGGATCCCGTTCGCAGGATATATGAGGGAAGACCTTTGGCGAGCTTATGCAAGTGGTTCGAGCCAAATCGGTCGACGTCACATAATGTCACTGAGCACTAAAGACAAGAGTCGCGAAAGTGGTCACTAAGTAACAGGACGTTTTTACGAACAATGGTTAGGCAACACATTCTATACTCCACGCTCTCGCGATGAAAGTCGCAGAAGTGAATGGTATTGTCGGATGAGGTAGTCTGAGCAATCAGGCATACCCACACTCACACACGTCAATAGTATCCTACGGATACTGACGGAACCAAACGATAACGATATGACAATGGAGGGATAATGGCTATTGGAGCGATTATCGTGACAAGTCTATCTTATGCCTCGCAGATGTCGGTGGCAGAAAATGTCTGCAATGCTGAGAGGTTCGATAACAAAGCTGGCCCCTTTATTGGTTCAATCATGGAGGCCATTCTGCATATGCAAATGGTAGACAAGACTCCATGCCGACAAAGATGGATCGTAACCAATGGACTGATGTGTGGGAGCACCGTCAGGTAATTTCATGGTGTTGCGATTCGGAAGTCGAAGTGAGATAACAGAATTGTCAGGGTCAAATCGTGTTCGCACTTTTAGAACAAAGCTGGAGTTTGTTAGCAGGTACTTAGTTAGTATAAGAACAAGATGTAGCCCGCGACCACCCGGACGCGGCATATAAATATCGAGGCGCCTCCCGAGCTATTTGAACATTATCAAGCAACGGAGAAGAGATCTTATCAATATAAGTTTTTACGCTATAAAAATCTTTATCACTTTACCTACCTCTACTTTGAATCATTGAGCCTTCCTAGACAATCTCCGTCTACGATTCAGATTATCGGCCTGAGTTATCTCACAAGACCTTGAGATAGGCTCCCGCCTAACAGTATATTGATAGTTCTCCTTGTTACCAAGGCTCACTATGTGATAAGACTACTCGACTAAATAAGTGAAGCAATCATTTTCGAACCCTTATCTCTCGTCGATTCTATCTTCGAACATCGATTCTACACATTTGAAGAACTTTTAGGAGATACACCTCATATTCTCCAACTACTTTCCCTTTTCCCTCACGGCAATACTGTTGCCGCTGCCCCTGCAGCTGTCCATAAAAACAAAGATCTGATCGAAGAACCAGACGAGGAGTGGAACACTCCCTATCCCACGAGGGATATAAAAACCTACGAGTTTCCAGACAAATTCTGGAACATCCCATACCCTACGTCCAACAAGGACACAGAGATCCCGCTTATCTGGCTTAAACCCAAGTCAATTCGATAAGCATCATCAGATACCCTCCAAACCAGTGCAATAAAGCACAAAGAAATTCCCGGTGTATCGGCGACCTGACACATCACGATCACCAACCATGACAGAAGAGACCCAGGATTCCGAGATGACCGGTGGGGATGAGACAATCATCCATAGCAGTAGTCGAACCCCAGGCCCACTGGATACCAGCACAATTGGGAAGATCGCACTTGGACGACTAACGCGAGGGCGATCAAAGACACCCACTCTTAACTATGTTTCAAAGGAAGAGTTAAACCAATTCGCGGGCCACCTGGGAGGAGTTCTCGGAAGATTTAGTCAACGATTGGCTAGGGAACAAAAGTCCATGTACTTAGATATCGGACGACTATCTAGTGAAGGACAACAACAGGCACCAGCGTTAGGAAAACTCCAGCGCCGGTTGGAACTAGGTGAGTCCATAGTGGTCGAAGAATTAACCATGTTCGAGAGGACCATCGACATGCTGGACCAAGAGTCCAGAACTATTCAGGCAGAAATCGTGGCAAAGGTCCAGGCTGAGTTCCAAGCCCAACAAGCTCGCCAAACAGAACAGGCAGAACACAGCCAGCGCCAGGACGAGCAACTTCGGGACCGTATCCTCGAGGTAGAGGAAGCCCGAGCAAACGATAATGCCAACTATGTGTCGGTTATAAATCGACACAAGGAGGAACACAAGGAGGCCGCGAGAGATCAACAAAGACGATCAGAAGCAGAAATAGCAAAGCTTCATGAGATCTTGAACGATCTGAAGGCCCAGGTAGGAGCCATATCGGCTCAAAAGTCAGCAGCCCCAACTGTAGTTACTGACAATAGGGAACGGCCCGTACGGAATACCGACGGAGCTCCAAAGAAACGGTCAAATCCCACTCCTGAACGAGGAGGAAACGGGGGAGGCCAATTACCACCAACGACTATGCACAGGGCAGGAGACCCCGACCCAGACGATGGTGACGACAATGACAACGACGGGCAGGATCCGAAAGGAGGCCCGAGTCGCAAAGAAAAGGGGAAAGGACGGGAGAGACAAGATCCCGAAGAAGAAGAGGAGGAAGAGGACGTCGTAGACGTCATGGCAAGAGCAATCGCTCAAGAACGATTGTTACACACCAAAAGACCCTCCGACCCTCCATGGGTATTCAAAAATAAGCCCTATCAGGATATTCGAATATGGTTAATGGCAGTTCAAGACTTTTTTGAACGAAATAGTCACCAATGGACCATGGAAACAGATCGAATTAAATACGCCATGGGACGAATGGAAGGAGACGATGTCACTCCTTTCACAGACACCTATCGGAAAAAGATGTCGGGGGCATTGGGATATGCCAAGGAAATCAGTTACGAGAAATGGTTCATGTTTGAACAAAAAGTAACCGAACGATTCGTGCCTACCCATGAAGCAGAAAGGACCCACAAGTTAATGAAACTTGAGAGGTATCATGGGGACATAAGACAATTCCTTTTGCGAATGGAGAACCACAACATTAAAGTTGGACTCCAAGGGGTAGGATGGCGATGTTGGAAACCATGCTGCTCGCCATACTCTCAGGATACTTCCTTTGTCTTTAGATAGCTTCCGGGAACGCGCTTTGCCTTCGGGCATGAGGGAGGAGGCTTCGGACTCGGGCATGAGGAGGCTTCGG
>Ga0307509_10010256_pt1 | contig 11519 bp, 17 predicted proteins | sample 10_EM_MG_FD_202245 | JGI IMG/M metagenome (GOLD analysis project Ga0307509, IMG submission 202245) | Populus trichocarpa ectomycorrhiza microbial communities from riparian zone in the Pacific Northwest, United States - 10_EM | ecosystem: Host-associated > Plants > Roots > Unclassified | place... | reverse complement strand
AGAGACTGTTGTTGTTAGTGAAGAGATTTTTCCCCCTTTCCTGTGTGCGATCGTTTAGGTGTGAGTTCCTTGGCGTTTACCGTTTCGTCGTCGCCATACTGTCGTCGCCGTCGATCCTAGTTTAATACATTCAATCAGTTTGGGCTGGCGGGCAAATCTCTATGCCAGTAGGATTCCTGACGACACTGGATGGCATGGACTTTAGGCGTTTGGGGGCCCTATCCAAACTAGGGCCCGCCAAAAAAGCAACAATCCACTGCGTCCCAGTTTTGATAGATGGTTTTTGACAAATCCCTGGCTGCTGATCTTTTTGCAAGGACAGCTCTTGCCTGCATGCGCAGTGTGGGGTAGGCGGAACTCGGAAGGCGGATGGTGATCGAAAATTGTTACAGTCAAGGAGGTGTGCCGAATGCGCATCCCATCTAGCACGAAACATAATTTTTCGTAGGGCGCGGGAGCAAATGCTAAAGTTCCTCTTTTCTATAAGAACGGTCTCCCTCTCCCTCCGTGGATTGCTAATAGGCTCTATCTCTAATATTTTCTCCCTTTCCAAAAACCCGCATCGTTTCTACCCCCACATCAAAAGTCACTCGTCCCGTTTTATCTACCATATTTCCACCACAAACGAATATAGAATGTGTCACTACAAGAACACCACATTTTCCTGCGGCTGCCAGATTGGAGAGAATACTCTAGTATGCGGATATGTCAATGACGACCTGGCCCAATGTATGGCCGACACTCGAGCAGACGAGGTCTCAGTCCCCAGAGTATGTGGAAGGCAACACTGCAGTAGCGCACCCCCCCGCGAATCGTAAGTACGAGTACTTCTTGTGAGCTCGGCACCGCCCCGGAGCCGGCCGGGGACTAATAAAAGTGGTTGACAGAAACCTCAAAACGCAAGATAACAGCAAGATCAACCAGTGTGACGATGAGTGCTCCGAGCGGAGTGTGGAGGCCCCAGAACTCTAGATTGTTCTGGATCGAGATCGGTTGCTTGGCCGGTTGTACAGTATTTCAAGCTCTTCCTTAAAGGCAGATGACCAGTCCCGCCCAGCAAAGGGGCCCTTGTTTGATTTCCGCAGATCTCTGTTCCAATATTTCCGACTTTCCCCCCCATTCTTCTTCAACAATGATAGGTTTCTTGCTGATTATTCTTTTTTTCATTTCCCGAGCCTGCATCTATTCTTCACGTTCGAAATCCTTAGGTGTACTTTATTCAAGGGACATTTCCTGTTTTCGGCGTTTCTTTGGGAGATTGCTTTGAGTAGTTAATCCGCAGTATGCGTTTATCATATCTCAATCTAAATACCAAAAACCAAAAACAGCTCAACCATAAATCCTTTATTGGCTGTCACTGATAAGATTGTAGAAGCAGGAGCTCTACGGGAGCTATGACAGCTAGTTCCTCATGAGATCTCGGAGACAGGCGATGCTGGACCCCAGGCACAAGTATGAAAATCGTACAACACAAGCGGCTAGTATCACTTAATATTTGAAGGAACTCTCTCTCTTCCTGGCAAGGTCAGCTCACTAAATTTCGGTCTGGACCACGTCAGAGCTCGCCACGATCATCCAGTGAAAACCTAGCGATATCAATCTATCGTCAACCTGCTCACTACCCCACAGTCTCATCGACACCATCTCACCCTCCTTTCCCCCGCACGCCGCCCGCACCTTAAACCGGTATACTCGGGGGGGTGAGTAAAAACCGGAAAACTCTTTTGCTGATCCCACACAGGTCTCTATGGAGACAGGGTTATGTCTTCCGATTTTTAATAAACCCTCCCCCTAAGTACTCGTACTAAATTTGTTCAATTTAATTGATAGCGATGCAGCCTCCATCGTGGCAATTGTGATATCTTAGGAACGGAAACGGGGGAGGAAGATCATTTACTCGGCTTGCGCTTGCACAATTCAATTTCTTTTCTTTTCAAAATATGTTCGCGCGGAGGATAAGTTGTTCAATTGACTATCATAAGTGACAAAATAAGTGCGGAAGAAGCAAAAAATGGAAGGGGAAAAAAGCAACCAGGTTTCTAAATGGGCTGGCTGCCCGGGTTTAGGAGAAAACTCGTATCGAGTCTGCCTGGGGATTCCGGTATCCGGGTCCTCGAAAAAAACCAAGAAATGCGGATGCATAATGTCAAATGCTTTGCTTTTTTTGTCCTTTTGTTCGCCCCTCTTCCCCCTACAAGTACCGGTACACACCTAACTCTATCTTCCTACCTCAACTGCCGGCACTCATGCAGCGTCTCCTGGCAGAGGCGGGGCGGGTGAGGCGAGAGTCGTTGACCTACCTCCTCCCAGTGTAGACCTAATGCTCGTACTCTCCGGCACAAGCGGAGACGCGAGTGTGGGCACCGGTGAGGATACCTGCCGTATCACCATAGTCGGCAGAGGAGGCGCACCCGGCCTATTCCTCCTCGGAATCTCCGCTGGAGACGGGGTATATACAAGGGGTGGCAGTGAAGCCCGCGTCCCTCCCCCCGCTACCACCTGAGTGTTAGCAGACCCCTCACCCACAACAGACCCACCCCAACGAAACCTCTTCATCCTCCCCTCCCCCTTCCCCATTTCCACATAATCATCCCCCGGCAACCCGATCTCTGCTGCAACCTCCATCCAGAACTCTCCCTCCGCCTTCACCTCCTCCGCCTTACACACAGGGCACCCAAACCTCGCCTCCCCGTCTTCAGTCTTACCGCTCCACGCCCTCTCTACACCCACTGTGTCAGGCTCCCTACACCCACTCAGACCGCATCCGGCTTTCGCCAGCTGGACTTCTTGAGGCGGGGACGGGTACGGGACTATGGTCTCTATGCAGCGCAGGTATGCTGCTCCCCCTTCTGGGAGGGGGAAACCCGGGAGCCCCGGGACCGTGCCGACAGGGTTTAGTGCTTCAACTAGCTGTTCATAAGAGGGCGTTGTGCGGAGCTTGCGCGGAGAGGAGGAAGGTGAGGGGGGTGGGGGGTATGGTGGCAGGAGGTCCATGTGCATGGAGCAGAGACGGTAGTAGCATTTTATCTTGTGGAGTCTTGGACAGGCAGTTAGTGTGTAGATGTTGCAGAAACACATTTTGCTTGGAGGCGGAGGGGAGTCCCTGGGTGGGAGGGAGGAAGAGGAAGGAATGCTTTGATGGGGGAACGTTAGGCGGATGGTGGTTGAGTACTCGGACTGATTTATACAGGTAGGTGGAGTGTAGGAAGCCAAACTCTGCTCAGGTGGAGAGTATTATTTGGGGGCCTCGTGGGGCGGGTGTTTGCTGCAAGCTGAGTGAGGGCTTTTGATTATTGGGTGGATGGATAAGAGGGGGATTCCGGAGTTGCTCGTGGAGTCCGTGGAGCTCGTGGATCTAGTAAGTCAGTCTCTACTATCGCAGTTTACAACGTTCTAAGATACTAAGTGCTTGGTTAGTCTTAATGAATAGTATGGTTCTTTCTAGTCCTCCGCTTCGGGGCCTTAGCTAGGGCAGTGATTGTTGTATCATAGCAATAGGCTAAAACTAGGTATGAAAATCTGAGTATTATGCTGCGTGTTGTGACATTAGGAGGGACGCTTGATTTCGGTCAGCTAATTTGATGTCCGAGTGATTTACCATGAGTTTTCTTAACAAGCGCGATTTTAATTTAACACCCATTAGCCCCTTGGCACCGGAGTCCAATATTAGCATGAATACTAGCAATAAGCAACCAGAGCTTCTATAACAGCTTAGCGTCTTCATGAACACAGATAGTCTAGGGCCATTCTATCCCACCAGTGAAGTTACACCTTCACTGGTATACTGAGCTAAGACGGCAGCCCAATCGGCTTTTTAGTTCCTCTTCTCCCTGGAATAGGGAGTCTGCAGTCATGTCCTTTGGGGGTTTTCCCCCTAATGCATACACAGTCATCGGGAAAAAAAAACCTCGGCGAAAGGAAATTTCGCTTTGCAGGAGATCACGGTATTCTGGGGGACGCATTGCGCGACTACGAGTCTATGTGTTGGGGCATCCAAGAGGCAAAGGGAAACCCCACCACACGAAGGTTTTTTGTTTAGCATCTGCATGAAGAACCCCAGCTACCGATATCATACCTCTCACGAAATTGGAAGATTTGCCTATTGGGCACTTGTCAAGTTACTCGAACTTGAAAGGCTGTGTGAATCCTGCTATGAGTGTAGTACGGATGTCAATGCTCGAGTGGAGTAGGGGGGTTTATGACATAAGATACGTGAGAATCGGGATGTATGGGGTTGATATTTGCTGGAGGTGGGGGGGTTGGGGTGACAGTTCTGGGGATTGCAAGTGATGAGGAATTACGCATTGGAGGACTTCGTAGGTAGGCAGGTTGATATCATACGTTTGATGCTCGAGATGTAGCAGTTGGGCCAGGGAGTAAGGATTCTCCCAACTGCAATCTCTCAAGCTATTATACCAACACTTGAAGCTAAGCATTGTGAACACTCCTAGTCGTCCAGCTGCAAGTACTGTATGTGCCAACAATCATCCCCTCTGTGGATCCTGCTAAGATTATACTTGTAGCATACATATAGTACCCAGGCAGCATCCCTCAAAAACACCTCACAAAACAACAATCTCCCAAGGAGGGGCACCGAGCTGAATCCTTCACCATCTGCTTTAGAGTATCCGTAAGCACGCACCCGATGCCACGGCAAGGTAAGCTTTAACTACATCACAGGGCCTACAGCACACCCAACCCTCCTTTTGAAACCCGAATCAGGAACCCAATACGATCTACCTCAAAGAATTCTACCAGCATACAGGCATCCGCTTCCAAAAGGCTCCAAAGGGGGCCCGCTACCACAACTCTATTGTTCCCTGCTTGACCGCTGCCAAGACGAGTGGAGGCTCTGCTCTGGGCTGACCCCACCATTTCTGCCCCACCAGCGTGACACAGCCCTCACTCTCACACCCACCCTCCTTCCCTCTACCCATCCTTCCCTTTCCCCTCAACCACCCCGACCAAACTGCAGCCCGGGAGGAAGGAAGAGTGAATAAAATAAAATAAAATAGAAAGGAAATAGAATAATAAAAAATCCCAACAGATTAATTGTCCCTCTAATAAAAATAAACCCTCAACAATGTCGAGAGATTGCGTTAACTCAGAACTTGGATTCGATCCACTTACTGACACGGAGGAGGTTAAAGCAATCACTTCCGCTCTTTCTTCATTCCAGTATGCACCCTCCCCCCCCCCCTCCTCTCTAACGATCTCCACTTAATTGTCTGGAAAACAGTCTCTACCGCCGCGCTGCTCACCAAAACCTAACCCACAACCGCCGGACCTCTTTCTTTGCCCTCTCCCGCCCACACCAAGCACTCCTCAAGCAATCACCCATCAATTACCTCCGGACCCTAGATGACGTTGATCACGCAATCGAAGACAATGCAGTCCTCAGTGAGGCCATCTTCCGCTCCGCGGTGGATGCATTCGGACTCGATCTCGAGAATACCGGTGGTGGCATAGAGGCTTGGGGGAGCAGTGCGAGTGACGGGGATTTGGACAAGGTGCGGAGCACGATTAAGCAATTTTATCGCGATTGGAGTGATGAAGGGAAGGTGGAGAGGGATATTTGCTACGGGGGGATTATGAAGGAGCTGGAGGAGAGGTTTGGGAAGGTGGAGGATAAGTATGGCTCTTTAAGTACTTATGCCGGGGAGACTGATAGCTGATGGGTCGATCACAGGTCTACTATTAGAGTCCTCATCCCAGGAGCTGGCTTAGGCAGACTTGCTTTTGACATCGCTGTCGCAGGCACATCCCCACCCCCCCTTCTTCCCGTCTCAACTAACACTCAAATCCAGGCTACACCTCCCAAGGCAATGAATTTTCCTACCACCAACTAATGGCCAGCAACTACGTCCTAAACCACACCTCCACCGCAAACCAACACACCCTCCACCCCTTCATCTCAACTTTCAGCAACCACTCCACCCGCTCCTCCCACCTCCGCAGCATCCAAATCCCAGACGTCCACCCCGCAAGCCTCCTCGAGCTGACGGGCACCGACAGACTCAGCATGACAGCAGGTGACTTCTGCCAAAGCTACAAAAACCTTGACCCCTCCCAAAAATTCAACGTCTGTGCCACTGTATTCTTCATCGATACGGCACCGAACCTAATTTCCTACCTTGAGACCATTAAGCACTCACTCGTCGACGACGGTGTCTGGGTGAACTTCGGCCCGCTGCTCTGGCACTTTGAAGAGCACACCCAAGAGCAGCAACAGTGGACGAGAAGGGAGGATGGGGAGGATGGGGAGGTCGGAGCTGCAGGAAAATTCGAGCTGTGCCTCGACGAAGTCCTTGCACTAGTCCAGATGTGCGGGTTTAAGCTAGAGAGGCTCGTCACGGGGGCTAAGACCAGGTACGCGGGTGATGAGAAGAGCATGCTAAAGCACGAGTATGAGAGCGTGTTTTGGGTTGCTGTCAAAGCGTAAGGTTAAGGTATATATATGCCCCGATTGATAATACCATTAGAGGCGGTAGGGTATAATGTTTGCTCCTGCGGGCCATCGGTGTTTTCTCATTCTCTTTCATTCTTCTACAGCTTTTCTTATATCATACCAACCTATATCCGATTGTTTTACTAGCTTGCCAGCTCACTCCAACCCTATACTCCCTACACTCCATTTATGTTTCGCCCTTATGTATCGGGGGTTTTATCTCTATCTTTTCTATCCTGTTCCAAAAGTTTATTTGTTTCTCATGATAGAGGCATTGGCGGCAGTTTATACTAGCTAAATGGTGGTTTATAGTAGCTAGATGATTGATGGTACAAGCCTCTACTCTATGGCACCCTACCCGTATTCTAGCTCAAAAATTCATTGCACCATTTAAAAAAAATTCACTGAATCAACCCATCTCTAATACCGACAGTGTAGTCACGATACCACAAGGTGATAAGAGGGAAAAGTCTATGTGAAAGCAATAAAATGGGCACTCATGCCGATAATCCGCATTCTCATGCGTCGAAGAACAAAACATCCTTCACAGTTACAAATTGATACGTTAAAAACACCGGAACAAAGAAAAGAGAGAAAAAAAGGCGAAACCTCCATATCTTATCACTCCCATGCCAACCCACCCAGTCCGGAAGTATCGCAGAGCCATGAGTCCAAACCATTACAAAAAAATAACAAAAAACACCATGCTCAATGAGTTGATGGGCTCACTACAACGATATAAGACATCGCTTAAGCCCAGTAGTTACCATCCAACCATCTGTTCAACATCTGCAAGCTTGGGTCGGGTTGGTTGTATGGAACCATGTGGCCAGCCTGGTAGATCTGCATGAAGGTGAAGTTTCCAGAAGTCTTGAACTTTCCAGCCTTCTTGCCGTTAACTTTAAAGTCCTCAACCTTAGCCTTATTGAACTTCTTCTTTCCAGGCCACTCAAGAGCCTCGGTCCAAGCACGATTTCCGAGCCAGTTGCAAATGTAATCAGCATCACCGGCGTAGATCAACACAGGGATCTCCTTAAGGAGTCCAATGACAAACTCATGGAATGGTAACATCCAGTCTCCATTGAGAAGGAAGTTGCGATTGATGTCAAAGTTGCAAGACTCATAAGAAGAAACCTCAGCGCCGAGCGATGACATAACATCCTCCCTGTTGAGATACCTGATTTGGTTTGTCAGCAAAAAAAAACCCAGTGTCAAGTATCAGGCAAACTTACTTAGAGATCCAGCCCATCTCAGGGTAGCAAAGGTTGTCAGAATCTTCACACTTTCCACGAATGTCATAGACATTCAATCCGGTGCGTTGATAAGGGCCAATCATAGCGTTGTTGCAGTAGATGGATGCAGGGACACAAGACCACACAGACCTGGAGTTATAGCAGTTTTGGATCATACTGGCACAGCGGGGATAGGCATTGTCCATATTCTTGCACTCCGAGTCACTTAAAGCAGACGGGTATCCACCTTGTCCACAAGCCATGGGGCGGTAGTACTCGTATTGGGTGAGACCATCGGTGAGACCGTTGCCAATGAGAACAGACTGAAGGTTGATGTTGCGCTTCTTGTGAGAGAGAATCTCGGCGGCGAACTGAGGGATATAGTGTCTTGCAAAGCATTAGCGCGAAACCCAATCAATAATTCAGGAACCCGACGACTCACCCAGCATAAGATTCTCCAGCAATGTGGAAGTCCTGTTTAGCGTATTCTGGGAACTTGTCAAAGAACATGGTCAAGAACGCGTAAACATCCTTTCCAGCAGCTTGGGTGCTTGAAACGGCACTTGAAGAATATGAGTACCCGACATTGACGGGCTGGTCAAGGAAAATGACCGAAGCGTTGGAGTTCCATGAGTACGGGTTCTCAACGGTGTGGATCTTAGCATCAATGGAAGCAGGTCCAAGTTCCATGAAGAGACCAGTCAAAGAAGAGCACCCTGGGCCACCGTTGAGCCAAAGGACAACGGGGTCATTCTTGGGATCATTTCGCGATTCAAAGAACCCTAGTGAGAAAGATTAGTATCGCGACAAACAACTATACCGCGTTCCAAGAGAACTCACAGAAGAAGAAATGCTTATCATCCTCATCTACATCCAAGTAACCAGAGTATTGCTTTGTTTTAGCATCAACCCCCAAACCTCTGGGCTTCTTGATCCTTAACTTGTTGCCCTTGATTTTATCGTGGCCATCGACCTCGCTTCCCAAGGCAGAGACGGTATCGGAACCATCGACGATGTAGTCCCAGTGGTGATCCGGTCGCTTCTTGGTTCCAGCCCTGGGTTTGGACTTGCTCTGGATGGCTTGAATGGCAGATACGGTATCCTCAGGGTAGAGTTTCGCTATCTCGGCCCAGGCAGAGATAGACTCGGAAGAGAGATCACCGACTTTGAATTGGTCAAGAGCGGATGAGAGAAAGGCGGGAAGTTTCGAGCCGATGGGGTGTTGCTCAGGATTAGGCATATAAGCCGAAGCCCCTAGGGCCAAGGAGATGGCAGAAGCTACTGAGAGCCTCATGATTGCGGAATCAACGAAGGGTAGGTTTACTGAGCAATTTCACTGTGTGTGTGAAGGAAGATGAATGTGATGAAAGGATGGATGGGGGAGAAGAGGGAGGTGATGAGATGGAAAGAAGAAGGAGAGGTGAGAGAAGCGATGACGAAGGGGTTTTGCTACCGGTATTCTAAGGATGGCTGAGTTTGACTTGCTCCAGGCAGCTGGGGGAGGGGACGGAGCGCTTCCGTTCGATCAACCTCGTGTGCTAGTATGAATATGATACTCGAGCATGGGAGGGAATATCGGTGGCTGGACACGTCCTTGTTTGGGGTTGGCCATTGGGTTCGACCATGCCTGCCCAAACGAGCTACGGTACCCTAAACCAGCCAGACCCCCAGCCAACTCCCGACACAGACAAGCGGACGCAGGTCCCAGACAACCTTCCTGAAACCATGCTGTATTATTCCCCGACCCGACGCGGTTTACTGGCCGCCCGAACACGGCAGATCCCCATCAAATCTCGGAGAGGCCATCGACAATGAGTCCGATGATGGAACGCGATAATTCAAAGCATCCATCGCATAGGAAAAAACGCAAAACGCTTTTGCAAGTATACACCTGTATATCGCAACTATTACACCTAAAGGCAAACTCGATCGCGCAGTCCCACCTCAAGAATCGAATGCAAGGCCTTGTTAATGGTGAGGGGCTTTTATGATACCGTATTAACTTACAGTATCGTTAACTTGAGGCAAAAAGACACCGCACACACGCACACACCTAGAGCCACCCCTACAAAAGATGATGCCCTTGCGATCAGGACGAAAGTGCAGCTCAACCTTCACCTCTGTTGGCTCCGAGTCTCTAGTTCAGCCCCAAATTCTAGATCCGAATCCAAGATTGGCTGCCGCATGACACGTATAATACTTATACTCGTACGAGGTCACGAGGCACCGCACCAAGACCGTAACTTACCGCACTTTCTGTTTCGGGTATTACCGGTGGGAAACAGTGGAACTATCCTACCGTATTGTTTGCCCAGTTGAACTCCTCATCATAAATGGAAGAAGACCCGGACTGAAGCTGAATGGGGTCGTGTCGCCCGAAAACGGGATCGGCGGAAGGGACGGGGCGTTTGTGTGTTCGGCTGCCTAAGATACGCGCGGTACAGCAGATTGGAGCGTAGTTACTGTACCGTACCCGTAACTCTGTGTGATGTGATGTGGTACTGGATGGCCGTATGGTACAAGTACCGGTAGCCTACCTGCGCGGATACAATGCTGTGCCGGCATCATACCATACCGTAATACCTGTAGGGAAAATATCTCCAACCAACCCCCCCGGATACCAACCGGTCGGGAAAATACTCACGGAGCATCAGCGGTCTCTCAATTCCTCAAAATAATCAATATATTTTTAAAAAAAATAGCCTGAAGCCTCAAATTTGTAGTCAGGCACACTAAGTTTTGTGATTTGCTCTCATAAGAATATTTAACTTGGCAGCAAGAAAGTGAGAGAAAAACTGAAAATCTTATTTTTCTCATCAAGTCATTCTGGGGCTGAATCTGACCTTAGCGTCCTGGATATCATACTAATTTGACTGTTTTAGACACCCCAAGGGATAACTGTGATATTTTCTATAAAAAAATCAACTTGGGCCTATCATATGGTGAAGGTTCTTGGTATGATATCATAATTTCCTTGAAATTCTTGGCACAAATCACCACCCGAAACAAAAACACCATCCCCAAGCGAGGGCAAGACAGACACAGAAATCTTTTCAGTTCTATAAAAATGACCAAAAAGCTAAGGACGCATGGGACTTGTCTCTCTCATTTTATTTTTCAGTTCATCTTTCCCATTTTATTATCATACGATGCGCCAAAAGTGAGGTAATTCTTTGCAAATGCTTCCCCTTTCTCAATCTTATATTTCCCAGTTGATGGTACTCGGATATGGAAGTAAAAATCGAGGATGCAAAGAACCCGGTTTTTGTGGGGAAGGGTAGAGCTGGCCAAAATAGTAGAGGAGATCGGCATACTGATGGAGAAAAGAACCGCAACTAAAGCTTGGCACATGTAACATGATACTGATGATATCCCGATGATGTTAGAATGACGGGACAGTCAAAACCTGTTTTCTGTAGCTTCAAGAAAGACATTAGCAAAGCATAAGAAGCGTAAGAGAAAAGATTCAAGTGTAGAATTACTGAGATTCACCAAAAGCTGAAGCAAAGCCTGACGTTTGACTTTTCTCCCAATGCCTACGACACGTTCACAAGCCGCTACACATGCACAAGTCGCAGGGTTGGAGTCGCCTATTAGTTTCCAACCTGATGTAACAATCCTACACAGGTGTGGTTATTTATGCAACAGGTAACGAATTACTTACGTGGTTGAATTAGACTATCCTTATAGTCTTTGATTGTTTATGGAATATTGTAACAATCCTACACGGGTGCGGTTATTTATGCAACAGGTAACGAATTACTTGCGTGGTTCTTATTAGACTATTCTTATAGTCTTGATCGTTCTTGAATATCTGAGAGAGTATTCTTCTTTCCGAG
>Ga0307509_10010255_pt1 | contig 11519 bp, 12 predicted proteins | sample 10_EM_MG_FD_202245 | JGI IMG/M metagenome (GOLD analysis project Ga0307509, IMG submission 202245) | Populus trichocarpa ectomycorrhiza microbial communities from riparian zone in the Pacific Northwest, United States - 10_EM | ecosystem: Host-associated > Plants > Roots > Unclassified | place... | reverse complement strand
AGATAAAGACTTGAGGCTATCGTGAGATTGGTCCCAAGGATCGCGATTGGTCAAAAACCGAAAATGTGACGTGTCACTGAAGTAACAATTTCAATGACTGTGGTTGTAACTGACGTGGTGGATGTGTGCACTCACTTTTTTTTTTTTTTTTTTTTTTTTTATAAACTTTTTCCATTTCGGGCACCCATGCTACTCTAAAGCGTATCGCCCTATCAAACAACTAAGCTACAGGCATCTCCCCCTTCCTAGCCGCAAAAACAAAAGAAATTTTTCCAAGGTCAAAAAACCACTACGACGTGGAAAAACCCCAGACCTTATCCTCAAAACCTAAAACCCGAGCCCACCTTACTCCCCCCACCAAAGTCCACCCCCTTCCCCTTCTCCTTCGCCTTCTTCTTCTCCGCCTCCTCCATCCCCTTAAACATGGCCGCCATCATAGACCCGAGAACATCAACGTCACCGCCGATGGCCTTAAGCCCAGACAACGCCACATTCACTCTCTTCCCAATCTCCTCCACCTCCTTCTTCAGACCCGTAAACCCATCCCCCGCATTCTTCCCCAGAGGTGCCACTCCAACCGCTCCAGTCAACCTCCTCACCTCACCCCTGACGTCCTTCATCAACGACGCCACACTCTCGCCACCACCAGCCACCGCCACCTTCACCTCATCCACCGCCTTCCTCCAAGCCAGACCCTTCACCACCGGAGCCACCGCCACATACCTCCTAACCGAGCACCACACCCCACCAACCCAAAGGCCAGTGCGGCACAACTGCCCAGCCATGTTCCCTCCTCTTATCCTGACCACCACAGTGGACGACAACGAGCCTCTCTCCTTCCTCTTCTGCAGCTCACCCTCAGGAACCAACCATCTGGCCCCCTCACCAAACTCCACCCCGGCCTCCATCAGCCCAGCCTGAACTCCACCAATCCCCGTCTCCCATCTCACACCCCCCACCTTCACTGCCGCTGGCAACCTCAAATCCCTCCTCTTTTCAGGGTCTACGGTCCCTCCCACCTCCACCTTCCTCCTCTTACCCCCCTCCACCTCCTGGGCTATCATGCCCCCCAAACTCCCCACTCGGGTCCCACTAAAACTAGACTCGCCCCTTGGGCAAGCCCCTTCGTCCGGTGACGGCGACCTTGGGCTCAACGGAGCCCTCCCAAACTCTTTCTCCTCCTTCATTCTCACCAACTCAAGCCTCGCGTGCCTGAGTTCCCTCCGTAGTCTGCTGTTCTCGGCCATAATCTCCTTGATTATGTCCTTCGTCGGTCGTGTGTCGTCCTGGGATTCAGTTGTCTCAACACTGAAAAGCCTCTTTGAAGCCTTGGACATCGTGGTGGATCGGTAGTTAATTGGTCAAAAACTAAAATCGTAGCTTGTGTGACAAGTAATAATTTCAACGACTGGCGTTGTAACGGTGACGGGGCATGTGTGCACTCACTTTTTCGGTGGCACTTGTAGCAAAATCTACAAAACTTATACGCTGTACCTCCGTAGAATTCCATGAATAAGCCGCACCTTGGAATAGGCCGCAACCACCCAAAATCCAGCTCACGTGAGTATGAACCCTTAGATAATCCCTTGCTTCACAACTCAACCTTTGAATAAACCGCGCGGCTTATTTATGGAATTCTACGGTATCCAGCTGGATCACGGCTAGGGCTCAGGGCTCGCTTCACGAGCAACTATTCATGCCCGAAAACATTCGAATTCCGCTGGCGAAATCCACCATCAAATAAAAATCACAGATCAGGACGAGGAGTCCAAACAACCACTCAACCTTCTTGCTCGGGGGCTCTAGACCCGCGCCGAAACCATGCGCTCCAATCCCCGCTCTCTGAGTACCATCCCGATAACTCCCAGGCACTTACTAACCCGAACAAGGCCGTTTCTATCAAAACGAACCTTGACAAGTTTTCCTTCAAAATCAACTCCCCCCACCAAACCCAATGATGAAGACCCAGTTCCTAAACCCAAGAATGAGCTCTTCAGGAAGAATTTTGTGCCGGTAGGTTTCCTTAGGTAAAAAGCAATCGACTTCCATCGAGATTGGAATTGACGAAAATCGCTAATACCGAGAGTTAGTCGGAGATAGAAGCCGGCTGGTACGATTACTGGGTATCCCGTGGCTTCTTCGAGCCCCGAAAGAACCGGCCAAAGAAGGAAATTCATATGCTCCTCCCGCCTCCAAATGTTACCGGAGAACTACACATCGGGCATGCGCTCATGCTCTCAATACAAGACGCTCTAGCACGATGGTACCGCATGAAAGGTTACGATGTATTCTGGCGGCCGGGCACTGACCACGCGGGTATAGCGACGCAGTCTGTAGTAGAGAGGATGCTAGAGGCGAGGAAGGGGCTTACGAAGGAGGAATTGGGAAGAGAACGGTTTTTGGAGGAGGTTAATAAGTGGAGGGAAGAAAATGGTAGCGCTATTCTGAGGCAAATGGAGAGGCTGGGGACATCTACTGCTAAGAGTCTGGAATATTATACGCTAGATGAGGATCTTAGCAGAGTGGTTACGAGGGCATTTGTTAGGCTGTATGATGACGGGATGATTTATCGGGATACAAGGATGGTTAATTGGAGCCCGCAGTTGCAAACCGCTATCTCAGACATTGAAGTTGTATGGAAAGAGATCGAGGGGAAGACGACGATTGAGAAGTATGGAAGGCATTCCGCTCCAAATTCGCGATTAAAGTGCTGACTGTTTTAGAGCTGAGTTCGGTGTTCTCCACTCCTTCGCATATGTGCTAGAAGACGGAAGTGAAGAGATTGTGGTCTCAACCACAAGGCCCGAGACGATCCCAGCAGATAGAGCTATTGCCGTCCACCCCGACGATGAGAGATACAAGGTGCGCAAACACACATACCACAAATTCTCCCGAAGGGAATTATCACTAATTGGGCTATCATTCAATGACAGCACTTACACTATAAATACACTTATCATCCTCTCTTACCAGATGTCAAGCTTCCGATCATCCCAGACGCAGAGCTAGTAGACCCGAAATTCGGGACGGGGGCGGTCAAGATCACGCCGTGCCACGATCCAAAAGATTTTGCATTCTGGAAACGACATACCTCCCAAGGCGCCGACAGGAAAGTCGACATTCCTTTAGTAGCCCTCTTCACAGAGGCCGGGAGAATCAAACCTGAAGCCGGAATCCAAACAATCATCGGCCAAGACCGTCTCGAAGCCCGAAAACTGATTGTGACCCTCTTGGAAGACCGGAATGTGTATCGCGGGGCAAGGGAGCACCCCACGCGGATTGCCACGTGCGAGCGCTCTGGCTGCGTCATTGAGCCAATGATACAACCGCAGTGGTATCTGAAGATGGAATCGCTCGCAAAGGCGACCTTGAAAGCCACCAAGAGCGGGCTACCGAAGATCAGGCCTAACGTCCCGTATCAAGAATCCTGGATTAGGTGGCTAGAGGGGACGCAGGATTGGTGCTTGTCGAGGCAGATATGGTGGGGCCACCGTGTGCCCGCGTATCGAGTTGTTGACCCTTTTGGCAAGGCACCTGGAAGATGGATCGTGGCCGCTAGCGAGAGCGAGGCTAGAGTTAAAATGACGGCGGAGGAAAGGGATAGCTATAATCTTGAGCAGGATTCAGATGTACTCGACACTTGGTTTTCATCCGGGCTTCTGCCACTCAGTACTGCAGCGTGGAAGGGCGGTGATAGCGATAGTGTCCCTCCCGGGTATCCTCTAAGCTTCATTGAAAGTGGCAGTGATATCCTTTTCTTCTGGTTGGCAAGAATGGCTATGTTATGTGAGTTGTTACCACTTTAAATTCGGTCGGGCCGACTAACAACATACAGGTCACTATTTCATAGGAGAACTGCCGTTCAAGGAGATACTCCTGCACCCACTAGTATGCGACGCCAATGGAAAGAAGATGTCTAAATCAGTGGGAAACGTGCTAGATCCGCTGGCCGTTATCGAAGGGCGAACCTGGGAGGAGGTTACGAACACCATCAAGAAGGAACACAAGCACGAGGTCAGGCAATGGAGGAGAGTGCCGGGGCGGTTCCAACTCATCGAGAAGGAAATCGAGAGAAAACTGCAGGAGGCAAAAGGTTTATACGAACGGACCGGCATTCGTGAGAGCGGCGCGGATGCGCTGAGGATGGCTTTGATAAATTTCACTAAACAGGTTCGTCTACGTTGACTCCTACGCTCCTGGCCATGGGGACTGACCAGTCTCTCCTACCTATTTTGAAGTCCAGGGAGATCAAAATGGACTTGAGGCAGGTTAACGCATTCCGGCAGCTCAATATAAAACTCTGGAACGCCGCCAAGCATTTACATCTTGCCAAAACCAATGCTGAAAGGGTGACAAAGACACCCATCCCAATCCTCCCGATTAATAAGGTGATCCCGAGAAAGGATTTCACCCAACTAACTAACAAAACACTCAATATGCATGACTGGTTTATGATTGATCGTCTACGCGGGGTCATAGAAACCTGCGAGATAGCCTTTGAGGACAGGTGTTTATATAAGGCTACCGAATCAATTAGGTCATTCATCTACGATGACTTCTGCGACGTATTCCTGGAGTTTCAGAGGACAGATATGGCCGCCGAGTCAGATCCTAACGTAAGTCCCTAACATTACCGCTAGGACCACAAACCAAGCATACTAACCACCACGCAGAGGCGCCAACTAGCCATGAGCCTAACAACCCATGCCCTGGACATCCTCGTTCGCTTAATGCATCCCTTCGCCCCATTCCTCACGGAAAGAATCTGGCAGTGTCTCGACCCAGAGCGACAGGCTGCCGATGCAAACACAATCATGCGGGAGCAGTACCCAAAATTAGAAGACATCCCAAGGATCGAATCCATACTAGTAACCCCAATGTGCCACGTCCTCAATCTAGTGTCCGGGTTGCGAAGCCTGGCCGGGACAGCCAGGGAGAGACAGGAGGCGATAGTATATGTAACCCCCAGGCAGCCGACGCTGGCAAGGTACCTGAAGGAAAAAATGGGAATACTGCAGATCCTAACCAAGGTGAATGTGGATGTGACCACGAATGAAGACGATATAGGGAGCATCCAGGATGCCCCTGCCCTGCAGGGAGCAGAAGAGGAGAATGTCTGGGAGACTTACGAAGAGATGCTAGGAGACGGAAGGGTTAGGACAGTTTTCAAATATCAAGACGTTAGAGAGCGTTAGCTGAAGCCGCAAAATGCGGATTAGGGGTAGAGGCAGTGGTAGTGTATTATACAGTAAAGCCATTCACCATAGAAAAATAGAAAGCCGAACCTCTCTCCCTGTACAATATATATATTTCCCCCCTCTCTTGAGTATTATACTTGTACTTGTACTTCTCCCCTCCCACCCACCATACACCCACACAAAAAAAACCCATAACTCCGCCCTACCGCATCATATCCCCGATCCCGCCCGCCCCCTCCGGGAAACAGTCCACCAAATCACGAGATAGCACTCGCAAAACAGAATCTACGTAGCAGCTCCCCTTACCCCTCTAACACCACACCACAGATGCACAGGAGCTAACCCCCGCTCCGGCTACGCATCCCCGACACCACCTTTATCTACTAGTATTAAGCGAACGAGCCGGTCCCCAACGTCATACACAGCTTGCATGCAGGCACGCCAGGCATAGCATAGCGGCACCCCAAGGGGAGGATAGGATAAGACGCTCCCACTGGTCGGGGCACGGGGAGCGAGGGTCTTTTCGATACGCTGAGGTTGGGCATGGCAGACTACCGGAATCGCCCTATATTGTGCAGCATGGTACTTGTACCAAGCAGGGAGAGGAATGGGTAATCCTCGTGACTCTGAGATTTTGCCAGCGGTGGAGCGGAGAGGTGGAAATGTGAACAGGGCAACGGAAGGAAGGAAGGAAATGCGTGGGGTGCGGATAGTTGCAGAAGCCCTGGCGCCGCTGTGCATTCATTCTCGGAGCTGGTGGGAACGAACGCTCGTTGCTTTGTGTGTCTATGATGCAAGTTACCGGGACTCTGCGAGCGAGCTATCCCACCAAATATTTCAAGTGCGGCGCTGTGGTGTAACCTCTAAAGACCCTTCCACCCTCTGAAGTGAAAAAACTTTTTCTTCCTCTCCCATCTTCTCGCCCATAGGCCAGATGTGCTGATCAAATCAGGAGATTTGCACAGTACTCGAGTACAGTAAGCTATGCGGGTCTACTCGAGTACGAGTATTCGTACGGTGCTTGTTGGGGGGTTGTTCACCAAAAGCCCGAGGGAGGGAGGACGGGAGGGGCCGGGCGGGGGGTGGGTAGACTGCAAGGGGTGTGGTTGCCCCGTTGATCTTCTGTACAAGAACGTCATTGCCTATTCTCTTTGAAAAAGCGACAATGATAAATAATCAGAGCAATAAGCACAGTTAGCTAATCAGGAGCAAGGCTTCTCAAGTGGACGATAGTAGGTCCAGACCAAGAGGTACCGGTACTCGTACAGCAGACTAGCGATTCGGAGTCACTGGCGAAAGATAAGAATAATTGGGATTTGATGATTTGATTTGATTCGACTGAAACCTGATTCGTGAGGATATTGGAGTCGCAGAACATAGAGATAGGTAACGTACTGTATTGTAAATACTAGGAATAGATGCACTGATCGGAATATCGTACATACTCGAGTACAGCAGTCAATTAGACTGAAGTAATATCACATACGGTATCTCACTTGAGCCACAGTCACTGGTTAAGCCAGCTACAGGTACAGTACATTACCACTCGTAGGTATTACTTACAGGTGGCTAGCAAGGAACCCCTCTATCTAACCTTTCACGAAGGCGGAGTCAGTAATGCTTTTGCTTATATTTCAGAGGGAGCTCTCGCCCCATTCTTGCACATAATTCCTGTAGGACCGTTGGCTCCTCTGATAGCTGCCGGCTGCTCGAGTATGGGCCATTCTCCTCATGAACTGGCTAAGGGTGCGTCTGGCTGCAACCCGAAACCTCAATAATGACCCTGATTATTGAGTTTTGTGTCAAAACATCATTTTGTGTCAAAACATCATTTTGTGTCAAAACATCATTTTGTGTCAAAACATCATTTTGTGTCAAAACATCATTTTGTGTCAAAACATCATTTTGTGTCAAAACATCATTTTGTGTCAAAACATCATTTTGTGGTAAAGTGTCATGTCTGGTTGACCACAAGTGGCAACAAGCAAGTTGCAATAATGTGTCCAAAATGAAGGTTTTTCAAAAAAATAGAAAAGACCTATTTTTCACAAAACTGTATAACTGAATAACCCTAACCTAGCCACACTGAGGGGTATTTTGTAAGCATAATTCATCGCACTAGATGTAAAAGCTGAACTGGTATGCAAAGATCCCCTATATGGGACCTGATAGCCCATACAAATCCTACTTTATTTTCTCCTTCACCTTTCTACATTATTGGCCTTATTGAAGACACTTATGCTGACTTGTGGTTTGACAAGAAAGCATGTTGCACATCACAACTGAGTGGTAGAGGATATCGTGGAGCCTCTTACATAAACTATATTTCTTGGCCCTTATTTGTGTGTCAACCAGACACACAAAAACTTCTGTTGCTTTCTTTTGAACAGATTATGCTAACTTCACAAAATGCTAGTTTCCGGCTGCAACTTGTGTTTTGGGATTATAGCACTATCCCTAAGCAACGACCGCCAGACGCACCCTAAGGCCCTACCTCCAGTCTTCAGCAGGGCGACAAACAAGGGTGCCGGTATCTGGCAAGCAAAAAGTGGATTCGTCAAAACAGGGTAACGCTATTACTTATCCCTGTTCTTCCCCCGCCGGTTTTCGTCGCACCCCCGTGGAGACTCCACCCGTGAAGGGAGAGGGGGGGGAGCATTTGCACTCCCTCAAGTGCTCGAATAACGAGTTTGAGAAAAGACGTTTATCTTACCCAGATACCAGTGGCTAGCTTTTCTTCTTCTATTCACATCCCACGAGAGATACCCTATGTACAGTAGCTACACAATACAAGTATGGTGCCCGGAACCTATAACCTCGCATTCCCCGCCCTGAGTCGCTACCAGTGTGTCTGGCTGCTGTCTTGTTCCTTGCATCGCTGTTTACTGTGCCCTCGAATGACAAACTCAACTCGACCATTAAGGCCAATGAAGGCGAAGAACCAACAAAAAAAAAAAAAAAAAAAAAAACAGATCCAGAAAGAAAATACTATCACTATAATGAATATTAAAAATAAAATAAAAAAAAGGAGATTCTTCCAACACCCGGATCATCAGCTAATGTGCAAGGAATCATCAGTAGATTGAGAAATGACTTATATCTGGTTGTTTGTTGGAGCGGTTGTGTCAGGTCAGGTCACTCACGATCGTCCATTACCGTAGGGCATGGCACAAGCTGCCTCTAACTGGAAAATAGTATATATTGTCCGGCCTCTGCCCCACCTCTCACATTCTCGTTACAAGAAGAAAAAAAGAAAGAAAAATCTCGGGTTGGAATTTATTCTCCTCCCCCTGAACCTGCTCCTCCTTCCCCACCTACACACCCCAACTCCCGCTGAAACCTCTTCACTTAAGTAGCCTCTCCCCCCGCTATACCTACTCCTCTCTTCACCACCATCGTTACTATCCTACTGCCACCGCTACTTTCACTACTGCTCTCGCTAACAACCCCGCCTATTTACACCAAGCTTGCATCTCGATAACCCTTTACCCCGCTAAGCTAAAGTTTCCACACGGGCTAGAGGAGTTATTAGCTCTAGCTATTTAACCCCCTCCTATTCCCCCCTCCGGAATCCTCAAATAACTACCAAAAATAAATATGTCGCAGTCTCACTCTCCCCCAGCCCTGGAGGGCCCAGGAAACAAGCGACCAAGAGGTAAAATTAGCGGTTTTCGGCCTCCTCACTCACCCGCCCCCGCTGACAATCCCGGATAGGCATTCTCAAGAATTCCGCTTCTTATCATCGTTCCCCCACCGACAAGGGAGCCACGGCAGTCATTCCAATCTCGCCTTCATCCGAGAACATCCCCGCCTCCGTCCCTATGGAGGCCTCACTTTCCGAGAAGGACATTACCTTGCAAAATACTCTCCAGAACGCAGGTCGTCGTCGCTCCTCCTCTAACCAGGCCGGACGCCCAGCTTCTCGTCGTCAATCCTCCATTCACGAGCTTGACGAGCAAGCTTCCCCACGTCTCAAGTGGGATGAGGCTAATTTGTACTTAACCGAGCAGCAAAAATCCAGCACTATGAAGATTAACGAACCAAAGACCCCTTATGCTAAGCGCTACAACCCTTTGGAGGACGAAGCTGAGTTGAGGATTCTTGATGTTGGGGATTTGGTGGTCGATGAACTTGACGCTATGCAGGCCGAGGCAGGAGAGGGGTCTAGCTCTATACCCAAGCGGAAAAAGAAGGAATACGCTATGCCCGACGAGGACATTCCTGGATTGGAACTTGGCGAGCCTGAGGAGGCCGTTCCTGAGAACTCATTGAAGGCCAGGGAGAGCCATTCGCCAAAGCAAGTGGTTGTCAAAGACGACCACATTGGCGACCATCATCATCATGGCGACGATGATGAGGGATTAGATACCCCTGAGGAAGAGGAAAAGCACAGGAAGTTCCAAGAGATGAGGCGCAAACATTACGAGATGAAGGAGGTCGCCAATCTCCTTGGGTGAGTTTTCTTTCCCGGCTAGAAGGTCTGAATCGTATTGACCAATTGATATGTAGACATCCGGAAGAACTCGACGAAGAAGACGATGATGGAGACGTCCAGCTGGGGGATGCTCCAAATGGCGTCCCCCATGCCCCCCTGGTTCCTGTCGGTCTCGCGAACGGTACCAGCGTCTAGTGCCAATTCTCCACCCTCATCAAATTTGTGGAAACTACTTCGAGGTCATCATTAAGATTGGAAATGTGGTGTTTCGATTAAGCCAAGTAGTTTGCGTTCAGAAACAGAATTACTGTACGGAACGAGGAAATGGGCTCCTGATTTTTCTATCTATCTCCTTTTAGTCTTCCCTTCTTTCTTCCTTGTGTCTTCATATTAAACGCTTGCTGGCCTACGGCCACTTCAAGCAACCTCTTTCTCCTTCAATGTGTATTTTTTACGGCTTCCCTCCCAGTTAGCTTAACCTTTATTTTATTTTTTTATATTTTATTTTATCCCATCTCCTTTGTCAAACGGTTACTATCCGGGGGCCCTGAATGTGGAATTTCTTGTACCATGTCATGGTTTGCAATTGAAAACAGAAAACAACCCCCGGTCAGTCTTTTCACGCATCTAGGCTATTGGTTTGCAGAAGGAGAAAGAGGAGATTCGATAACCGGATGGATGGAATGTATTTAATCGATTGGTCACTTCTTCTGTGAAGAAGCAAGCTTTCTCATTTGATTGTGGCATGTTCACGAATAGTCACTCGAAATTTAGATCCGAGCTGCACATACAACAATGTTTCTTCCGCGAACTATGGATCGGGAATCGCACAAGTCTCTTGCTGGGACCGGCACCGTGCACGGCACCTAGTCCGACCTTGAAGCCAGAGCAGTCGGCCAACTCCCAACCGTGCTAAACACGTCTCAATCCCTCCCACGGACGCTTCAACTCCCACGACAGCTGTTCCCCTGGCATCACGGTATACCGTACCCGCACTCCAATTAGATCAAACGGTAGGAGCGCCGGGTTGGAAACGATTTCAGCATTGACTGGGTTTCGTCAACATTTGCATTACAGCTGAACGTACAGAGGAAACGCTGTACACGAGCAATATTCGCCATGTATCTGTCTGTTTGTTAGTCAGTCAATCATCTGTGCCATAACATGCGGCGGTCAACGCGTGCGGTGCCTCGTTTTTCTTTTACTTTTGTGAATCGCCGTGGGGGAATTGGAATTCGATTGTGTAAAAGATCTTCACTCCTGAGAGTGGTGGCAACCATGTCCCCACGCTTCACCTCTTGTCTGTTGTCCTTCGTTGCCTTACTCGAGTACTTCTTCTCTCTTGAAAGAGCACGTGGGCATGGTACTGTGCCATGTACCGGTACCGGTATGTACTGTACGATCGTACAAGTACTCATATGTGCCCCATTCATGAAACGCAGGCAATCATCTATCCGACCAGCTGCGCGATTAAATGGGTCTTCTCTTCCTTCTGAGAACTATTAACCAATTCTTGACACCCGGCAGAACGCCTGGATAGATGAAAAGGTCTTTACATATCATTGCGATCCGTGGAGGAATTGTTAGGTGCATGATATTTTAGCCAAAGTTCTGTGAGGAGAAGGAAGAAAAAAGAAAGGGAAAGAGATATATTGCGGCTTGTGACATTTATCCCTTGGGCGGTCTGAAACACTTGAATTCGTTACCGGCCAGATTAGGCAGCTAGCGGCTCTACTTGGCGAGGAAATGGACGCTTTCAGCCATTTTTGAGCTCAAATGACTCAGCAGTGGTGGTCAACTTAAATATTCCCTCCACTCAAATCGCTCCAAAATAGCGTTAGCGCGCTGGTAACGAATTCAAGTGTTTCAGACCGCCCAAGGGATAC
>Ga0307509_10010254_pt1 | contig 11519 bp, 8 predicted proteins | sample 10_EM_MG_FD_202245 | JGI IMG/M metagenome (GOLD analysis project Ga0307509, IMG submission 202245) | Populus trichocarpa ectomycorrhiza microbial communities from riparian zone in the Pacific Northwest, United States - 10_EM | ecosystem: Host-associated > Plants > Roots > Unclassified | place... | reverse complement strand
GGGCCATTGACTCACTATTCAAAAGAGTGCGTTCCGGTAAGGCTGGCCAGTACCCAGTATTTGCCCCCGTGACGCAAGACCAATTTGAGGAGATCCAGCGTATTCGCGAGACCCACCATAAAGGAATGTGGCTCCATTACTTCAACCATGAAGAGACATTGATAATCAAAATATTTGCTGGCCCGTTTCAGGCAGTGGCGGGCAAAGGATTCGGAACAATATTGGATGGCAAGTTGTGTGAAATGGGGCTACTTTATGATTTTTGCCGGATGGATGGCTGCATCTACGAAGGGAACGGGAGCGAAAAGCAAGCAGAGATGGCCTGGCAACCCTGCGCATCTCGCTCCCTTGGAACCGACTGGCCAACCGTGGTCACCGAATGTGGAGTTTCCCAGTCCCGTGATCGCTTGGAGGTCGATGCCAACTGGTGGTTCGAGAACTCCGGCGGACAGGTGAAAATTGTTTTCCTCATCTCATACTCCGAAGAAAAGAGAGAAATCCTTTTTCAGCAGTGGGAATTGGTGACCGTTCCGGACTCACATGCTTCTCCGGGACAACCTACAGCCGCCAAAACTACCCCAACAATAATGCGCGAATTCGACCTCGTCGAAGGCGTACCAAACAGAGGGTCCTTGATGCTCAACTTCGAAAAAGTCTTCCTTCGCCCGCCCGCCCAGGGCGAGGGCCAGCGCGAAGGGGATATTACCTTCTCTCAACAAGAGCTTGAACTCTACGCGAATCATGTGTGGGCTTCTACCAAAAAAAGGCAGAAGACTCCATCCAATATTGTAAGTCAACCTTGCCCTGCTGCTGTTGGGAGCTACGTTCACTGCTAACTTCCTGAACTGCAGAAGAAGAGGTAGAAAGCGCAGGGGGCACTGGGAGGAATAGGTGATACAGTAGAAACTACATGGAAGGTAGCATTGTTAGCTGTTAGTTGGGGTGGAGGCACTAGGCCGGGTTTCAAAAAGCGGACTTTTGATTTGATTCTTTTTCTGTACAGCAGTCGCATATTAGAGAGGCCTTGCTATGACAGTCGTCACTAGAATTGGCCTTGTTTCCAGAACAACGGCACAGACCATACCAAATTTGTCTAAGTGCTGAGTGGCTCAACTGTGCTCAGTCTTAAGAAGAAGAAATTCAAGCAATACCGTAGAATCTCATGAAAGTCGGAATCGCGCTAGTGATGATTTTCTTGAACCTGCCCAATCGTTCCCTTCGATATATTTAAACTGTGGCGACTTGGCGCTCTTCGTGCCTTCCTACCGTAGTTTCACCTTGGTTCGCTTTAGCGCCATTCCGACTTTCTTGAGATTCTACGGTAACATATCTTACACTCCGGGAATTTGGGTGTCCTGTTTCGGACTTAGCAGGTTTATCCAATCTTTGCCGTTGAAATTGGTCTGGAGGGATTTCTTAAGCGTTATTGATGGTCTGCTGTTCGGTGGGTGTCTGTAATGCGAACTTCGTGAATAAGCAATCATAACGTTACGGCATAGAGATACTATTAGTTTTTTTTTGCTATGAAGTCCGCATAGAAGAAGTAAGATTAGAGGTGTGGTGACCCGAGCGAAGATATCAGAATGATCAATGTACTAGGGGGTAGGCAAAAGTCGGGCGCACCCCATATACAGTAACTATGGTTTTCTACCATACAAACGGCTTTTTGTGGCTTTTTTTTGTATGTGAGCAAAAGTCGGGCGCACCCCCAGAATAGGAAATAAACCAAGAAAACCCGTGGCACGGCGCCAGACTTACCCTTGTACCCGAGTACTACTCGCTCCGGGGAAAACGTCCGCCCCCGAATCCCACCCGTACCGTTGTGTCCCCAAAGTTTTCATACCCCTCCATTGCAATCAACTTGTTCCACAATCCCATCATTAATCAAGCGTGGTTTGGTCAGCCCACGATGGGGTAGGCTAGAGACTCGAATCATGCAAAGTCGCGAGCATCATGGTGCTGCATTCGTAAGTTTGCTGGATACAAAAGAGTGCGGGTCGAGCATCAGGTCCAGCCAAGCAAGGCACTCTTCTAACGGATTTGGGAACTGAGGGTTCTACCAAAAGCTTGGCGGAAAACAAATCCTCCTGCTCCCCGGCATCCGGGTTAGGGGTTTTTTTTAACAGAAACGACTGTAACTTTAAACGTTTGTTTTCCAAGACACGCTCTCTGATGGACAGGCTAATTTATTCTGGTACTCCAGTAGACAGACAACCTTGCTGTTAGTAGGGCTCCTGGCTTTTGAACAATTGATAGACTGGTTAGGCGCAGTGGATCCAATCCGAAGTTACCGAACGGCACAAAACTTGTATTGATACGAACAGCGGTGATAGAAGAGAAATATCAAAGAGCAATCAAAATATAAAGAAATCGTGCACAATAACGAATGACTTTTGAGAAGACAAGAGATAACCGTAGAACCGTGATAGAAATAATGCAATGAGATTGTGAAAACTGCGAGCAAAGGGAAGAACAGGCTGCCTTATATGCTAATCAACAGAAACCCTTCCTAGCCGGCATGCTTCCTGCGCATACCGGTCTGTTCTCCCACTTTCCATCTCTAGATCATCCTTCTGTTTCGCTTTACCGCAACATATCCGAGGTAGAAGCTTTTGGCCGAGGGTAGAGTTATGCGGTATGCCTCGGATTGAGTTCATGGCCGAGGGTATCTTGGATGTTCGGCTATTGTGTTCGCGTTTCATTTGAGGGAGGATCGGTGTTTGATCTTGTTGCATCCCTTATGCAGGATCGCGGTGTAGGATGATGTGAAGCTAACAGTGGTGGAACGCTATCAAAGCAACCGTCTGTTTGGCTATATGGTAGTTGCGTTTCGTCTTATGCAGGAACAAAAGTATGTATGTGGTAAGCAGCCTAAAATCGTCAATCTCCAACACTGGCACCTCCTTGAGGAGAGTACGATAATCTTGAAGCAACCGGGTTTGGCTTATGGTCGGAGCTCTCCCCAGGAGGGTTGAGGCTCTTTGTTGGCTTGGCGATCAGCAGAGCCCCTTCAGTAGGGTGTTCAGTTCACACATGGACTTGCGCGAGGTATACCAGGAGGACAAAAGTGCATGAGTTTTTGTGCAACGCAACCATCGCCGAAAAAAAATCTTACCATTAGGAATAAAACATGCAAGGCACCAACTGCCACAACCACGCCTCTATGGACTCCTGGCCTGGAGTCCCAGTAGGCCCAAGTCAAGACTCTCTTAGAACTCACATTCCCAGTAAAGAAGATAGAGTCTCTTGACAAGCTTATCGTCATATGCACAATATCTCTATCTCAGTTAATGGTACCCGCCGGGTAACCTAGGTTGTGGCCTACGGTGGACCCACTCTACGGTAATAGACTCCAGCCTAAATCCACCCTTTATAAGCTTCTAAGACAGAGTTCGTGCCAGGTGGAGTAAGGACTCTTCTTCCTTCTGGGTATTCTTTCTTTGGCGTGAGCTGGTATCTCGTGTGGTGGGCATTGGAGAGGATTCTTGTCTTGCCAGTTTTGGGGTGATTTTTTTTTAGCGATGGTTCCGTTTCACAAAAACTCATGCACTTTTGTTCTCCTGGTGTAAATTAGTTTTGTTTCACATCACCCTGACATCGACACCTAAAATGGCTACCAGCTCTGATCGATAGTTACGTGTTTTCCACTCACCCTGCCCTCCAAGAATCCTATTGGCATGCGACCACGATATAATTTTCATGCTTCTATGTTCCTTGCTCTCCTTTCCCTCACTTAGATACGGCACTCTCGCTGAACATTCGCGTGGGCGTGTTTTGTTGTTGCTTATCCCTTTTTCTTCGCACTGCGATTCTCTCAGTTGATCACTTTACCAGGCATCGCCAGGCACGATGCTATGTTGATTACTTGACTCAGGATCTTGGATGCTCAAATATTATATTGACTCTCCTCCGGGGGAGATATTCGGGACCGACGGACCACACTCTGAGAACGCCTGGCAGCAAGACCTGGGCACCATCGTTCATCCCATTTTTAGCCCGATATGCCAGTTACCGTATTAGCACCAACAGCCTCACAGGTCCACGCAATTACCATCACCTGTGTCGCTTCCTTTCCCGTGCTCTACACATTTTCCCTTTAACTCCGACACTCGCCTCGTCCAATGTGGAACACTACCCCCCTACCGATACACTCGCCCCCTCCCGACGGGTGGAACAAGCTGGATCGAAACCGGAGGACTCGGAGCCGGGAGACGAGGTGGAATATCAGAGTGAAGAATTCCCAATCTCGGAAGACGTTATTCCTTACGGAGTTTCGGTCTTCATGCCCGACAATTTCGTGAAGCATATTGTTGTCCCGCGCATGAGCAGCTAGGACCTTACATGGCTCACGTACAGTGCCTCTAGGAGGATCTCAACATAATAGCTAAACCCTATTTAATTGATTCCGATAAAAGCAATACACCACCGGGCACACTGACAGCCCCGATTAATAAAGTAAACCCGCACCCCCCCCCCCACCTTCCAATCCCCTGGAGGGTAACAAAACTACAAGGGCCGCGAAGTGCGGGCATATCTAACCTACCTAATAGACTGTTACGATAGCCTCCCAGATATCGCAATCTTCACACACGCGCACTCGGCCGGTTCGCGCAGTAACGACCTGCAACTATCCTCAACCCCCGTGATGCTTCCGAAGCTAAACTACTGGCGCGTCTTGGAGCATGGATACATGAACCTCCGCTGCCGCTAGAACCCCGGCTGCCCAGGGTGGATAAAAGCCAACACGACAGAATGCGACGACTCGAAGAGGGAAGAATTCGTCACGCACGAATCCTTCGTGGACCTCTTCCCCCCACAAGTGATGCGCCGCGGCGCCCCAAACCCAATCGGTACCCCCCTGCTGCGCACAATTCGTCGTGATCTGCTCGCGAATAACCTACCATGCCAAGGAGCGACACATCTCGTGCAGGAAGTGGGTCACGGATACCCCGCTCAGCCATGAGATCTCGGGGAGAGTGATGGAGTATGTTTGGCACTTCATTTTCGCTTCCTCACCCCTTCAGAGGAACGCGGATAAAGCGGTGTATTGTCCGGTGGAGCATGTCTGATATTGCGACGGGTACAGGTACTACTCCGGCGACGGCACAAAGCTCAAGCGCTGGGCCGAGAACCGGGATATAGCTTGGGAATTTGCCGAGCATTTGAAAGCGGCGGATGAAGGGATCTGTAGCAAGGAGGGTGAGGACGAAGCCTGGCGACAGGAGGGCATCGAGTGGTGGAAGCGAAAGCTCAAGTATATGGAAAGGGAGTGCGAGACGAAGACTCAGCACGCCCGACGACGCAACAGTGATGGAAGATGAGAAGGGGGGAGGTGGGTCACTTGGAGCTCCCCGGGCGAAGAAGACGAGAGCGTCGAGTACAGTACATGGTTTTGATTGTTTATAAGGGGTTAGAGGCATTTCGTTCCTTTTCCAATACTGATTTGAACGGAGTTTGGCTGGGGGGGGGCATGGCTTTAATCTAATATGTACTGTAATAAGATTATGATTGTATGGTGCCGGGCGCTTTAAATCAACCCAAAACCAACACAAGAATAATTTTCGAAAATTTTCAATCACAACCACAACTTTTGGAAGATATGGCTTCATAGAAGTGCTCAGAAGACACTCCTCTCCAATTCTATGTTCCCTGATTTTCAACCAGAGCAATATTAGTGGAGATAGTAAAATTCCGAATTACCCATGGATGGTCATTTTCGAAGTCACTTTTGCCAAGCCCCACTATTTAGGTGTATTATGTAAGCAAAAATGAATTACCCATGAGGGCTGATTTCAAATGCCAGGCACCATATCACGGATAATCTTACTCACGTGAGGGTTCAGTATCATCTCGCAGCTCCTGGATCAAGGATGAGGTAAATCCCTAGCCCTAAGCGATCTCCCGCCTGCAGTAGTGGCGATACTCGAGTAACAGGAACTTCGAATCCTCCTACAGTGCATTAGAGGGTTTGCGCATGAAGACCTAGGTGCCTGTTAAATCTGTTAATACATGTTATGTAAAAAGTCTTGGACACCTGGGTGACACCGGGCACCTGGTCGAGGTCTAAAACATCACTTTTAGGACCTGGAAAATTCTGTTGGGTCACTCGCTAAAAATAGCAAAAAAAGTATTAGTTTAGGAAAAGCGTGGAAGAAGAGAACTAAGAAAAGGTGAGATCCAATCTTAACACCATCGCCCATATCACCTACAAGTTACCCAACAGACCTCAGCCATGGAAGGGAGAATCACGATAGACCTTGATATCGAGGAAGTTCAACAACTGCCTGCTGCGAGTAGGATGGCTGAAGAGCCAAGGGGGAATATACGTCAAGGAGCCGGAGATGGAGGAAGGGCGGCGAAGTGGACTGACTGGATGGATCGTGCACTTGTTCGCCAAGTGCTTGCAACTGATCCAATCAATTGTGGACGTGGAAAAACTGTAGCAAAATGGGCAGAGGTTGCAGAGGTGCTTCAAACTTTAGAGCCACAGCCTATTCTTCGAAGTCAAGAGTCTTGCCGTCAACGTGTCAAAAAGCTTGTGGAGATATATAAGGTTGGTAAAGCTTTCCTATGAAAACAATGTAAATTGAGAAGGCTTACAAATTAAAACAACAGAAGGGAGAACTCCGTGCACTTCAGAAGAGTGGAATCAATGAGGATTTTGGAGAGTTTGAGTTGAACATGGTAGAGCTCGCAACTCGCTGGGATCAAAGTAGTATCGACCCCACGACTCGAAGGCTGGCACAGGAAAAGGCAACACGACTTGAGCAAGAGGGGCGGCGAGTACGTGAGGATTCAATGCGGGGGTTGGTGAGAAGACGTGAGGAAGATGGGGAGCATGCGGAGGGTATTATTGGTGGTACTCCAGTACCACCAACTAAGAAGCCAAAAAATGCTGCAATGAAGGCAGTTGAGGGCATCTTGGAGGAGTTTACAGCTGGTCTAAGGGAGGATAAAGAGGAGATGAAGGAGTTAGAGGCTAAGCAGGATCAGAAGCATGAGGATCTCATGCGAGGAATTCTTGAACTTGCGGAGGAGATTCGTGAACAGAGCGAGCGGAGATCTCATGATGCTTTCCTTGAGAGAGAGGCTAGGAAAGAGGAACTTGTACTGATTGTGGAAGCCTTACGCCGGGATGGAGAAATCTAAATTAAATCAATTTGTATATATTTAAACTATATGTTCTACCAGTATTGCCTGGCCTATCGGAGTTGCCCTCATCCTGTGTGAGTAGTAATTTCACTACTCCCTCATATCCTTGACTTATAGTATAAGAGAGCGGTATGCCACAATGATTGTTTGGCCTGTTAGGGTATACCTCTTCCTGCTTGTGTAGTAATTTGACCACGCTATCATGTCTATTCTGAGTATCCAACAAGAGCAGTATGTTGCCATCTTTTCCAGGCCTATCATAGTTGACTTCTTCTCTCGTGAGTAGTTATTTGACTACTCCATCATATTTATTCTTGCTTCTTGGTGCGTATGCCACATAGTGTTGTAGATATTTAATCAAAAAAAAAATCAAAAAAACCAATGACCAAGAAATATAATATAATCTATGTAAAATAATATTTTAATAATGAAAATACTCAGACAATGAAGGGGGTTCCAAAAGCTCATCTTCCATCACTTCTTCAATAATATTGATATTTTCAATATCAAAATATTGAGTAACTTGTGGTTTGTGTAAACATACATGTCCGTTATGAAGAAGTACAGCAACTCTAAATTGAACACCTACAGGTTGCAGCAAATGTTTTTGATTTTTTACAAAGTGCAAAAACCCAAAGGTATTAACAATTTCCTTAAAGGCCCACTCAGCGACAATCCTAAGCCTAGACATAGACTTATTCCATTGTTTTTGATTATTGGTAATCCGAGCCCCTTGATATGGTGAGAGAATATAACTATTGATACTGTATGCAGGATCACTATACACCTGGAGTGGAGTTCCATCTGGGGCATGAGCATGCTGCTCTAAAATCTGCAGTAGATTGGACTCCTGCCACAGAAATGCATCGTTTCTCCGTCCATCAACAGGGCCAAACAAATGGCTTATCAGCCTATCTGGAGTCACGATGCCATGGTATTTAAGGCAGTGTTTCCGCTTCCAATCATTATAGCAAGTACGCTGATGATAGGTAACGTAATTTACGGGGTTCCGGCTCAGTACCCAGATGCGGCTCACCATGGCAACCACTGGAATACCAAATGTATATTTTATTATCTACACAACTAGTAGTGATACCATATTGAAAATTTGTTAAATAGTACTTTTAAATATGGAGAATCAGAATCGGGAGTTTATATTTAATAATAATAAATAATGCTTCTTGTATACTCACTTGATTCCAAACTGGTTGAAATAGTATCTTGTTTACAATAGTAGTAAAGAAAATTGACACCAACCACAAATATTATAGTTTAAGCAAATAATATGATCTCATAGGTCTTGTATTTGATATATGAACTGCTTTGGTATTTGCTTATAGCGATTTTAGAAGGTAGTGTGGCTCTAAAAACTAGTTGAGCTGAATATATACCTTATAAACTGGATATAATGATATCTGCTTATGGGGTTTACTTACTATTCCAATACTTTCTGATATACTTTATTTATGTGATTCAAGATACTTTCTAAACTTTCAAGACAGTTGGTAAAGTCTTGCAAACTTTACTTACGACTTATTAGAAAGAGAAATACTACTCCCTAGCCCCAACCATGTAGGGTACACATACAGGATAAGGGTAAAAGCTGAGTTATATAGTCTATTCATATAGTTAAAGCTATGAAATAAGTTTCAGTCAGTTTGGGCCTTGGGATTCCAAGATTTCGCACCACAACTCTAATAACTCTGCATATTACAAGCAAAATCAGGTATTTTTACTGTTGAGGTGTGAAATCTCTAAATTGTAATGCCCAAACTGACTAAAACCTATTCTATAGCTTTAACTATATGAATATACTATATAATACAGCTTTTAGCCTTATCCTGTATGTGTACCCTACATGGTTGATGTTAAAGAATGATATTTCTCTTTCCAATCACAAGGGAATAAAGTTTGCCAGACTGGACCAACTGCTTTGAAAGTTTAGAAAGTATCTTGAATCACATAATTGAAGTAAATGAGAAAGTATTGGAACAGTACGTAAACCCCATGAGCAGATATCATTGTATACTGTTTATAAGATCTATATTTAGCTCTACTAGTTTTTAAAGCCATACTGCCTTCTAAAATAGCTACAAACAAATACCAAAGCAGTTCATACATCAAATACAAGACCTATCAGATCATATTATTTGCTTAAACTATAATATTTGTGGTTGGTGTCAATTTTCTTTACTACTATTGTAAACAAGATACTATTTTAACCAGTTTGGAATCAAGTGAGTATACAAGAAGCATTATTGATTATTATTAAATATAAACTCCAGATTTGGATTCCCCATATTTAAAAGTACTTTTTAACAAATTTTCAATATGGTGTCGCTGCTGGTTGTGTAGATAATAAAATATAAATTTCATGTTCTAGTGGTTGCCATGGTGAGCCGCATCTGGGTACTGAGCCGGAACCCTGTAAATTACGTTAGCACCTGCAATACCCCGAATAGTCCCATCGATAAAGGCCCAAACTGTTCCAATTGGAGCTCCTTTTTGCTCAATTGCTTGCGTATGCTTGACCAATCTTTCCGGAGTCAAGCGCTCTGCATCCCAGCAAAGTAAGTGTTGCCATCGATCGTGAATAATTGTTTGAGTTGCTGTACTAATACGTGATACTCGCTCCACAGGCCAACCGAACTTCAAGGCAAGGTCACACAATCGATTGGGATATGCTAATCGTGCTAAAGGTATGCAGAGAGCTGTACGGCTGTCTTAGGTGATTCGATTATGAGCTCGAATTGGATTTGGAAGTTGGAGAACGTCTACAAGTTCCTCAACCTCGCTCTTTGTAAATCTTTTACAAGTAAGTACAGTTTCTCTCTTCCACCTTATTTCTTTCCCTTCATATTGACTATATTCAAAGTAATATTAAGGTAAAACATACCGGAATTGGTTTCTCCACTCTTCCTCTGTTAAACTATCCAAGTTCAACCTTCCACCTTCCCTCAAGGGCCCTCTCTTACGGCTATTATCACGAGAAAGCATCAGGCGAAGGTGTTGGAGTAAAACCAATCTTCTGGTAGTTCGCTTGTGATGGTACTGTCAGGCAAGCATTGTTGAAACGAATTGTAATTTGAGGTATGTTGTTCATTGAGGTGGCAGTGGCGATTGGCTCTATCATATACTAAATATATCTCTCTGCCGTCGTTGAAGGTAATTCAGCCGTCATCCCACCTGGATACTCTGCGCAAACTCTTTCCACCACCTAGGTCCTTTTTCTCGTAACTGCCACCTAGGTTCCCCGGCGCAAACCCTCTATTATATAAATACCAGTGTGGGAGTTTCGCTTGACCTTCCCTTAGGCGGATCGTGTGTTGACCACGCATGCAACTATCGGCGAAAGGATGTTTGTGACCGACTCAATATACCGTGCAGTAGGAGGGCTAAACTTGACCCGGAGTAACTACTGTGTAATGTTGTCGATAAGATGAAAACGAATCACAGACAAAGCTAAGCTCAATTGAGACGAAGTGGTGATTGAACTGACCGGAGCAAATAAATTCAAATTTTCGGCACTAATGGCCAGGAAGCAAACCCATCTGGGTCCTCTATCCTACAGCAGTACATGTCCACGAGGTACGCCAGCTCTACCTGCCTAGTCCGTAGTACATATGGAAAGTACCACCCACGCGACGCATAGGAAACCCCGAGCATCCGACTAACATACAGCAATCTTCAAAATAAACCATCCAACTAGGATACAACAAAAGAAATCCACCTCCCTAACCTCCATCAAACACTAACGCGAACAACATGCTAGCCAACATGAGGTCCCATTCCCGCAAACCGGTCACGCGATCCCAACAAAATAAATCCACGCCGCCCCTTCGCCCAATCGGGTCCCCAGGGCACCCAGCCACATCAACGCCCCCACCGCCACAGCGCCACTTGGGCCTAGCCCAACGCCACAGCGGCAAAAATCAAGCCACCCCCTCAGCTCGAGCGGAGAAGGTGGCGCCCGTAGGGAATCGTCCGCAAACTCGAAGGTGCTCGACTATTGGAATCGTGTTCGTGTCTGACAAGGCGGTGTCGGGGGTCAGAGCCCCAGGCAAACAGGAGGAAAGTCGACCAGAAGGCCATCGAGGAGTCTCTCCCTACCGCAAACCGTAGTCCCAGCCATCTGAAGAGCAAGAGAAAGAAGAAGAAACCCAAAAAGGAAACAGGACCACCTTGGCCCGAATCCTAAAGACATGAAGCCATCGTGAGATAGACTCCAAGGACCGTACTGGCTCAAGCCCCGAATGTGACACGTCACAAGAAGTAGGAGCAAAGAGTGGTGTGGTTGTACGATGCTAACTAAAGGATCTAAGAGGAAAAGCCTTTATGCGAATGGGCTCTCCGCCAAGCCTCGCTCT
>Ga0307509_10010253_pt1 | contig 11521 bp, 5 predicted proteins | sample 10_EM_MG_FD_202245 | JGI IMG/M metagenome (GOLD analysis project Ga0307509, IMG submission 202245) | Populus trichocarpa ectomycorrhiza microbial communities from riparian zone in the Pacific Northwest, United States - 10_EM | ecosystem: Host-associated > Plants > Roots > Unclassified | place... | reverse complement strand
ACATGGCATCTAAGCTACTAGCTTATCAACCTTTGAAATATCGCATCAACTAATTCTTAGATGAGTTGGAATATTATTTGGCTTAGACAAGTCAAATAAGAGTTCATTTTTTCCTCAAAAATATGCTCTAGGTTCAGCACTAAATATGCTTCTTAACTATTATAAAGCCAAGTTGATAATCCATGATTTGATTATACTATGCTTTTCAAATATGATTAGCAGTTACTTTATGAGTAACTATATATGAACATAAGATGTAATTAAAAAAAAAAAAACAAATGTTCATGAATACTCAACAAGAATTAAATATTTATTTTTTAAAATTTTCTTATATATTTTTGTCAAATTGATTATTTTTTATTTTTCATAAAGTCACATAAAAATTATCAAGACTTGAAATTTTATTTTTTAATTATAATTTTCTTTTCAATAATTTTTTATTTAAAAAACCATGCTTCTAATAAAAGATTTATTTTTCTAAAAAAAAAAGAGAGGAAGTATATGAATAAGAAAACAGATGTTTGGTTATGAATTTAAATAATTGGGATTCTTATATAAATATCTTTTTAAATCACCTTAAGGTTTTTTTTTTAAAAAAAAAAACAAACCATGTTGTTAATATAAAATATATTTTTTTCAAAATAAAAAAATGGAGTTTTGAATAAATAAATAGGTTTATTCTCCATAATTTAAATTATTAGAATTCCTACAAATATTTATCTTAATTACAACAGAATTAAATATAAATAAGTTTTAAAAACTGCCCTGCGACACCGGAGATACCATACTGGCTATTTTCTTGGCTAAGTGACATGGCATTTTCATCAAGGAAAACTTTTAAAATCATGGTTGAGTAGATCTTTCGATTAATGTGATATTACCATTATGAAATTTAAAAACATTGTCACCTATCGATTCATTATTATTTGTTTATATAATTATTAGTATTTGAAAGTGATTTTCAAATTATGTTTTGTAGGGAAAAGCTTCGAATTAATGTCTTTTTTTTAAATTAAATTAATATATTTTGATGGTTTTTACATATTAACAAAGCATTCCTCCAACCCAAACGTAATTTTGCAAAAGCATTTCTCCAACCCAAACGTGATTTTGCAAAGGCTTATGGACTGCATTAACAAACACATAGCATCTCTAATACTAATCTTAGGCAGCATTAGTACGTATGAAATTGAGAAATAGGGATATTGAATTATTATAGAAGCAATGATTAATTACAAGTGTTGATTTTAGGGTGTGAAAGTTGGTTTTTAAACATGTTTTGTGTATTTATAAATTAAATGGTTAAATGTTTTTAGAAAGAGATAAAATTCACAAAATGGATGGAGGCTTATGAACTGTTCAAAAACTAGACTCAAATTCTCTGTACAATATAAGAATCTGAAGCTCTAGAATGGATAGTAGAAAGAAGTAGGAAAAAATAGCTAGAAAAGTAGGAGAATGAACGCAAAAGAAGTGGACAAGATATCTGTCACAGGTCTGGATCCGTTGCTTGGACGGGGGAGTAACAGCCTTTTTTATATTGTGATTACTTTTTGTGATTGTGGTTTAAAAAAACAGTTTAATAAAAGGTGTTTTTTGTGAGGTTTGTTTTAAAATTTGATGTGTTTGGTTAAAACTGTAGTTGAAATTATGGTTGAAAAAAAACAGTTTCTTGTGTTTGGTTAATATGTTTTTCCTATGATGTTTGATTGTAAAATTACCTAAAAGGACGTATATCTATATATATATAATGGCAAAACATTATTATTTTATAATTATGATTACATAATCCTTGTACGTTAATAAAAGTTTTTCAATGTCCCATCAAACTATTTGAAAAAAACATAATAAAAAATAATATTAATCAAAATCAAAATCAAAATTAGAATAAAAAAATAAGTCAGTGATAGTCTAGGTAACGCAAGTAAATATAAAAAATATATATATATATATATATAAAACACAAAACAAGTTTGAGGTGTAAAATAAGAAATTCAATTCTAAAGGTATCCAAGCATTTTTAATGTTCATGTAAAAAGAAAATTACAACACAGCCTCTGCACAAAAAAGTTTTTTTTAAGAGGTTATTTTAGTAATACCATTATTAAAAAAAAAAGGTAAAACAAAAACATGTTACTTCAGTTACTTTTGACAAATAGTCTTCATTTTATTGAAAACTCGTATTTTTGCTCCATGGCAAAACAGCGCTGGGAAAGTTTGCAATGTTAATTAAATTTATACAGTATAGAGAGGAGAGCACACCAACGAAAAGCAGAGCACAGCAACGAAAAGCAATGGTAAGTTGCTTTTCACAAACTGAGGTCGGTCCTCAGTTTTTAAGTGGGTCCACGTGAAAAAAATACGGTTAGCATTAACCAAACGTTTTAAAACAACTTTTTATTTTAACCGCAGCCACAACAGTAGATCCAAAAAATAGAGCATTTCGAGCATGTTTGTTACTGTAATATCGTAAGCTTTGTTTTGTTAAGAAGTCTTTTTTCCTCAATTTAAATTAAAATTTCTTAGAATTAAATTACTAAAAAAATAAAAAAATATTCAGGATATTATTTTTTCATGTAATGTTTGGTTTTTACTCTATTTTTATTAAGATTGTAGCATTTATTTATAACATAAACAAGCTCTTCTTTTATGTAGTTTTCATGTTTTATTTATTTATTTTATCATTTATCTCTCATGCACATGTTTATTTTTTATTATATAATTAAATAAATAATAAATCATAATATTTTAACATTTTTCTTCATTGAAATATTTATTTCTTGTACACCAGCTTAATTATCAGAATCTTTAATGAAAAAACATTCCTTCGATTAAAAATCTTTAATTTTAAATCTATACTAGCTAAGAATACATGTCAAATGATATATGGATGAAAATATATTATTGAGGACTATATTCCTTTTAGCATTAAAAACAATATTTTAATCCATCCCGCAGGATATCACGGAGGCACAACACTAATTTTAATTTTAAAAGCTAGTTTTTTATATTTTTAAAATAAATTATTTTTTTTAATTTTTTACTTCAAACTAATTTTTTTCATATTTTCAGTTTGTTTTGAAATATTAATAATAAAAATAAATTTTAAAAAATAAAAAAAATATTATTTTAAAATATTTTAAAATAAAAAATACTTTAAAAAATAATCATTATACACCACTCTAATTCGATACAAAAAATAACCTCCTTCCCTACTATTCTCAAACTGCTGCCCCTTATTGCTTAAAAAAAAAAAAAAAAGTGGCCCAAAGTAATAGATATTTATATTTCATATTAGTGTGAGGATCAGTTAGTTAATATATATTATTTTGGGATAATTAACTGCTAAAAAAATTCAAGGTTAAGTTAAGGGATTTGTGACGGTTGGATATTGTGGTTGAAATTGTATTTAAGTGTATATTAAAAATATATTTAATTAATTTGAAAAGTATTAAATTAATATTGGCAGGACTCCCCGCCACCGTCATGGGTAGAACTGCCTGTCACCGTCACGGGCTAAAGATGTTAATTTATAGCTGTTTTTCCTGTAAAAATACAGTTGTTTTTTCAAAATATATTTAAATAATATTTTTTTTAATTTTTAGAATTTATTTAAAATCGGCATATTCAAACAATATAAAAATATAAAAAGTTCTTTTAAAAAAATTTAATTTCTTTTAAAAACACTTTTAAAACAAAAATTAAAATACAAAATGTATTTATAGAAAAAATTTATACAGAATCTTTTGCTTCTTATGGAAATAGATTAGCTAAGTAAATCAAAAAGTGACGTGGCATGTTCGTCAAGGAAAACTTTTGACATCATGCATGGTTGAGTACGTAGATCTTTCACTATTAATGTGATATTACCATTATGAGATTTATAAAGTGATTTTCAAAGTATATTTTGCATGTAAAAGCTTCGAATTAATTAACTTTATCACTATTAATGTTGGCATATAAATGCTAACGTGTGATTTAATGTGACGTGATTAAGATATACTTCATGTATACAAACTAATAAATATATAGGATAAAGATAATTATATAACTAAATTAATTAACTTTATCAAGCACATAAATAGAACTGACAGTAAAATATTAAGGATTCAACTCTTGTCCTTGAAGATAAATCTTCTGTAAATAGTTTTTTGAAATTATAACAACGTCATCTTGAGAAATCGCATGATGGATCGAGGTTTATGAACCGTTCAAATGCTAGACTTAAATTCTCCGTATATATATAATTGGTAGGGACAGACTCAAAACAACATTATTTACATATTTGTATGATTATAAATGATGGAAGGTAGCTCAAATAATTAAGAGATTGAGCTTCAACTTATATTTTAGTTTAATTTATTTAATTTTTTAGTTGAAATTTATTAATTATACATTATTTTTTGGATTTGATTTAATTATTGTTTTTACTATTTTATTTAGTGGGCTATAAGTTTAATTATATGTTATAATCAGGGTTTTAGTCTTTATCAGTTTTTTTTCTCTTTCTTTGACTTCTTTTTTTTTGTTTTTTCTTTTCTTTTAACTTTAAATCTTTTTTGTCTCATATCAAATTTGGTATTAGAACATTGTTTTTGGATGGGATTAGAGTTGTTTTCTTCACTTGTTGTCATGATTTAGAAGATTTAGAAGAGGGAGAGGAGGCATAGAACATGTGAGAACCAAAAAGGTATGCATAGAATATGTGAGAACCAAAAAGGTATGCACATTGGAGAAGAAGAAGCTTATGAGAGAGGATGGAGGTGGTGATGCTGCAGCTCGTCTTTTTTTTCTTAAACAAATTGATGGAGAACACATGAGACGAAAGTGTGTTGTTTCTTCTGTCAATGAGGGTTTTTTGATCGATTTTTGTCCTTCCGTTGCTCTCTTTATGATTTCTACATTGATTTGAATATTTTTTGCTTATGGATTTGCCATTGAAACCAATCTTTTTGTTTTCACTATGTTTTTATGTTTCGTTCACAAGAAGACCTTTAATGATGAATAAAGGATGTTTTTGGTAAGATTGATTTGATTGTGGCATGGTATTGCAAATGCATGTGCAGTTTTTTCTGCCTTTTAGGCAGGTTTGGACGTGATGATGCAGGTGTCTAGTTTTTTTATTTTCTAGTTTTGTTTGGAACCAATGTTTGATATGTGCGGTTAACACTTATATTACATATAGTTTTTATATTTTTATTGTGTTTTTAATTTTTTTTATTGATTTTTTCTACAGTTTTTTTAATTTTAATTTTATAAAAATAGTATTCATTGCTATTTATCTCTAATCATTTTATTTTATTTTATTTTATTTTTATATAAAATTTAGCACTATTTCTTTTGATATTTTTAAATCCTTCAACTAATTAAATATTGTTTCGATTTTATTCCTCTTTATTTGATTTTTAATTTTTAGTATCGAATTTGATCTCTATTCTTTTTTACTTATATTTATTTTGTTTTGAATCTTTTTTTATTGGTTTTTTTTAAGATTTCATCACTTAGCTTTTTTTTTTAACATGGCTTTTAAAGGTTTGCACGGGTTGATTTTGGTTTCTTCATGATATAAATTTATTTTTTTCAATTTCATTCTTCAATATTTAATTTTTATGAAATTGGTTTTCGTGTTTTATTTTTTCTTTCCTTTCTATAAGATTATTTAAATCATATACCCGTGGTTACATGGTTGACTCAGATATTTTTTGTAGCTTTTTTTACTAAGTTTCATGCCTCAATTTTTTTATACTGATTGCTATGTTGTTTTTTACGTGGTTAGTCTCAACATCATGATCATGAGTTTTAAAGGTTAATGGTCTTTTTTTTTTAATTTCACCCTTTAACGTTTATTTTTTTTGTAGTTCTTCTTTGTGCTTTTCTTTGTCACTTTACTTTCAATAAGGTTATCCCGATCATGTTTCCATGGTCGCGTGGTTAGCGAGTTAACCCTGGTTGATTCATATTGTTTTCATGTTTTTTTTATTAAAAGTTTCATGCCTCGACATTCTTTTATTGAGAAATTTGTTTTGTTGTTTTTTTGGGTTTGACTCATACGTGAGTAGTCTTGGTCTTATGATCACAATTACAAGTTTCAAATATTAACATGATTTGACTCTAGTATTTTTTTAATTTCATCCTTCAATATTTAATTTTTCTGAGAGTTGGTCTTTGTATTTATTTTCTTTCACTTTCATTTCTATGGGTTTATTCCAATCATATGCCAATGGTTGCAATGTTAGCGGGTTAACGAGGGTTGACCCATATTTTTTGTTTTTCTTAATTATTTTTAAAAAAAATTCATCATTCAACATTGAGTTGTTTTATAATTGAGCTTCATGATTTGATTTAATTTTCTTTCATTTGTGATTTGTTTTACCTTTTATTTGCATATATAATTGTTTGATTAAATAAAAAAAATATTCTAAAAAACAAAGTTATTAAACATAGCTGAGTGCATGTTCCTGTTGTGAAATCAAGTATCCTTGTGTTATTTTAATTTCATCCTTCAACATGTAATTTTTTTTGGAATTGGTATTTGTACTTCTTTTTTTTTACTTTTTTTTTCTATAAAATTATCTCAATCATGTCACAAGGTTATTATATTTATATAGTTTAACCCATGTCTTTTTTTTAAAGTTTTTTTATTCTATATTGGGTATGATTTTTTTTTACTTTTTATTAGTGTATATAGTTGTTTGATAAAAAGAAAACTCTAAAAAATATAATTGTTAAACACAACTAAATACATGATTCATATTATGAGATCAAATATCTTAATTTTAATTTTTTTTTATGAAATATTAATCTAATTACTAATATATGTAAAGACATTTCTATTTATTATTGAAAAATATTTTATATTAAAAATGTATTGTAAAACCTATTTATTAAAAAAAAATTATATAACTAATCGCTCGGCCGCGGAGCGCGGGTAAGATACATGGTCTAACTAATGCAACACCCCGGTTCTACAAAAGGACAACCACTAATATCAGGAATTAGGGATAAGGACAGCTCTTCTGTTGGCAAGTACTCAAGCTTAGGACAATCCCGGATAATCAATTTGCGAAGAGAGGTGAGGTGCTGAAGCTCCATTACAGATTTCAGATTTATCAGACCTGATATTTTAAGAGATACAAGGGAGGAGGGCAGCTCCTCTCCTGGCACGAACTTGAGCTTAGGAGAATTACAGATATGTAATTTACGAAGAGAGCTGAGGTGCCGAAACCCCTTATAATCCAGATCTTCCAAATCCTGGATTTCAAGGTCTTTAAGGGAGGAGGGAAGTGTGCCTTCTTGAAGGTACTCAAGCTTAAGGCTCCTTCTTATATTCATTTTGCGAAGAGAGGTGAGGTGCCGAAGTTCCTTATAGTCCCGGTCTTGCTGATCCCATAACTGAAGGAATTCAAGGGAGGAAGGCAGCCCCTGCAACGATTCAAGTTTAGGACAACTCCCGATCTTCATTTTGTGAAGAGAGGTGAGGTGCTGAAGCCCAATGTAGTCCAAAGATTCCAGTTTACAGAGATGAAGGCATTCAAGGGAGGAGGGCAGCCCTGTTCTGATATGTGCTCAAGTTTAGGGTAACTCTCGATACTCAAATTTCTAAGAGAGGTGAGGTGATGAAGCCCCTGGTATTCAAGGGAGGAGGGCAGCACCTGTTCTGATATGAACTCAAGTTTAGGGCAACTCTTGATCTTCAATGTGTCAAGAGAGGTGAGGTGATGAAGCCCCACGTAGTCCAGAGATTCTAGATTTCTGAGATAAAGGTATTCAAGGGAGGAGGGAAGCGCCTGCTCTGATATGGACTCAAGCTTAGGGCAACCCTCGATACCCAATCCCTGAAGAGAGGTGAGGTGATGAAGCCCCTTATAGTCCAGAGACTTCAGGTTTCCCAGACGTTTGATTTTAAGGGTTGTGAGAGTAGAGGGCAACGTCTCCTCGTCAAAAGACTCCACATCGTTCCCACTAAATTCGAAGTATGAAAGAGAAGAGAGTGCTTGCAAACCACATACCTTGAGTTTGATACAATCTTTAATGCAAAGTGTGTTTAAATTGGAGGGTAAACCTCCTTCAGGAAACGAATCAACTTCTGGAAGTGAGATCAATTGCAAATTCTGTAGGGAAGGGAGGAGGGAAGGCATGTTTTCCGGCAACGACTTCAAATATAAGCAACCCTCTAACACAAGGCTTGTCAAATCTGGGGCAGCTAGTCCTCCTTTGGGGAAAGACACCAAATTAGGACAGTGACTGATTGTCAGATGACAGAGAGCAGGGAGAGGTCTCTCGCCTATACATAGGGATTCCAGATTGAGACAATGTTCAATGGTAAGTGTGGATACCTGGGGTAAAAGGTCTAGCTGGCAGCACTTAAATGAACTACATTCCTCGATTTTGATATCAGTGAAAAGACGGGGATCCAAATGACTCATTTGCTCCATTCCCGTTAGCTGGGGATCTCGTCTAAAATGAAGGCACGTGGGTGGTTGATCTAGTTAGTAGTAGCAATAATAGTACGACGTACGACCAGTTATACGACTTTCATCTCCCTCAGATACATTGATTTCTCTGAGCAGGGGAGCCTCTGGAATTGAAACCACAAGCTGCGGACACGCTCGAATCTCAAGTATCAATAAAGAAGGAAGGTGATTAGGCAAGCAAGTTGTTAACTCTGGACAACCTGCTATCAAGAGATTTGCAAGATGAGGGAAAGCACCAGCTACATCTGTATTCCATTCCTGCCATTTCTTCATCCCCTCAAACTTTAATATTCTGAGGGATTTAAATGGCTTCTCCATCGGAGGGTCACTTCCATAGAACTCAGAACCAACTGCCACGACTTCATCAAATCCTTCAATTTTGAGCTCTTTTAGAGATGGCAGCTGCCCAATGGTGGTAAGAGGATGCAGTTCGTACATCCAGAAAGAAGCAACGTTACCATATTTGAGAAAGAAGAGTTTCCAAGCCAGCCTGGAAACGTTTTACCCCAGTAACCAATAATGGCAAGCTCTTTCACATCTTCAGAAGGCTCCAATTTCTCAAGTACATCTCTCTCGTGTGGTGTGTCATCCGTACTGCCATCCCACGTCAACCCCAACTTCTCAATCTTCTTCTTACCCATCAAATTGGCATCCAAAGCATCTTGAGCATTTGCAACATCTCTGAGATTCCGAATAGAAAGTTTTTTCCTTATGTGTGAGAGCTTCCCCAACTCTTTCATGCTAGACCCGCTATCTTTTCCCACGATGTAAGATTCCAAAATTCGAAGCTTCGTGAGTTTCCCCATTTTTGGTGGCATCTCTTTCAAATTTGTCCCTTCAATATCAAGATGTTGTAAGTCGAACAAGTTGGAAAGGTTGGATGGCAACTCCATGAGATGTCGGCACTCCTTTAACAATAAGCTTCGCAAATAGTACAAGGTGCACACACTTTCGGGCAACCTTTCAATGGCGGTGCAAGAAAGGTCCAAGTGCCGCAAATGTTTTAAGTTGCCAATGGAATTGAGCAACTGAGAAGAAATATCTTTTGGTTGACATAAAAATAGCATTCGCAAGCGCTTAAGATTTGGCAAGATGTCATTCAGTGCCTCAATATCAACTTCCCTTGAAATATGACGTGGAAACAAGGCGCGCAAATGTTGGACTCCATGAATGCTACGAAACATCCGACGTCCTCCTCCATATGCTGCCGCTGGAGTGATTGATAAATAACGAGTCCTTTCTGGAAGCGAGCATGAATGTTCACCCTCCAACCCAGAGCCCGATTCATTAATACCAAGCTTGAAGCAAAATTCTCCGGACACGTATTCAGCTAAATCACTTATGAGGTCATGCATTCTGAAAAAAGAATCACCAGCTGATCGCTGGAAAAGTGACCTGGAGACAAGATCATCAAAGTATTTTTCACCTATATCTTCCATCTCCTCAACGCCTCCGGACTGGACTAAAAAACCATGTGCCATCCATTCAGTGATTAATCCATCCTTCTCGAATAAATAATCCTTGGGAAATATTGCGCAGTAAGCAAAACAACGTTTCAGGTGTGAAGGGAGATAATAATAGCTCAATGTTAGAGCTGGAGGGATGTTTGCATTCGACGAACCCCACATACTGCTATTGGATATCTTCTCCCATTGCTTGACATCTCCTACGGAGTGCAAAAGACCCCCAAGAGTTTTCGCCGCCAGCGGTAAACCTTTGCACTTTCTCACTATTTCTCTGCCAAATGCTTCCAAGTGAGACTGCTCCAGAATTTACACCACTAAATGCATGCCTTTCAAACAACTTCAAGCAATCTTCATCGCTTATTACATTCAAGCGGTAAGAGGGGATGATAGTTTGCGTGACTTTTGCTACATCTTCATTCCGCGTTGTCATTACAATCTTACTTCCTTGCTCCACATACCGCAAAGGTAGCAGTAATTTATCCCATTCAGTGTACTCAATGTTCCACGCATCATCAAGAACAAGTAGAAGTTTTTTCCCTTTCACCGCCTCCATTAGAGATTCATCTGGTTCTTTGGCGGGGCAAGTCCTTGCTTTGATCTTCTTAATAATATCCTTAATAATCCCGGCAACATCAAATTGTTGAGAAGCCCAGACCCAGGCCTTGAGTTGGAAGAACTGATCTACCCTTTCGTCGTTGTAGATAAGCTGAGCAAGAGTGGTTTTACCAATCCCGCCCATGCCCACAATAGGAACCACAACTAAATTTGGGCCATCTGTCTTGTGTTGTGTCAGCAAGTGCTCCATTATGGCTTTCTTTTCAGCGTCCCTTCCATATACATCATGTTTATTAACCAGTGGAGTTGTTTTCTCTGACAATGTTCTCCATCTACCAGTACCTTCTATGTGGCGCAGATCACCCTTTTGTTTAAGTAAACGTTCAAGCTTCTCAAGGATCTTTTGTAACTCTGCTTCCATATCTTTCATCCTTCTATTAGCTGGATTTAGAAATGGAACCAGATTCCTTGCCTGCAATGGTGGACTAAATATATGAGATAGAATTCAGGATAACATTATAATTTTTTAATATCAAAACATAAACATTAAGATTTTTACCTCTAGAGAATTAATAAGTTTTCTTTCTACAGATCTTTTTCAACAATTTACAATTGTTGATGCTAACTTAATGCACGAAGTAAAATTCAAGTTTTAAAAAGATAGTGATTAAATGTCATTAGTGATTTTCATAGCCCTTATTATATTATATTAAAAGTAAAGTATTTATTTTTAATACTTAAAACAAAGATATGAAGCTTTCGTATATAAAATATCATTTCAGAGTCTAATTGTGCTAACAAAAAATCAGGGCATAATTCTTGGTGATTATTATATATATAAATACTAAGAAATTTAATATTTATAATAATGGGTTTTGAATCTCGTAAGTCCTAATTATTCATCATTAAAAATATTGAAAGACAATACAATTTTATATCCCTTATTTTTTCAGAACAATTAAAATTTATTTATGCTCTTATAAAAAATATATAATTTAATTAAAATTGACAAAATTTATATAAATA
>Ga0307509_10010251_pt1 | contig 11522 bp, 9 predicted proteins | sample 10_EM_MG_FD_202245 | JGI IMG/M metagenome (GOLD analysis project Ga0307509, IMG submission 202245) | Populus trichocarpa ectomycorrhiza microbial communities from riparian zone in the Pacific Northwest, United States - 10_EM | ecosystem: Host-associated > Plants > Roots > Unclassified | place... | reverse complement strand
GTTGGTTTCACGCGGCGAGGTTGCTCGCTCGCGGATCGGACACCGCCATGGCGCCAAGAGTTGTTTTTGCAGAAGGGACTGGGCGCGGGCCGACGCCATGGATCGGGAAAGACGCCAAGGCTGACTTCGCCACCACGCCGCTCTCGCGATTCGCGCGAGATCCCGTCCCACGTGTATGGTGGGTGCGTGAACGCGGTCGAACGCTTCGCGGCGAACCTCGCGCCGGAGTCTCTGCGCCGGGTCGCCGCGCTCGAGCCACCGCGGCACGAGCCGACGCTCCTCGGCGAAGCGCCGGCTTCCTTCGACCTGGACCTCGAGACGGCCCACGCGCGAGTGCTCGAGCGCTGGCGCGACGATCTGTGCGGCCTCCTCAATCACCTCGTCCGCGACGAGCTTGCAGAGCTGGCGAAGCGCGAGGGCATTCACCGCCAGGTGATCGAGGATGCGAGCGTTCCGCAGCTGCGCCTCGCGCTGTGGCGGCGCGGCGCCGATCTCGAACGCCGCGGGCATGACGAGGTTCCGGTGATCCAGCCGAAGCCGGTGATCCTCGGCGGCCACCTCGTGATCCAGGCGGCGCCGCGCGGGCTCTATCCAGCGAGCGCGACCTGGCCGCGGCCGCTGCCACTCGAAGCGCCTGCGCAGCCTCCTGCCGAAGAGCCCGACACGCTCGACGAGCTCCTCGCCGCCGCGGATCGCGCGCTCGGCGTGCGCCTCGGCCGGCGCGGTGCCGACAAGGGCGCGTGGGGAGTCCGCGCCGCGGCGTTGATCGGCGTGCCCGAGCGCGGCGGCGACGAGCCGGACTGGCGCGGCGACGTCGAGATCAAGACCATCCCCGTCGCGGTCGACGCGAGCGGCCTGTGGCGCGTGACGGAGGATCCGGCGATCGCGATGGCGTTCGAGCACGCCGCGGTCAAGAAGCTCCAGCGCACGCTGTGGCTCGCGCGCGCCGACCTCGACGATGGCGACGCGACGATCGTGTCGTGGTACCTGCTCGAGTGGGACGCGCGGCTCGCCCAGCTCGCGCGCCGCTATCTCCACGATCGGCCGAAAGGCCCGGCGGGGACCGACCAGCGCGGCGTTTACCTCAACAAGCGGTTCTTCGCCGACGCCGGCCTGCTCGCCACGCTGAACGGACCGCCGTGATCATCGACGAGCTCCGCATCGTCGGCTCGACCCAGACCAACGTCGTGATGAACGCCGAGCTGATCCGGATCGCCCAGCGAGCGCTCCAGGTCCGCCCGCCGGAGCCGCGCAAGGAAGGCCTCGGCCAGCTCGTCTATCCGTTCGATCGCGAGCTCGCGCGTGTCGCGACGACCTACATGCGCACGCCGACGCGCGTGGTGTGGGACCTCTATCGCTCGCGCGCAGAGCGGCTCGAGCCGCTGTACGACGAGCTCGTCGCCGACATCACGGCCGACACGCGCGCGCTGTGGCGCGACGGCGACGGGATCTCCGTCGAGGCGCGGCGGGTCGAGGACTTCGCGGCCGGCGAGCGCCAGATCGTCGGCACCGTCAAGAACGCGCTGATCGACGCGGTCGCGAAGAAGGGCAGGCGGCTGCACGTCGATCCGGAGCGCGCGGACACTCGCTGGGTCGCGCGGCTCGACGACAACCGCGAGCTCGTCATCTCGATCGACCTCGGCGGTGGCTCGCTGTCGCAACGCGGCTGGCGGCGCGACGCCGGCGACGCGCCCCTCCGCGAGCACCTCGCGGCGGTGTTGTTGATGCTCGCGCGGTTCGATCCGCGCAACGACGTACTCGTCGATCCGATGTGCGGCGCGGGGACGATTCCGATCGAAGCGATCCTCCTCGCGCGCGCGACGCCGCGGATGATCCCGACGCTGCGCGCGCTCGGCCTCGCGACCGTCAAGCCAGAGCCGCTGTACGCCGATGCGTCGCCGCTCGTCGTCGGCTGCGATCTCGAGCTCGACGTGCTCGCCGCCGCACGCGACAACGCTCGCGCCGCCGGCGCCGCCGACGCGATCACGTGGCAGCGCACCGACGTCGCCGAGCTCCGGCCCGAGATGATCGCGCAGATCGCGAGCGAGCGCGGGCGCGAACCGCCGGCGACCGGCCTCATCCTCGCGAACCCGCCCTACGGGGAGCGGCTCGACGAGCACGACCTGTCGGTGCTCTACGGCGTGATCGCCGAGACCTGCCGGCGGTTCCGCGGCTGGCGCGCCGGCTTTCTGGTCGGCAACCCGCTGCTCGAGAGCGAGTTCATGCGGGTGCTCGGCCGTCCCCGGATCAAGAAGCCGCTCGCGAACGCGAACCTGCGCGCGTACTTCTATCTCTACGAGCTCTGACTAGTCGTTGTGATTCGCGGCCCAGGCGGAGATCAGCTCGAAGTCGTCGACGATCCGCGAGTGGTAGTGACCCCACACGTCCGAGACCATCACCATGGTTCCACGCGACAGCTGGGGCGTGAGGTAGATCGCGAAATACTTCGCACCTGATTGGTCCTCGACGTCACCGACGTAGTCGAGCGGCTGACCCGACACCGGGCACAACAGCTCCAGGCGCGTGCCGTGCTCGATGTCGAACGGCTTGACCTTGCGCGCGTCGCCGTGGAGCGGCGACAGGTGGACGAGGCCCTCGCGCCCGTCGGGGACCCGGATCTTGATCGTGACCGCCGGGTGGCCATCGAACTGGATATCCGAGATTCCGACGAGGTTATCGCCCCGTGGACCGTACGCCTGGGTCACGATCACCGTGACGTCGTGCGGTTGGACGACGAGGTGCTGGCCCGTCACCCGAGGGTGTTGGCCGGTGATACGTAAGTTACGGCGGTCGACGGGGTCCACGGCCCGAGCTGACAACGGCCTGGCCAGGTTGGCAAGGTGTTATACTCACCGAAGAGGAACGGGTGATGAGAACCGCGCTCGTGATCACGATCGGCCTTGGCCTGGCAGTCTCCACCGCTGCCGAGGCGAAGCCTCGTGTCGCGCTCGTCACGTTCGAGGGCGATCCGGGCGGCGAGGCCCAGGATGTCGTCACCGAGGCGATCGGCGACGACGTCATGCTGGTCGGCCCCAAGCAGGTCAACCGCACGGTCGACAAGCTCGGCCTCGACACCAGCGACCTCGCGGAGAAGGACCTGCGCAAGCTCTCGAAGGAGCTCCAGGCCGACGCCGTGATCCAGGGCAAGCTGACCAAGAAGGGCGACAACAAGCTCCTCCACTTCAAGCTGTTCGTCCGCGGCAAGAAGCAAAAGGGCTTCAAGGTCGAGTTCGGCAGCCTCAAGTCGAAGAAGTTCAGGGCGCAGCTCCACGACAAGATGATCGAGCGGCTGGATGCGGATGGCTCGGGCGACATGGTCGCTTCCAAGAAGAAGACCTCCGGCGACGACGACGAGGATCCGATCGCCGGCAAGAAGAAGAAGGCCGGTAAGGGCGACGACAGCGACGCCCTGAAGACGATGAAGAAGAAGAGCGGCGACGACGACGAGGTCAAGCCGTCGCACAAGACCGCGGATGCAGACGAAGCCGCGCCGAAGAAGCACGGCGACGAAGACGCGGCGGACGAGGAGAAGCCGCACAAGAAGAAGAAGGTCGCGCACGCCGACGAGGATGGCGAGACCGCGGGCGCGGACGTCGAGGCCCACGCCACGCTCGCCGACGCGGGCAGCGCGCGCGGTGCGAACCGCGATGGGTTCCGCTTCGATCTCGGCGGCTCGTTCCACAACCGCTCGCTGAAGTTCACCTCGCGCAGCTTCCCGCAGGCACCCAAGCCGTTCACCCAGAAGACCGTCCCGGGCGCCCGGTTCGGCGCCGAGGTCTATCCGCTCGTGTTCGGGAACCCGTACGGGATCGCGTCGGGGCTCGGCCTCGGCGGCATGTACGACCAGACGATCGGCTTGAAGCTCACGTCGTCGGTCCAACCCGGCACCCAGTTCCCGGTGACCGAGCGGCGCTACTCGATCGGCCCGAAGTTCCGCGTCCTGTTCGGACGCTCGGAGACCGCGCCGGCGATCACGATCGGCGTCGGTTACATGCGCCATACCTACACGGTCAACCGCGGCGGGCTCGCGACGGGTAACTCGATCGATCTGCCGGATGTCGACTACGCCGGCTTCAACCCGAGCCTCGAGTTCCGGATCCCGGTGGTGAAGCAGCTCGCGTTCGTGGTCGGCGGCGAGGGCATCCTGCTCACGTCGGCGGGCCCGATCCAGAACCTCGACTCGTACGGCCAGGCCACGGTGACGGGCGCCAGCGGGTCGGTCGGGGTCGACGTCGTCGTCATGAAGCACGTCGGGTTCGCGCTCCGTGGCGAAGCGACCCAGATCGGCTACAAGTTCACCGGCAACGGCGCGCTCGCCAACAACCGCGACATGATGCCGGCTTCGAAGGATATCGGTGGGGCGGCCGACCGTTACATCGGCGGGTCGGCCACGATCGCGATACTGTACTGACAGCGTGCAACGGACGGCCCCAGCTGCGACCACCGGGAAGCTGGTCGTGGTGCATCCCGAGCGCCGCGCGCAACGTTCGCTCCAGCGCCTGCTCGGCGCGACCCTGTACCCGGTCGAGGTCGTCGCGGAGCTCGACACCGCGATCATCGACACCAACACGATCGTCGTCGTGGACGCGCCGATCGCCCTCGCACACCCGACCGCGTGCCGGCGGCCTGCGCGCGCCTGGATCGCGGTGCCGGGCGACGGCCTGCAGCCCGCCGATCCGGTCGGGGTGAGCACGCTGCTTCACGCCGGGTGGGATCACGTGATCGCGCACCCGATGCCGCTCCTCGCCGAGGAGCTGCTCGCCACCGCGCAGAAGCTGCTCCGCCGCGACTGCTTCGGCCTCGACAAGTACATGGCGTGGGGTGCCGAGGTCCGCGGCTACACGCTCGAGGACGCGGTCGAGCGCGACGCGGCGGTCGCTGCGATCGCGAGCGATGTCACCCGGGTCGGTCTGCCGGATCGGATCGGCTCGCTGGTCAGTGTCATCGCCGACGAGCTGCTCGCGAACGCGCTGTACGCCGCGCCCGTCGATCCGGCAGGCGCGAAGCTGCGCGTCACCGATCCGCGCGACAAGACCCGCGCGCTCGTCGATCGCGAGGTCGTCACGCTGCGCTGGGCGACCGACGGCCGCTACCTCGCGATCGAGGTCCGCGACCGGTTCGGCTCGATCGATCCCTCGGCGATCAAGGCCCGGCTCGCCGCGACGAAGACCTCGACCGCCGACGGCGGGATGGGCCTGCCGCTCGCGTACGCGTGCTCGAACCAGCTGGTGGTCAACCTCACGCCGAACGTGCTCACCGAGGTGATCGCGCTCCTCGACATCCGCTACAAGCCGACGGAGCTGGCGCGCTCCGCGTCGTTCCATTCGTTCCTCGAACCACAGCCATGAGCCGCTTGACCATCACCATCACCGGTAACCGGGTCACGCTGGCGGGCCGGATCGACGAGACCGCGCAGCTGGCGCAGCTCGTGCCCCACCTGCCGGCGGGCGCGCTCGTGATCGATCCCGAGGGCGTCACATTCGTGAACTCCGTCGGGATGCGCGAGTGGATCCGGTTCCTGCGTGCGGCGCGCGACGGCCGCGAGGTCGCGCTCGAGCGCGTCGCCGACGTCCTCATGACCCAGATGAACCTGATCGGCGAGCTGCGCGGCCTGCCGATCCGCTCGTTCCACGCGCAGTACGAGTGCGGGGCGTGCGGTGCGGAGGCCCAACCGCTCGTCGACGCGGTGGCGCACCGCGACGCGGTGGATCGGCTCGCGCTGCCCGGGTTTCCGTGCCCGGAGTGTGCCGCGGCGATGGAGCTCGCAGACTTCCCGGAGCGCTACCTGAGCATCTTTCGGACGTAGCGCGCGGGTGCTAGGGTGCGCCCGTGCAGTCCGACGTCCTCGCACCATCCGATACGTTCGCTCGTCGTCACATCGGTCCGGACGAGGCCGAGGTCGCCGCGATGCTCGCCGAGCTCGGCTACAAGTCGCTCGAGGAGCTGACCGCCGCGACGGTCCCCGCCGCGATCCGGCTCGCGAAGCCGCTCGAGCTGGGCGAGCCCTTCGCCGAGCACGAGCTGCTCGAACAGCTCCACACGCTCGCGAGCGACAACCAGGTCCTGCGCTCGTTCATCGGCCAGGGCTACTACGACACGATCGTGCCGGGCGTGATCCTGCGCAACGTACTCGAGAACCCGGGCTGGTACACGCAGTACACGCCGTACCAGGCCGAGATCTCGCAGGGCCGGCTCGAGGCGCTGATCAACTTCCAGCAGATGATCGAGGACCTGACCGGTCTCGGGATGGCGAACGCGTCGCTCCTCGACGAGGGCACTGCCGCCGCCGAGGCGATGCACATGTGCTTCGGTCAGGCGGAGCAGAAGCGCGCGCGGTTCTGGGTCCACGACGCGACCCACCCGCAGACGATCGCGGTGATGCGCACGCGCGCCGAGCCGCTCATGATCGATCTCGCGGTCGGCACGCTCGCCGAGATCGAGGCCGGGCTCGACGCGAACACCGCCGGCGTGTTGATCAGCTATCCCTCGACCGACGGTCAGGTGATCGATCACCGCGCGCTGTGCGCGAAGATCCACGCGGCGGGGGCGTACGTCGCGATGGCGACCGACCTGCTCGCGCTCACGCTGATCACGCCGCCCGGCGAGCTCGGCGCCGACATCGCGATCGGCACCGCGCAGCGGTTCGGCGTGCCGATGGGCTTCGGCGGTCCGCACGCGGCGTTCATGTCGTGCGCGGAGTCGTTCCGCCGGCAGATTCCGGGCCGGATCATCGGCGTGTCGCGCGACAACAAGGGCAAGACCGCGTTCCGGCTCGCGCTCCAGACCCGCGAGCAACACATCCGGCGCGAGAAGGCGACGTCGAACATCTGCACCGCGCAGGTGCTGCTCGCCGTCATGGCGTCGATGTACGCGGTCTATCACGGGCCCGAGGGCCTTACCCGGATCGCGAAGCGCGTGCGCGCGTTCACCGCGATCATCGCGGCCGGGCTGGGCCGGCTCGGCGTGACCGTCCGCCCGGGCGCGTACTTCGACACGCTGCGGATCGATCTCGACGCCCACGCCCAGGCCAAGGTTCTCGCGCGGGCGATCGAGCACGGTGTCAACCTGCGCCGCTACGACGACGGCGTCGGCATCTCGTGCGACGAGACCACGACGCTCGCCGATGTCTCGGCGCTGCTCGAGGCGTTCGGCGAAGGTCTCGATGTCGAGGCGCTGGTGACGGCGACGACCGTCCCCGAGCTGCCGGCGGCCGTGAAGCGAACCTCGCCGTTCCTCACCCATCCCACGTTCGCGCGCTACCACAGCGAGCACGAGATGCTGCGCTACATCACGCGGCTGTGTGCGAAGGACCTGTCGCTCACCACGTCGATGATCCCGCTCGGCTCGTGCACGATGAAGCTCAACGCGACGAGCGAGATGATTCCCGTCACGTGGGCCGCGATCGGCGGTCTCCACCCGTTCGCGCCGGCCGAGCAGTGGGGCGGCTATCGCGCGCTGTTCGAGCGGCTCGAGGCGTGGCTCGGCGAGATCACGGGGCTGCCGGCGGTGTCGCTCCAGCCGAACTCCGGCGCCCAGGGCGAGTACGCCGGCCTGCTCGCGATCCGCGGCTATCACCAGGCGCGCGGCGACCACCACCGCAACGTCTGCCTGATCCCGCAGAGCGCGCACGGCACGAACCCGGCGTCGGCGGTGATGGCCGGCATGCAGGTCGTCGTCGTCGCGTCGATGGCCGACGGCACGATCGATCTCGCCGACCTCCGCAAGAAGGCGGAGCAGTATCGCCATCACCTGTCGGCGCTGATGGTCACGTATCCCTCGACCCACGGCGTGTTCGAGGAAGGCATCATCGAGGTCTGCGAGATCGTCCACGCCAACGGCGGTCAGGTCTACATGGACGGCGCGAACATGAACGCGCAGGTCGGCCTGACCCGGCCCGCGGCGATCGGCGCGGACGTCTGCCATTTGAATCTGCACAAGACGTTTTGCATCCCGCACGGCGGCGGTGGTCCCGGCATGGGCCCGATCGCCGTGAAGGAGCACCTCGCGCCGTTCCTCCCGGGGCATCCGCTCGCACCGGCGGGTGCGCAGCCGGTCGGCCCGGTGTCGGCGGCGCCGTGGGGCTCCGCGTCGATCCTTCCGATCTCGTTCGCGTACATCGCGATGATGGGCGAGCCCGGCCTGCGCCGCGCGACCGAGGTCGCGATCCTCAACGCGAACTACATCGCGAAGCGGCTCGGTAGCCACTACCCGGTGCTCTACACGGGGCTGAACGGCCGGGTCGCGCACGAGCTGATCCTCGATTGCCGCCAGTTCAAGAAGACCTCGGGGATCGAGGCCGAGGACATCGCGAAGCGCCTGATGGACTACGGCTTCCACGCGCCGACGATGTCGTTCCCGGTGCCGGGCACGCTCATGGTCGAGCCGACCGAGAGCGAGACCAAGGGCGAGCTCGATCGGTTCTGCGAGGCGATGATCGCGATCCGCGCCGAGATCGCCGCGATCGAGAGCGGCGCGATGGATCGCGTGAACAACCCGCTGAAGAACGCACCGCACACCGCTGCGGCGGTCACCGGCACCGAGTGGGATCGCCCGTACTCGCGCGAACAGGCCGCGTACCCCGCGCCGTGGCTGCGCGTCCACAAGTACTGGCCGCCGGTCGGCCGCGTCGACAACGCGTACGGCGACCGCAACCTTGTGTGCGCCTGCCCACCGGTAGATGCTTACGGCTGATGCCGGATGTGGTCGGGTTCATCGCGGTCGTGATGTCGCTCGGCATGGCGCCGGCGATCATCAAGATCCGTAGCGACGCCAAGCTCAAGCAGCGCAAGCTCGAGCTCGAGGCAGGCGACGGCGGCGGCAAGCATACCAAGCGGCTCCTCGACGAGAACAAGCTGCTCCGCGATCGGATCGAGAACCTCGAGTCGATCGTGTCGTCGGTCGACTACGAGCTCAACCAGAAGATCATGAAGATGCTCGACGAGCAGCGCTCGCTCGTCCTGCCGCCGGGTCCCCCTGCGGCGCCGGCCGCCGCGCCCGTCGCTCCCCCGACGACGCCCGCCGCGCTCGACGCGACGATGACCGCGCTGCCGAGCAAGGACGGCGGTAGCAAGCAGTTCGGTACCGCCCTCGAGTCCGGCCAGATGCTCGCCGGTCGGTACCGGGTCCAGCGCTTGCTCGGCAAGGGCGGCATGGGCGCGGTTTATCTCGCCGACGACGAGGTCCTCCACGAGCTCGTCGCACTCAAGGTGATCTCGAGCGCGTACGCGGCCGACGAGAGCGCGATGATCGCGCGATTCCGGCGCGAGGCCTCGGCGGCGCGCAAGGTCAGCTCGCCGCAGGTGATCCGGATCCACGATCTCGGCGAGGCGCGGCCGGGGTTGCTCTACCTGTCGATGGAGTACTTCAGCGGCCGGACGCTCGCCGAGGTGATCACCCAACGTGGCGTCGTGCCGATGAAGGACGTCCAGGACATCCTCCAGCAGATCGGCAGCGGGCTCGAGGCCGCGCACCAGGCCGGTGTGATCCACCGCGATCTCAAGCCGAGCAACGTGCTGATCGGCGAGCGCGGCGCGGTCAAGGTGATCGACTTCGGGCTCGCGACCACGCTCGTCGGCGACCAGCTGACCGCGACCGGCGCGATCCTCGGCACGCCGCATTACATGGCGCCCGAGCAGGTCCGCGGCAAGCCGGTCGACGCGCGCACCGACATCTACTCGTTCGGCGCGCTCGCGTATCACCTCGTCACCGGCCGGCCTCCGTTCGTCGGCGACAACGCGATCGCGATCGGCTTCGCTCACATCTCCGAGACGCCCGACCCGCCGCGCCAGCTCCGCAAGGACTGCCCGCCGAAGCTCGACGCCGCGATCATGGCCGCGCTCGCGAAGAACCCGTCGGATCGGCCGGCGGGCGCGAAGGCGTTCCTCGATCTCGCGTTCGGTGCCTAACGCGGTTGCATCCGGTAGTGCGCGACCAGCCATTCGCGACCGCCGCGATAGCCGAACAGCTCTGCGCACGCGAGGAAGAACACCCGCCAGCGCTGGAGCTTCGCGCGGCCGCCGAGCAGCGGCTCGAGCTCGCCGCGGTGGGCCATGAGGTTCGCGTACCAGGCCTCGGCGGTCCTGGCGTAGTGGGAGCCGGAGAGACGCCACTCGCCCGCGATCACGAGGTCGCGATCGAACTGCGCGAACAGATCCGCGCTCGGCATGATCCCGCCGGTGAAGAACTCGCGGGCCATCCAGTCGGCGCCGCCGGCGTCCTCGAACGGGTATGAGAACCGGTGGTGTGCGAACACGTGGCAGAACAGCGCGCCACCCGGCGCGAGCCAGGTCGCGAGCTTCGCGAACAGCGCCTCGTAGTTGCGCATGTGCTCGAACATCTCGATCGAGACGATCCGATCGAAGCCACGCGCCGGCAGTTCGAGGGTGCGGACGTCCGCCGTCCGGACCGTCAGGTTCGCGAGTCCGCGTGCGGCGGCGCGCTGCTCGATGAACGCGCGCTGCGTCCGCGAGTTCGACACCGCGGTGATCGTGCTCGTCGGGTAGCGTGCGGCCGCCCACAGCGCGAATGAACCCCAACCGCAACCGAGGTCGAGGAGGCGCTGGCCGGGCCGCAGCTCGGCGCGCTCCGCGTAGAGCTCGAGCATCGCGGCCTCGGCGGCGCCGAGCTCGGTGACGCCGGAAGGCCAGTAGCAACTCGAATACTTGAGGTGCGGGCCGAGCACGCACTCGAAGAACCGCGCCGGGACCTCGTAGTGTTGGGCGTTCGCCGCCGCGGTCTCGATCGCGACCTCGCTCGCGCGCAGCGACGCGACGAACGCCGCCTGATCTCTTCCACGCTCCTCGCGCAGGCGGAGCGCGCACACCGCGCGGATCCCGGCGCGGAGTAGCAACTCGGGAACGATGCCGGAATCGACGAGCTTCTCGACGAGCAACGCGTCCAATATACCCGAGCGGCGGTCACCAGGTGACGAGGCTCGGCGCGACCGCGCGATGCATCAGCTCGAGAACTGCGCTCGTCCGCACGTGCCCCACCGGCGCAACGGCACATGCGGTGTCAGGACCGCGGGAGGTTGGTCCCGGCGCGCGCGACGAACAGCGTCACCGTGCGCTCGTCGGTGAACCGGACAAATCCGCCGGCGCGGAACGAGCGCGAGGTCGTGAGCTCCTCGACCAGACCACTGAGATCGGGGAGTGTCGGAGCTGCAGAGATCGCGATCTTGCACAAGGTCGCACTGCACGCGACGGCGTCGAGATGCAGGCCCGCGAAGCGCGGACCGGCGACCTCGCCGGCGATCGCGGCCTCGGTCGCGTGGGCCCACGCGGGATCGACGCGCTCGGTGCGAAGCACGGCGTCGAGATCGTGATCGATCTGGGCGAGGCGCGTTTCATCGCGCGCCTTCGGATCGAGCACGGCCGGCGGCGGTAGCGCTCGCGCGCGGATCGTCGGCTTCGCGGGCGCGCCGGCCGTGACGACGGTGTCCGCCGCCGGCGCGGCGAGATCTCTCGTCATCACGACGGCGGACACGGCGAGGGCGCACGACCCGGCGAGGAGCAGAAGCGGTT
>Ga0307509_10010250_pt1 | contig 11523 bp, 9 predicted proteins | sample 10_EM_MG_FD_202245 | JGI IMG/M metagenome (GOLD analysis project Ga0307509, IMG submission 202245) | Populus trichocarpa ectomycorrhiza microbial communities from riparian zone in the Pacific Northwest, United States - 10_EM | ecosystem: Host-associated > Plants > Roots > Unclassified | place... | reverse complement strand
TTTGCTGGTTCATGGCGTGCCATTGCTCCATAATTCATGTCCGCTACAACATCCTAACTGAAATTGTACCAGTTACATGTATGGGTTTTGGGTCATGGGGGGTATAGAGTATTGGGTTTCACGGTTGTATGGGTTATGGACTGGGTTTCCCCGCATACCAAGTTGGTAATAAAAAAACCCTATGGGATATTAGGGAGTATGGGTTATCAGAGCTATGGGTTAAGAGAGAGTCGACTGTAGCCACACTATCATTGGGGCTCTGTGGCGAAGTGGTCCCGTAACCAGACGTCATGGCGCGTCATGCGTCATGTGACACTGTTAAAGTACTGTTAACTGCCAGCCACAAGTCAGCCACACCACAACCCCACATCCACCCACGCACGACCACCTCAATGGCCCATGGAAATGGATGAATGCAACCTCTGGTGTTACTTTGAAGGATCAAAGGACTATTTTCCCGTTTCCATCCCAATTACACAATATATTGATAGCCTGAAGGAAAAAATTCATATGGAGCAGAACGAGATCTTCACCGGATATGCCTATCCAACTCTCATTCTCTTTAAGGTGTGCTAGATCATAACCTCTATATGAACATTGATGTACTGAATACTAACTTGTTACATCCGCAGATTGATGCGGATTTACGTGATGTGAAGGGGGACATTACATCTAATGGCCATTATCAGCCCCCTGCCGATGGTCAACTATTGTGGCCAGAGGATACAGTGTCCGATATATGGCCTGAAACCCCTCCTGGTGGATATCTCCATGTGTTTATTCAGCTGTCGAGTGTAGTGTCGACTGCTCACGACGCGGGTGGTGAGTGCTTCATATGCTTCGCATTGCCCCGCGGAAAACATCCGACTAAAGACGCACGCTTGCTCAACTCAGCCGAAACTGATGACTATGACAAACTCCTTGAGTACATACGTACTTCTCCCCTCGTTTGTGGAGTCCCGTCTACCGTTGCAAGGGCAAGTGAGTTCAGAAAGTCTCAAGCTAAAGAAGGTCGCATCCTGAACGACCGTCCCAACAAGGATGAAAGAGTCACTCCCATAGCCCTCCTGTATGCACCCTTCGGTCGATTCCTTGACCACATTCGAGACCGTCCCGAGAAACAGCCTGGCGTCGATCTACGAAACTTTCAATCCGCCGTCGACGCCTTTGCATCCGCGATGTGCGAGCATTTCAAGGACGAGGATGCACGCCGGGATAAAGTCCTGCCACTCCTCAACGCCATCTTTGATGACTATCACCCATTCGAATTGCCCCACCTCACCCCTGCCATAATCCCAGGGAAAATAGCGACTGGCGTACACGCAAAAGGACCCGCTGAACTCATCGAGACCGTTGTGGAATTTAAGAATGAGTTTGGGACGGGCCAGACTGATCCAGAAATCCAAACCACATCGTATTGCCTACAAATGTTCGATCGCGAGAAGAATGAACGGTATAAGGACTCTTTCCAGAAGTACCTTTGTCCTTCGATGGTGATCTCGATCATTGGTATCAAGATGCGGCTTTCGTCATCTCATCTGTTCTTACTTAAATACTTCATTTCAGGTTCGTACATCGGATTCGGTGCCTTTCTCCTTCTCGACAAAGCACGATTTGTGGCACTCACCCCACTGCTCCCGGCTCGTTCGCCTTCTGGCGATGACACTAACAGGTCTACATTGTTCCATGCTTTCCGAGCGGCGTGTGTTCTGCGCCACGACATCCACGAAGACACGCAACGCGTTATAAAGAATTCAACCCTGACAAGAATACGTGACAGATGCCTCCCATACATCCGAGAGATACCGGCATGGCCACCATCTCTGGATAGGCAGCTTGAGTTTCGCATTTTGAGAGTGGCATACCAAGACGAGATTTGGAACGAGAATCGTTTCCTGTTTCATGCCGAGGCTGGGGGTGAGGACGTTTTGGTCAAATTTACCCGGCGATACTCCACCAAGCTTCATGCGTACTGTTCCATGAGTGGCCATGCACCGAGGCTGCTCGGTTACGGGACCGTTCCAGGGGGATGGAATGTCGTTGTTATGGAAGATGTCAAGCCAGAACTTAACTACGCAGAGTACGCGCCCAGATATTGGGCGAAGTGGTATGAAGACCTCACCAGCCTGATGGGTGGCTTCCATGAAGAAAATCTGGTGCATGGCGATTTAAGGACTAACAACATCATCGTCCCGGCCAACGATCCGGAAAACATAATGCTCATCGACTTCGACTGGGGGGGAGAAGCCGGGAGGGTTTCCTTCCCGACTTGGTCGATCAATGAGGAATTGTTTGTTGGCGATAGGTTGGAAAGCCTCGTGATCACGAAGGAACACGACGTTAGGGTTCTAAATGCTGCTCTGGACTATTTGAGGCCGGAGACACCGGCCATGGTCGTGGACACTTGATACGCCTTCTTGGTGGCATCTGGTATAGTGACTCTTCTGTTTTGTACATTAGCCTGAATTTCAATAAAGTTGAATAATTGGAGAAAGTTCGAACTCTCCGATGCCGAAAGGGACCGGTTATAGGATGCATGATATATGATGACCATGCCGGACTTCGTTGCAACTTTTGAGCATAAGTTGGTCAGATAGCCACGTCTCCATCCTGATGTGACGGTTTTCTCGGTTTGTCGTTACCAGCACATCCTGTCCACCCGTCACACCATCCTCTTGCCCTCGTCTTGAATGCCTCGTCTCCAACGCTCCGTCTTCCACCCTCATTGCCACACGACCGACCGTTTCCTCTTGGTGGCGTAGTTCACCCGCTCGTTGCGTCCCAATCCGTATGGTCGTAGACACGCGTATCACCCATACACCATCGGCCGACGTCGCAAGTGCACGCCGCCTGTTGGATCACGTCGCACACGCCGTGCGAGGTCCCTCGCAAGTCTGGACCACGCCTATGTTGGGAAGGAATACTACTGTGTATAGACTTTATCAGGACTTTTTCGTACGTTCCATTGTTTATCGTTTAGACCGTCGCTTTCCATTCGACCATTACCCCTTTTATCTTGGTCCTTTGCCGTACTTCGCCGCACCTCGCCCTCGCCCGCCATGCGCCCGCCATCGCGCACTTCGATACCATCCAGTAAATTTTTTTTTCTTTCCGGACACCGACTGCTCCTCGTCATCGTCGCCGCGCGACCGGAATCGCCTTCACCCTTTCTCTCTCCTGTGCTTGCGCGTAGCATACTTATATCGCACCCGCGCATATAATCCCCCTCGCCTGGCCTCGGCCAAGCAGGAAAATACAGCCCAACTTTCCCCTTCTCTTTCCGTTCGCGTGCCCTTTGCCTCAAGTTTTTTCTTACGCTCGTCACGATTTCCCTTTCGCGCGTTCTCCCTCTTTCGGAAACACGGCCCCTGTCCTCCAATCTTTAGCTTGGCAACCGAAAGCTCTTTCAATGAACGATGTCGAAGCAATATCAATCAACACGCTTCCAATACGTCTTGCAGACTATTCAAGACGTGGCGCCAATTCTACGTAGAATTTATGTGGGGTCGTCTCCGCCCTCCGAGTCGCATGCTCTGCTATGTTACTATTGTCCTCCCACGAACCAAAATTTGACACCTGATATTTTCCCACCACTCCAAGGGAAAATAACAATTAAATGCCCAGGTCCACATAGCAGCGTGGTCTAACTGGTAACGATCTGTGCTACTCAAACGTATAAACAACAACACCTCGGTCGAACTTCAACTCCAGCCCCAACTATAGTAAAACGTACATGGATTCCGTGACTCAGCTATATTGGCCACCACTTTCACTTTGTGTACAAGGCCCAAAAGAAAAAGAAAAGCATCGCCCCAAAGCGCAGACATCACCTGTACGCCCATCTGTCGACGTGCCGTGACTTTACGCCTCGGCCCTCACTTTCTCCCTGGCGCTCTCTACGTCACTATCGACGCCCAGTCCTTGAGATTTATCACATAGCCTCCCGTCGTCACTGACGTACAAGCCATATTTTCCCGCCTGTGACTCCGGATACTGTTCGGAGTTCGTGTGCACTGCTACCTCCATCCGACCAAGCTCAATAGGCCCAGGGAATGCCCGCTTGGATCCTGACGCAGTTTGACTTGGTGATGGTGTGGCATAATCCACTATCGATTAAAATTAGTGTGGAGGAAAGAAAGAAAGAAAATCCCACGAACCGGGAGAGTTAAAGTCTATGAGTGCACGATACATCCTTGTTGCGGCGATTGTATTTGTAATGAGAGCGGGAGTCTGGAACATCTATATCACAGAAGGCGTAAAACATCAATAACCTACCCCACTCGTGACAAGAAGGACGTACGAGGTTCCACGGATCTGATATTATGAGATAAATTGAGTTAGAATTGGTCTTCGCCTTTAATGGGCCGGAGAGCACGAAAACGCACCATTCAAATCCAAGTAAACGCACACCTGCGACGTGACATGGTGATGAGCGGAAATAAAGGGCATAGGAAAGATATGCGAGCGTACTACCGACGGGACCTGGGCTATAATGGCGATCACGAGCCACATAACACCCTTAGGAATAGATATAGGTCATCAGGGCATTGTTGGCATAACCAGCGAGAACCACCGCAACCCCACCTGTGTCCAAAGGAAGCGTGCGAAACTAAACACATAGGTTGTGAAGCGCATACGGAACAAGCGAACGAGCATGATGAGAAGCAGGACCACGTCGGTAGCGACCGTAGCAATGATGTTAAATCGGCCACTGTCTGTATTGGCCACGGCACAGGTGTTCAGCACAGGTACCCATGTGGAGCGGAGCTGCAGTTAGATGAGGTTAGGAAGTCCAAACCTCACTAGTTGGAATTGATTACCCACGCGCAGGACACCTGGTATCGAACCACATTTCCATGAGATTTAGCTCCATTCATCAACAAGGCAGACTTACTGTGGATGAGGAAGGCAATGTTAGTCAACCATGCAGCACCTGCGAGCCCAACGACAATCTTGTTTCTATCCCAAACAGCGATCCTAGTAGTCCTCATAAGCACATAGGTTCAGGTAGATGATCGTAACGCATGGAAGACGTACGTGCGGAACGCAATCAACAGCGAGCCGGCGGCAACGGCAATGTAAGCAAATATCTAAACAAAGTGATGAGGGCACACCCCTGCACACATCGGAGGCGCTCACCACTTCGGAAATGACCCAGGCCTTGGGATAGGTAACTAGTCAGCGCGCATGATATGGGTAAGGAGGCAGACATGGAGGTTAAACTCACCTGACAGTTTATCGGGCTAATAGCGTCAAAGCCGATCATATTAACGATTACAGCCAAAAGAGTGGCCACACGGGTAAGAGAGTAGACCTATGTCAGGCAAAGGTCAGTTTAAAGCTCAGGGATGGGCTACACAGAAGGCCCCCGAAAGCACTAATCGTCTACGGACCCATATCGTCCACCGGTAGGGACGACGCCCTCGGAACACACTCCATTCGTAATTGAGGGAAGTGATAAATTCCCAACTGAAAATAGAAGGTGGATATGTGAGACCTAGAGACATGCATCAGGGTGACACGGAAGACCCACATGAATAGGCCATCCACTGTGTGCCAGAGTTTCACAACTACCACTGTGAAAGAACGACTGGTTAATCGAGCTCTTGAAGAGATGGCGAAAGGTTACACACAAAAATCTTGTGCAACTCTAGCGGGATCGCGGTAGTTCACCATCACGACAGAAAAGTGGACCGGGCTGCACTTGAACTGGGCGGTCCAGCATTTATAGATGATGTCTGCTGACTGACAGCATGCCGCACCCTATTTCCAAAATTAAATTTCGGTCTGAAATTATTCGTAGATCAACAAGCCTAGCCTTCTTCCGGTTTCACGGCATAGCACAGAGCCCAGTGCTGTCGTATGCCCTGAATTCCGGCGCGATCCCGCAACTGTGAGTTTGCCGGCAATTTCACCATGTGGATTTTACAAAAATCGAAATTGCTAGACTTGGGACGGACCCTAGCAGGATTGTCTCGGGGGGGCACACAATAGGATTAGTTGATTGTGCTCAAACTGTTTTAAAATTATTCTTGGCTTTCAACACACTTACCATATTTGGTAAATTCTGTCATGTGGCCAGATCACCACTTCGAACCACATCATCTTGTCGCGCGCGCTGAAACGTCACGGTACTGCTCCATCGCCACCTGTATCCAGGGAAAGCTAGAGATAGATGCAGTTAAAGGTGCGTCACTCTGCAATATGCATTCAGAATTCAAGCACGTCTCGAATCTGGGGTTCCCAGTCGCTTCCATTTGATGATCGTCGGACTCGAAATTATTCTCGCCCATCATCTGGTTGGTCCAGGAATTGAGCTCGATCAGCTCGTGTGCCTTGGAGGTCCCGGATATTGCTTTTAACCCTGGGACAAAGGGTATTCGAGTCGGGCCTGACTCTTGAGCCATGTGGTTGTCTCAGAAATTTTGCCCTTTCCTCATTTCGTAGATCAACACTTCATCGTATAGTAATCCACGAGCGTGATATGCCACTTGTTCCCGAACGGGGTTGTTAGGCCATCACGATCGAATCGGCAGAGGGTGGTGTATTTCACAGAAGCTGCCAGTGGCGAAACGACTCGGACGTCGCAGCATCATTGACGCCGCCTCCTAGCTTCGGTATTATGATACATGGGGTCAATTAAACTGTGAAGCGCTGTATGCTCCTGTTGGCTATGCGCTGTCGAGCGCACACTGGCCCATCATTCATTTGGTGGCGCATCGAGGACAACCTCTGGGTACTATAGCAGTAGAACCCTTGTTTAGAAGGCCTAGAAGTAGTACGAGGAACGTATATATACACCCTACTACAACGATGAGTCCCTGGCTCTTTTGGATCGGGTGCTACTTGGTTTTATTAGGATCGCGCAGATATCGTATCACAGTACTGACTCATCAACAGGACTACGAGAGGACTACATTGGACGAATGAGAAGGTTCAAGAATGTGCTGTATGCGTGTGCGACGCCCACCCCGTGCGCGGGAGTTAACTTGAACAACGAACAATCCCCCCGTTTATGGTATGGTTCGACGTTAACATCCATCTTGGTTTGGGACAGAAGGCTCCGAGTCGTCCCTAAGACGATTTAAGGATTAGCCTTTTGGCGTTCTCGTTATCTTCTACCATCCATCATGAATTTATTGAGGCATCATCGGCTGACCCGCCGCACAACAACAACAAATACATTTTCGCAAAGTGTGATACATTGCCGTACATGTAGTAGGCACCAGTGTTAAGTGGTTTACTCCGCGGTCTTCACCTTTTCCCTGCCGCTTTCTAAATCGTCGTCGACGCCCAGTCCGTGCGGTTTGTCGCACAGCAGCTCGTCCTTTTTGGTACAAATGTCGTATCGGGTTGCCTGTGAGTCCGCATACTGGTCAGAGGTTGTTTGCACTGTCACGGTCGTCCGACTGGGCTGGACGGGACTAGAAAATATCGGCTTGGACAGTGACAGGGTGCTGCGAGGTCTGTCTTGGGAACAGGAACTGTCATCGACACAACTTAGCGTGGCCGAAAGAAGAGAGCTTTCAATGGCCTTACACGCATAAAGAACCAAAGTCTGTAAGGGAACGATAGATCCTTGTTGCAGCAAGCGACACGGTGATTAGGGCGGGATACTGGAACATCTATATCGCAGACGGCGTTAGAAATCAGTTTACCACATCACTCCTAACAATAAGGACGCACGAAGTTAAAAGGATCTGATATTTTGACCAGGATCCGAATCTAATCAACACGCATAATAGATGGGCTGGAGAGAATGAAAATACCATTTAGATTCAAAACAATGAACACCTGTGGAGTGAAATGGCCATGAGCAAAAATAAGAGGGCGTAACAAAGTCATACAAACATACCGCCGGCGGGACCTGGGCTACAGTGGCAAGCAGGAACCAGATGACACCCTAATGAATAATTACCACGCCAGTAAGCCATAAAGCATCGCAACCGAGAACCGCCACCACCTCACCTGTGTCCAAAGTAGGCGTCCCATGCCCGGCTGAGAGGTACCTCCTTCACGGCGGATTTGGTACAAGGGAATAAACATGATGGAAAGTAGAACTATGTCTGTACAGAGCGTGGTGATGACATTATATTTAGAGCTGTCCAGGTTGGGCACGCCACAAGCGGACAGCACGGGTATCCATGAGCCGCGGAACTGCATTTAGATAAGTCCGGGAGTTTCGAATACGAATAGTTGAAACAGATAACTCACATTCACGATGCCTGGTAGCCAACCGGATTCATGTGAGATCCAGTTCCATTGAATAAGCAGGAGGTACTTGCTGTGGAAGAGGAAACCAACGTTGGTCAGCCATGTGCCTATTACGAACGCTGAAACAATCTTGTTTCTGTTCCAAATAGCAATCCTGGTAGTACCCATGCCAGTCAGGGCGCTTACTTTAGGAAGATAATGGTGAAGCATGGAAGACGTACGTGCGAAGCGCAATCAACAGCGATGAGGAAGCCACGGCCGTGAAACCGAAGGTCTAAACAAGATGATGAGTAGACTCTCCAAGCACACCAGTCGGGGGCACTCACGGAGAAAAGAGTGGCCCAGGCCTTGAATTGTAGACGGTCAGGGCGCTGTCGAAGAAAGAAGGTAGACGAGAGACGCAAAACTCACCTGACAGTTTACGGGTCTCGTAGAATCCAAGCCGATAAGGGTAAGGATCACAGACGCAAGGGTGGCGAGACGAGCCAGGGAGTAGATCTTAGCAGGTAGGATCAGTACGCGGCTCCGTTGTGGGCGATGCAAAACCTAAGGAAGCACTATTTAGCTACATACCCATATCGTCCACCGGTAGGGTCGACGCCCTTGTATGATACTCCACTCGTAACCAAGAGTAGTGAAAAACTCCCAGCTAGAAAGACCGGGTTTTTAGAAGACAGTTGGAGACCCGAGTAACAAGACAAACCTACATGTACAGGCCATTTACGACGTGCCAGAGGTTCTTGAGTATCGCTGAGAAAAGACCGAGCGGCTGATAGATTGCATGTTCCTGAGGCGCATGGGCGGAGGTACGCACCGAAATCTCGTATAATTTCAGCTGGATCGTGGAAGTTTACCATCCCGGTTCAAATTTGGAGCGGCCAGACTGGTAGTAAGACCACATTTATAAACACCGTAGAGTTATTATCGCCACCCAAGCCAGGTGATGGTACCCCAAATTTTAAATATAAGAGCATGTTTTGAAATGATTTTTCGAGGTTTCATAGAATACGGTGTCATCCGAAACCTAGCGGGGCACCCTCGTCGGTCATTAACCAGCCTGGACTAGCACCGCAACCTGCGTACCGCGCATTTTGCAGCTATGCTCCATCATGTGACAGCGTCCCAGGACAAATTTTGAGGAAACGCGTCAGTTTGACACCAAATTTCATTCAGATCGAATAAATTGGTCGTTGATGGTATAATACTCTCGACCAATCCCAATTGGACGACAAAATCTGGGCATAGGTCATTAACGAGAAGTGAGAACACCACGGAGTCACGGACACGGACAAGAAGAACGGCATTAACGCGCCGACCGCCGCGAAGAAGTTAAAACTCCGCCGGATAAACGCGATAAACGCGCTGGCAGCAGTTCTCCGCAGTCGTCATTGACCATCATGATACTTAGATGGATAACATCATGGCGGTGGGTGGTTCTGTTTTTCTGAGGGAAAGCCATGGGTCCACGGCTGTCAGTACCTGTATGAAACACTCGGCAGACGGATGCTAGTGATTTGAGACGGGGAACTGAGGTCGATAAGCTTCGGTGAGTAGCTTGCATGTGATCGAATCAGAACACCCGAAAATTTTCCGATGAGTTGTTTGGACCCCACCATACAGTAATGCCGTGCCTCTAGGGTGGGGCGACTCGGGGGCCAGTCATACAGTCTCGCACAGATCAGGCCCGTCTATCGGAATCCCTGCCATCTTGGACTTCCTATTCATCCGACTTCTGCATAGCGAGGCCCGCCACCGTGACTGCCACCCCCCGATCGATCTGGATCCCTATCGATGTGCAAAACAACAACGCGAAAACATTCCTTCATCTCTCTCACTGGCCTTGCTCTTGCTCTTGGGTAACATTCGTCCTAGCCGCGGTCACTGTATCCCCCTTTAGTGGTCTTATCTTGTATTAAGCTCCGTGTCTTTTCCACAATCTTACTATGCGTCTAGCTATTAGCTATTATATGCTTACCTCACTGTCCAAAACTCCTCCACACACTCTCTCTACTGTCTTCCATCTTATTCAGTCCTTACTGTCCCAAAAACTCGAAATAAGTCGTCGGTGTATTTCACGTTTATATGCCCACCAGGGGTTCCTCTGCGCAGGGACCAAATTTACACATACCCCCCTTTTTGCGCCCTCGAAGCCTTTTCTCATCAGGCCGCATCCTGGGTTCTGGTGCCCCGAAGCCAGCTATCAGGGCTGCCTCGATACTGTGGATCGTGCGAGACCGGCAACTCGGCGTGTCCTCGAGCGACGCAAAATGATCTGGTGCACTGGCACCCCGGGCCCGCCCTGATGGTAAGTTTTCTGGAACCTGCCACCCGTCGCTTTAGAATCTTCTACTGAAAACTTTCGCTCACAAGTAAGACAAGGGTCGGTGCGTCATATAGGGGGGACACCCCCCTTAAACTGAAGGCGGTACGCGAGGGTTTCAGTGGCGAGGGGACGTGAATGATCGGGAGAACGTCCGTACAGTGGCGAGCAGGAGACTCCGGTATCTTCCGGTCCATCATCAAACACACCATTTGTCATCACAGAGCCGCTCGCACGCCACCCTCTGCCTCCCCACGTAATCTTATTTACTTCGCCTTCCACCATCCATAATGAATCCCATTAGCCAATTGCGGGTCCATTAACTAGAGCTGGTCCACGAGAATAACAAGTATATTTCACTACGAGTAGTAAGTACAAAGAGTTCCGAGGTAGCCTTTTACCCTGCCGTCATCATTTTGTCCGTCAACTCTCCATGTCGCCCTCATTGCCAAGTCCGTGCGGTTTCTCACGCACGCTCGTATCCGTATTGGGGTATAAGTCGTAGTGGCTGGCCTGTGACTCCGGATACTGTCTGGAGTCCGTGTGCGTGACCACTTCTACCCGCTTCAGAGGGAAGAACCTAGGGGACATCTGCTGGGTGCTTGAGACGACACGTGTTTGGGGAATGTCTTGTGAGCTGGGGAAGTCATCGACTATGATTAGCGTGAGGAAACAAGAAGGAAAGATCTTACATGTCGGGAGAGCAAAAGTCTGTAAGAGCGCGATACATCCTTGTTGCAGCAATGATCAACGTGATCATAGCGGGAGTCTGGAACATCTATGTTGCAGAGGGCATATCAAATCTATTTCCTACACCACTCGTAAAAACAAGGACATACGAGATTCAAGGGAGCTATTATTTTCAACCGAATCGCGTTCAATAAACAACTGCCGTTGATGAGGTGGAAAGAAAGACAACATACGATTTAGATCCAACAAGATGAAGACCTGGACGTGAAGGAAGATAAGTATAAATGAGAGGTGCGAGA
>Ga0307509_10010249_pt1 | contig 11524 bp, 8 predicted proteins | sample 10_EM_MG_FD_202245 | JGI IMG/M metagenome (GOLD analysis project Ga0307509, IMG submission 202245) | Populus trichocarpa ectomycorrhiza microbial communities from riparian zone in the Pacific Northwest, United States - 10_EM | ecosystem: Host-associated > Plants > Roots > Unclassified | place... | reverse complement strand
AGAAAGAAGAAGAAGACATACCCATGCATGGAGGAAAAGAGAAGGAGATGAGGAGAGAAAAGAAGAGAAAGAAATATATATTGATGTTTTTTACATATAGTGAAGAAGAAGAAGAAGAACAAGAACAAGAAGAAGTAGAAGAACAAGAAGAAGAAGAAGAATAAGGAGAAGAAATGAGTCTGTCTCTTGTGAAATAAGGGGATTCAGGTTTTTTATTGGGGCGCGTTACCGACGGATAATTGAATATTAATATTTTTTAATTATTCCGTCGGTAATTCCATCAGTAATATTTATTTTATATTTTTAATTTCGTAAAAATTTTTCAGAAACCGCCAAAAAATTACCGATGGTTTTTCAATCCGTCGGTGATTCTGTCTGTACTATTTAAATGAAAAATTTAAATTAATTGAATTTTTTCAGAAAACCGCCAAATAACACTTTCTGGAAAATACTTTTGTTGGAAGAAGATCTGTAGTTCTATACTGTTCGAATAGGCCGGATTCACATATATGATAAGGAGATTTGTCGGATGCACATATGGAGTAATTATCTCGTATTGAAAAAGAATAGTAGCAAAAATGTGCTTTTAGAGGATGATGAACTCAAAATCCTAATCTAGAGAATTATGCAAGCCAGGAGATACCCTATCAATTGTCCCTTTAATTCGACTAATTATTTCGGGGTCTAACTTGTTTATCCCAAGGAAACCTCGACAGATTTAGATTCGTGGAAGTTGCATGACATAGTCGAATATGAGAAGATAAGTTGCGTCAAACATGTGAGCTCCGTTTCACCGAATTCTCTCGGAGTAGAAAACTATGGAATGCATCCATTTTCTGTTTCTTGCTACTTGTAAAACTGCTGAAGAAGTTCTGGGCTCCTTGTCTCGAGTAGAGCAGGGAGGAACCGGGGTGAGGAACAGCGGTTTTCGCTGTATCGATGTAATGGTGTTTTCGTAAGCATACCAGTTATTTTCCTCACTTGACAGACAGATGAAGATAGGGTATTATGGTCTTTTTCGGTTTAAATTTGTTGTGCCATTAGACTTTTGAGCGTGCCAACAACCACACCCTGATAAAATCTCCTTTTCCAAAGCTTATTCGGCGTTTGATTAATTGTTTTAAACGACATCGTGTTAAATCAAGGTCCATTGGATTTCCTTCGATAATAAAAGATTCCCTGCCCTTTAACAAACAGGTTTCTCGCCTTTTTTTGTTCTACATGTTTCTATCGTTTTTTTGTCAAAAATAAAAACCAAATACAATTTTAAAACCTTCCTCCCTCCGCAAACTTTGTAATGTTGCAGAAATTATAATTACAGAATAAACTAGAAAAAGAGAGGCTATTTCATTGGAAAAATTAGACGTGTCAAATTACAATTCAGTCCCTCAACTTTTTAATTTTTATATATTTGGTCATTATAGTTTTTTAAATTTATTTTTTTGTTATAAACTTTATTTTTATCATGTTTTAATTCTTAGATGATGAGGGAGAAGAAAGATGCTCTCTAAAAAAAAAGGAGAGAGAAAAGTTTTGGTATGCGGTGAAAAAAATAATTTTAATATTAATGGGTTCGCCTTCTAGAGATGACTTATGAAAATGATTTTACTATTTAATTATACCAAATAAAATAGATTGAGATTCAGAACAACAAAATTTGAACTTGGATAATTTGAACTTGTTCTAATATATAAATATGGATAGAAAGTCAAAGTTTATAAACAAAATTTTCCATTATGAGTATTCTTTTGAGTCTCTCGTGTTATTGAAGTTGCAATCTTGCTTTCATTGCTTGTCCATGTTTGATTTCAAAATTAGTATTATAAACATACATTTTAATTACAATAAGACGTGGAAAATATAGATTAACACTTTAAAGTGATAATTAGTCTCCTTGTTGATATGGGCAGAGTGCATACTCTAATTAAGGCTCGTGAATTACTTTCAATCCACTCAATTTAATCTATTGCAAGAGAGAAATAAAAAGAACTCATTAGAGTAAATAATAGAGTATATTTAATAATTAATTCAATCTAAAATTGAAAAAAAAAGTAATTGGATTGCCTTGCAAACCGCTCTCTTAATCTATTACCATGTATAAATATTTTCTTAGCTAATAAGCTAATTGTATATATTATTATAAATTATTTTATATTAAATTATTTTTCTATAAAATATTTAGACATATCTTTAAAAGTAACTATGAGATCATTTACTAGAAACAAATAGTATACAGGCCGGTTATTTTTTTATTTTATAAGTGTTTTTTAAAAAATAATTTTATTTTATTTTTTAAAATTAATATTTCATATCATTTTAATATGTTAATATTAAAAAAAAATTAAAAATAAAAATATATTATTTTAATAATATATTTTTAAATAAAAAAATATTTTAGAAAACAAGAATGTTTCCTTCTGCAATACATGCAAGAAAGCGGTCGTTGGTTGTAAAGAAGACGAGAGACATTTTCGAGGGGGAGTGGTCCAGGCTCATTAAAAAAAGGCATGGATAAAATAATAAATAGTAAGTGTCCTCCCGAGCATTTATGGAAGAAAAAACAACAAGAAGTGGTGAAAGGATATGGGCCATGTGGCCTGTATTAATTGTGTGGATATGATGACAGTTTTCTTTTTATTATTATTTTTTAAGCGTCTCTTTCACGTGTTTTATTTTTTAATGAAAATTCACAGATAAGATAATAAATGGTAACTGTACTCTCATGCATTTTTGAAGAAAAAAACAAAAAAATAAAGGATGGTCATGATCTAAATAAATCAAAACACCTTATTTTAACCAAAAAAAAATAATAATAAACATGTCGATGCTAGTTCTTAACTGGTTCCGCCTTAATCCAGGTTTACCGAACAATCTAGATTTCTGATTTCATACATCATGTTTTTTTTATTTTGTTTTTTTTAACTCGACCCGTTTAAATCCAAGTTAAAAGTTATTTAGGAATTTAATTTCAGTTTTTCTTTTCACTGTTATTTTTAAACACGTGTGTGATGCCCTTTTCATTTCTTTGTAAAGGAAAAGATTTGGGTGGGTTGGTTTAATATTTTTTGAGTATTTTTTAATGATTTCAACGTGTATTTAAAAATACTTAAAAAATCAAATTATTAAAAAAAAAATAAAAAAACACATCACTCATCACGAATTTGATTTATTATGAATCGCGTAGTTTTATGATGAATTTACTTAAATAACCCTTCAAAAATAACTCGCACGTCAGATCTCAAGTACCTCGCTGAATGCATTTAGCTCATCTGCAATCTGCTGAGATTTTGTTGTCTATTGATATTCTTGTCTGGGGCTTAAGCTTTATTTATTTACCTTCTTTTTTTGTCACGTTTGTGCTTTCTAAATCTAATCTCTATCAACAAGTAGATCGCGGGGCAAAAACAACCAAACAAAGCAAAACGACGTTGTTATTATATAAATTGTCCATGACATCATATGATCAGGGCTCACAATCATACATTATGCTAGTGCCTCTTTTCTCTCCTTATGGTACCATCTTCTCTCTCTTGAACACTTTTGAAATTTCTCACGTCAAATGCATTCCAAAAGTATGTTAATTTGTTTTGTAAAAATATTAATTTGAAGATTTTTTTATATTCTTTAATAATTTTAATATGATTGTATAAAAATATATAAAAAAATTCAAAATAAATATTTTTCTTAAAAAATATATTGCATTGCAATATTAAACACACAACTAATTATTACTCGTCAACAACAACACCAATAATAATAATAATAATAATAATAATAAACTAACTACGTGCTGGAGGGATAGCCTGTCTCTACAACCCCTCGACTGGCGTTATCTTATTTTCAGGTCCTTGATTTTTTTTAGGGATAAATTGGGTAATTAGTATAGTAATAAAAATAATAATAAATTAAAAAAATTAAAAAATATCAATAAAATAATATAATTTTCAATGTCATGGGTCAGAACCACAACATCAATTAAATTAATTTCGTGTTAGTGAATAATAACATTAATTAAATATTACAATTTTGAACTAAGATGGATTTGATTTTAGAGTGTTTTAAGAAAAAATAAAAAATAAAAAGTGATTGTGGGTTTGTTAAGAGAGAAAAAAGCTTTTGACATTGAATTTTTTAGAGAGAGGGAGCTGCATCCCTCCATGTTCTTTGATTTGGAAAGATGATTAAATTTCACAACATGATATATTTTTGATATGCAATATGTTTAATTATTGCTTTTCTGAAACACGATAATTATCTTGTCGTGTTTGGTAATAGCGATATTTAATAAGTATTATTTTTAAAAAACATAATAAATTAAAAATAAGTTATTTAAAAATAAAAATCAATTGTATTATTTTTAAAAATATATATCACTGTGCTATTTGATACCATTTGGCTGGAACTGGGACCGGAATGGCTGGTTTGAACTTTGAAGAGCTGTTAGAAAATAAACGGAAATGTGGAACCGAACCATTACCGAGAAAGCAAAAAAGTCATCTTTATTAACCGAGATTCCTATCAAGCCTGGCCGTTGATATATAACTTTGATGATTATTCTACGGTAACATACACTTCCATGACCTACGACGGATTTATGTCTTATCTTTATGGAGCTTATGTAAATTTTTGTTTCTTATAACTTTCAAGTTCGACCATGGAGCTCCTTTCATTTTTTGATTTTCTGTTTGGAGGAGAATCTCAAAAAAAAATCCGATTACTGAAAAAAAAATTTTCTTCGAAGAATCAAGATGAGTTCCAGTGCCGGTCCGACTGAGCCTAGATATTTTTTGGTCGCATACGCCATGACAGATATCTCTTTCTTTGATTTTTCTTTATCACAGGAAACTAAAGTATTTTGGGGTTTTACCGTTCCTTTTGTTGTTTGCTATGACTACTTTACATCGTGAGTTGTCTTTTATTCTTTTACTACAAATGGGCTGCCGCAGCCAGGACATTAGGCGTGGAAAGTCAAATTAAAAACAGAGCTTTTAAGAGTTAAAATTTACTAATTTTAATACTAAAATTTATAATTATTCAAGGAGAGACAGGGGGGGAAATTGCAGGGGCCCCGGCCATCCCCTGGCTCCTGGGCTACGTGGCGGGTCTACCACCACGTTTTTATCGTCATCCTTCTTGTCCGAGAGCAGATAATTTCCTGCTTTTTACTAGTATGAACAATAATACCCGGTGTGCGGCACAAGAGAATAGATAAGATGCAAGAGACGCGGGAGGGTTGAAGGCTCCCAGCCCATCTATAAAAAGGGCAGAGCATCATGCAGTTCAGCAGTTGACTACAAAGAGAGCAGCATACATCCATAGAGAGAAAGAGAAGACATGGCAACCAGAACTCCAAAGCTTGTGAAGCACACATTGTTGACTCGGTTCAAGGATGAGATCACACGAGAACAAATCGACAACTACATTAATGACTATACCAATCTGCTCGATCTCATTCCAACCATGAAGAGTTTCAATTGGTAATTAAAATAAAGCCACTTTTCTACCTTCTCTCTAGAGTTCATTGAGTAATGACAATCGTGCTTCAATTGATGTATTTATCACGCACAACTAGCCTCTCGCTGCAATGCAAATTGCCTGTAATTAATGCATAGTCCAAAATACAGTCAATTGGGTCTTTGAATAGCATGTTTCTAATACTATTAACAATGTTTTACTTTATTATGTGACAGGGGCACGGATTTGGGCATGGAGTCTGCGGAGCTAAACCGAGGATACACTCATGCCTTTGAATCTACATTTGAGAGCAAGTCAGGTTTGCAAGAGTACCTCGATTCTGCTGCTCTTGCTGCATTTGCAGAAGGATTTTTGCCTACTTTGTCACAGCGTCTTGTGATAGACTACTTTCTCTACTAAATGCTCAGGAGTAACGACTTCGGCCGGGCTATTTCATGGGAATAAAGTAATGTAATGTGCAATAAATGCTGGTTTTGAACCACTGAATGTTCGTGTCTTGATTTCTTGTTTGTGCTGTGCTATGTGAAGGGAGTGCTGCTATTCCTTAAAAATAAAACCCTTGGGGTTGAGTTGTTGTTTTTCAATCTTTTTCCCCGGTTAATTTCGGTCTTGGTGTTGTTTTCTTCCCATTTTATGCCATTATCCTCGAATGAGCTCCACCATTGACGCACTTTCACGACTGACTGCGTGCGTATGTACTTCTCTGATGCCAAATGCCAAGAGGAAAAAAGAAACGATAAGAAGAGGAAAAGGAAAGAACCAGCATCGAGACTGGAAACAACCCTCACAATAAAAGCTAAAATGTAAGGATTCATCACTTAAAGAATCTGCCATTTAAAACAAGTGAATTTGCATTGGCCCTTCGACATTTTTAATTGTTATTTTCTGTTATTGGATCCTTCTTTCAATTAATTTATTTGGCATGTCACATGTTTCGCATGAACTTCAGTCGGTGTTTTGTGGACGGTAAAGCGAAAGGAAGAAAAGGCCAAACAAATTTTTTGGAAGTGCATGATGAAAAATCAAGACCAGAGCTTGTAGACAAGTTTACCAGTCAAATTAAACGGGCAGGACAAGAATTTAGAATTCAAATATCGGAAGCCATATATATATATATATATATGACGTGTAAAAAGCAAGGATGGAAAGAATATTCCAGTGTCAGAACGTAGACATAGTCAACTAGAATGCAAACACTTTTATTGACGAGTTCCTACCGACGTTATTGCACCAGGGTAATTAATGTTAAAATTTTGAAGAAAAAAAATCGTTTGAGTTGTTATGTTGATACAGAAATATATCTCATTCTCGGGTAAAAAAATATCCTCTCATCATAAGAACCATGCGGGGGCCATGCGAGTGATCCGCCAGGCAAACTTATGATTATTTTTTTGGGCAAATAACAGGTCATCATTCTCTTAAAGATACAAACCATAAAAATCCAGGCACGTGAGACCCGCATGCCCGAGCTCTTTTTTAAGAGGGTCCAACGTGCTGGACCGTTAGGCTTTTTTTTAGTTTTTTCATTTATTTTTGGTCTGTTGTATGATAAATTTAAGGAAAAAAATGTTAGATTTGGTTTGGTTATTTGCGGTCACGATTTTGATTAGTTAAGACATGATATCCAATGGCCTTTTTTTTATGCATTTCAATTAAAAAATATATATATAATCTAATTCTTTATTATCATTGATTTTTTTATTTGACTTAAAATAAAAGGAATGCAATCTCATCTCATCCCTTTTTTTTATCATGCACCATAGAGAAATTATGTCTAATTTAGATCAAGTTCATGGAACTGGTTGTAAATTTTTTCAGTTTATTCAAGCTGAATGGAGTCGATATAACATGATATATTTTTTAATTTTTTAATTTTTTTTTTGTAACTCTAATTTCCCTTCATATTTTATCCTCTCTTTTTTTGTCAATTAAGACACAATCAAGAAGAGAATAGGGAAAGGAAAATAAACGGAACAGGTTAACCAACTGGGTTAACTAATTATAATTGTGTTTATTATCAGAGTTGTGAATTTTACATGTTAACATGAGTCAATATATATGTTATTGTTTTTTTCATTTTACTTTCTTAATTTTTTTATTTAATTCTTTAATATTTTATTGTTTCATATTTATACTAAGGTTAGACTGCATGACTATATCACTATTTGAATAGGCAGATCAATTCACTTTTGATTCGTTAGGTCAAACAAGCCTCGTCTTTTTATAATGGTTGATTAATTTTATCTAATACATGGTTAAATTTTTTTATTTCTCATTTCAAATAACTCATCATGTGCAGGTAAAAATAATAACACTTATATTTTTTGAATGCAATTATTGGTTTCTCATCCAATCCGCAACTAAACGGTGCAATACGCTAGTTAAAGTCTACATTATTTTATTGCTATATCTATATTTTATTTTTATTTCTCTAAACCACTTGAATTATATCAACTTCAGTGTAATTGTCGCACAAAACTAATTGGAAAAATATTGCAAATATAAAAATATTCCTAACTTTGGACCGTTTCCTTTCTCGTAATGATGCAAGAAAAAAAAAACAACTAATGTGAACGCAAAAGCACTGGCACAAAAACATCAATCTAGTAACAACCTTAAACAGGGGAGAAGAATTTCCCTCCACGTTTTTTAGCAGCACACAAAAGATACAGGCTGGCAAGATAATTCAGCATTTTAAAGAGGCCACCATGGCCCAGGCCAGCAACAACATGTGGAAGAGAAAAAAGAAGCGGGAGAATCAAGAGACCAGAACTTGTCCAGAAAAACCACCAATAAAACCCTGAAAATGATATCCTAAACGGGAAAAAAAAAATGTTTTGATAATTTTTTCAACCATATACCTAATCCTGCTTCCTCTCACCCCAAAATCTACATGTGGTTTTGCTTTTAGAACTGAAAACATAGATTAAAAAAAAGAAATTGGTCTACAAAGATCAAATTAAAAGCAACAGTTCAATATATGCTTTTTGTAAGTTTAAATCCATCAATAATACACAATACCTTCCAGGAACTCTAGCAAAGAGCTGATTCTTGTTGATCTCGGAGCTTGATTACTACAATAATCAAAAAATTAAGCAAACCATCGATCAGTAGAGCAAACAATAGAGGAAGAATAGAAGCTCCAAAGTTGAGCAGATAAGAATAATTAATCTAAACTGTTACCTTGCTTACTTGCCCTTCTCAATAGGCTGATTAGCATATGAACAGATTAGAAGCCGACTCGGAGATTAAACCGGTGTAGGAATAACATTAAAGACTTAGGATTTCAACCGAAATACCTTCTTTCCTTGCAATCTGACATCCTCTTATCAAGCGTAGAAGAATCACCACCAGCCTAACCATCCTTGTCATCGGTGATGCGCAAGCAAATCCCTGCCTCTGCACTTGTTTCTTCTCCATCATGAGTACCCTTTCCTTTTCTCTTCTGGCTTTTCGTCGTCCCCTTTTCTTCTCCGGTGAAATGAAAAGACCCAACTACCCTCGCTAGAGAGTTAGAAAAAATTGATCAAAAGGGAAAAGAAGTCATTTTACCGTCCCAACAAAACTAAAAGGTCACTGGTGCTCCTTCACAAACCATTAATGACTATAGGTTATATAAAAACACTAAAATACCCTTGAACCATAGTCATCTCAAGTTTTCTTGCGAGGGCACAATTGATAATACACCGAAGCTATGAAGAGTAAGAACAGGGTATATACACAGTGTTTTAGCTGCATGTTTTACAGTTGTTGTTAATTGTTAATCGTTGATGTTAATAAGTGACGTGACAGGGATAAATATCTTTGGTGTTGAGACGGAGGGCCTGTATCGAGGTCACACTAGAGCATTTGAGACCACGCTTGATAGCTTGGCGGGCTTGCAAGAGCATCTTGATTCTGCCATTGTTAATAAATTAACAATAATAAATAATTTTTATTTTTAAGAATAAATTATATATATATATATAATATAAATAAATTAGAATAACCTCTCCCAAGTATTAAATACATACAACATAATTTAAAAAACAACCGTGATATTTAAAAAATGCAAACAAACAATCTAAAAAATTAGAGAAAAATATTATTAATATAAATATAAATTAAAAAAATACATATTAAAAAAAGTATCAATGCAAAAAAAAAAAAAAAAAAAGGAAGGTCACACACTCTTGAACCTAGCATGCTAGGTCCGCGAGATTGACATATTTTGAAAAAGTACAGGTTATATGTTATTTGTCCCATTATCAAAAGACCAACGCGTCCTTACTAGCAAGTGTAGTGGTAATTATTTCAGGTGTACAAATAAAAAATAATAATTTTTTCTCAAAAAAATAAGTTTAAGGAAAAAAAGATTTTTTTTTAAATTACAAAATGTTGAATATAAGAAAAAAATGATATTACATAAGTCAAGTGTAAAGTGTAAAGTGATAAATATATTAGATGCAAAGAAAAAGAATAAAAAAACAAAAACAAAATTACAAAATACAAGTTTATCACCATTTGAGAAAAAAAATAAAAAAATACAATTTTTCTACCACTACAGTGAATTTTTAAAAAAAATAATAAAATTATAATTTTGTCACCATTACAATAAAAAAAATTAAAAATAGTTATAAAATTTTAATTTCTAAAGTGATTTGCCATTTTCTTGCAGTATATTGTATACTTTTATTTATGAATAATGAATAAATATGATTTAAAATATATACTTACATATATAATATTTATATTATATATATATAATATAAATAAACAATAAACAATAAATAATACCTAGATAATTAATATTAAATAAACATATGATATTCAATAAATAAAAATTACAATTTAAAATCTTTTATTCAATAACTAATAAACAAGATACAAATAGAGTAAATTTTTTCATGAATGATTGCCGTTGTCATCCCTGATTTTAATAAATGCCGAGCCATGTCAAGAGGTGTCGTTCAAAACTTCAAATGAGAGAAAGTAACCTGCAGGTCCTCGTAGCTTGCTAGCTTCCCTATAAAAGGGGCATTGGGTCATACATCCTCGCAGCACCGAGAGAGAGAAAAGGAGTGAGATATTCAAGAGAAATACGTTTAGAAATCAAGAGAGAGAGAGAGTTAAGACAATGGCCTCGAAGAAATCTGCAATCGTATTACCTGGTTCAAAGGTGTTGAAGCACATAGTTTTTGTACGGTTTAATGATGGGATCACTGATGAACAAATTGAGAAATTCATAAAAGACTATGCTCTTGTCGCCGATGCGATCGAACCCGTGAAGGGATTTGGCTGGTAACATAAAAGCATATCCTTCTCTCAACTGATTTAATTTAATTTTCCAGCTCCTTTCTTCAAACTAATTAAGCACTGCTAGCTCTGATTTCTCTCTGTCATGATTGTGATTAATTTCCTAACACTGATCTTTACCATTTTAATCTGTATTGTGTTGTGACAGGGGTAAAAACTATCCTGTTCAGCAACTGAACCATGATTACCTTTACGGGTTTGAGCTTTCATTTGACAGTCAGGATGCCTTCAATGAGTATCTTCAATCTCCTGCTCTCACTGAATTTCATGCCAAGTTTTTGCCTGCCTGTGCAAGCCGTATGATCATGGACTACTATCTCTTCTAAGTCTCTCCAAGGATAATGAACCTCTGCTGCCCTGCAATTTTCATTTGTAAATGGAAATATGCTGAAGTAATAAAGATCAACTCGTGTTGAATGTTTCTTTGGTTAAGTTAAATTGAAGTGCTGTATATGTTGGAAACCTTTGTGTGGTTCAGGGTTTAACGATCCTATCAATAAACAAATATTTTATGATACTCTTTTTTTTGTAGTTCTTTCTTTCTATTTCCAATTTTTTAGTATTTAGTAATTAGCATCGCTACCTCGCCAGGAGTCATTACCTACTTCTCGAATTTTCTTTTTTTCCTTTTTTTTTAATCAAAGGAAAATGCAATTTCATCGATGAAAGTCGGATTGCCATGGGCTTAGCTTCTTACATTTTATATTTAAAGGTCAGTATTTTCCAGAAAAAAGAGCTGTCTCAGATATCACAT
>Ga0307509_10010246_pt1 | contig 11525 bp, 15 predicted proteins | sample 10_EM_MG_FD_202245 | JGI IMG/M metagenome (GOLD analysis project Ga0307509, IMG submission 202245) | Populus trichocarpa ectomycorrhiza microbial communities from riparian zone in the Pacific Northwest, United States - 10_EM | ecosystem: Host-associated > Plants > Roots > Unclassified | place... | reverse complement strand
CGCCAAAGAATCGACACGGTGTACGTCTTCTCCCCCCCCCCCCCACAAAGTGTACCAACATGGCGCTCACTCACAGAACTCCCAGTATTCCAGCTCTGTACGTCTAAATTTGTATCAAAAGGCCAAGTCACTCGGCAGTTGATCTCACTAACATCTCGGGATTCATTCAAACACACAGATCCTGTGCTTGTGGTGAGTTTGAACCCTCTGGCTTCGGCTTCCACGTCTGCATCATGTACCAGGGCCATCACTGACGCGACTTCACACACAACAGGGATTAATTTCGAGTAGCGTTCAGATATTCTTCGCGTGGAGGATAAAGGCCCTCTCGGGGCACCTCGTCGCGTTCGCTCTGATTGTGGTCCTCGCTATTCCCCAGTTCGGTACAGTCTACTGTCTTTGGCCGTTTAGACCATCCCGGTCGCTAACACAAGGTTCCCCTCACCTCTCAGCTGGTGGAATCGCGTACACCGTCTTAACCGTCAAGGTCGGATACTTCGCGGAATTCTGGAACTTCAACAGTGTGATTATCGGATGGATCGCTTCTTCGATAGTCTGCGATATCGTCATCACAGCCACTCTCACGATGATATTGGTACGCTCCCTCTCGTGATTTGCACCTACGTGCTGACTATTTCTTTTGCGTTTTGTAGCGGCAGCATCGCGTAAACCCAGATTTGGGTGCGGCGGCAGATTTGGTTCGCAAGATAAAAAAGAGTGAGTTGGTAGCTATGGCTACGTTTTCTTGCCAGTCCAAACGATCCGAAAACTAACCACAAACGTACGATGACCACAGTGGGCATTCATAATGGCCTTGTGACCGTCGTTTGGTCGATAGCTCTTCTCATAGCGCTAGCTGCAGCGGTCCGTTTCCCCCTTGTATTCCCTTCCGAGTGTATGTATTGACCCTTCCTCACAGAAACAGGGAGCGTAAGTCATATCTTGCTATCAATCCATTCGGGGACCTGATTGATCGTATTGCAAGTCACTATATGTTCTTCTACCCGCTAGGGTGAGTGCATTCCGTTTTGTGCGTTTTCCATTGGTCAGGATTCAACAACTGGTTTTATCCCTTCAGAAAGGTGTACTTAATCACGATGCTCGCCTCGCTCAACTCACGGCCGGTGGTCCGCCCCGAACTTGATCCAAGGATCCATTCGGTACTACTCCAACGGGGTAGCTCTCCACGATTTAGCAGCTTCGATGTACCGGTTCGTGGTCCCCCTCTCCCTTGAATCTAAACCTATTCGTTTAACGTTCCTCTTGCCCTCGTCAGAGGAATTCCGTTTGTCAAGGGGAAAAAATCGGGGTATATGAATTCTGCCGCTCAGCTGAATATCGCTAATCACTCTTTCATGTAGGCATCCCTCCCTCGGACTCCAGGTCACACACGGACCGCCAGTAGGACTGTGGAATACCTACCCTCACCTCCGGCACAAGGAGAGGATGGGCACCCATTTGACGATCAAAGGGACCGACGCCCGAGTGACGAGTCTATCGGGGAAGGGCACCCACTTGTGGGATTACCAGAACTGACCGATATTCCTCCACCCCGGGACAGCACCACATCGTTTGGTCGGCCCCGTGGTCCCCGACAGCTAACTCCCCCGGGTATGGTTTGAGGGGAGTCTACCTGAACGACGACCAGCAGGGGCCTTCTCTAAACCTTGGGGAGATTTCGCAGTATACTCGCACTTGTGCACATCTAGTTTGTCCGTAAGATCGCAACCCTGTTCACCATGATTACTCTAGACATGTTCATTTTTGTACTATTTAATCCTGTATTTGGACTCATCTCTCTTCCGAATACCATCATCTGTTGTCCCTTCCGCCGCTCCTTGTCTCGAGTGTTGGCGGCTACGTGCCGCCTTCCAAGGATATACATTCTACCACATCGTGGTCAGAGCAGTCCTCTAGGGTTTTATCACCTCTAGTCGTAACCGGAACGAAAAACGTCCACAACATCAGCAGAGGAAGATCTACGGATTTAGATATGGATGGCCACAGTGACCCGGATTGGCGTTGGAACCGTGGACCCATCATCAAATCTCCCCGAACCTCAATCAAAATCTTCGCCTTCGATCCATTAGCTTAATCCTTAATCGATATCGATATCATCGGACATCAGATACGGGGGGCTGTACTGAACAGCGATAGGGCCCGCGGAATTTTTTTTAAGGTTTCTTGCCGAAGAAATTCATGAGGTTGCTTTGGCTCGCAGTGGATTTCGATGACGATCCACCGCCCATGGACGCCCGTTTCTTGATTTCTTTCGAAGGCGCTTTGGTTTCTTTTGGTGAAGATGCCTTTCGTTTGAGTTTGGATTCGGAGGGTTTGGAGGTTAGCTTCTTTTTGGGTTTTACCGGTTCTTCGGGTTCCTCTTCGTCAACGGACTCGTACGAGGAGTAGTCCTCGGTCACTGAGGTAATGTCTTTAGTGGCTGGCCCTCGAATCGGAGCAGGCCACTCAGAACATACCCATATAACCTTTCGCGTCCAAAGACATCTTGCTCTTCACGACTCGTTTCTTCTTCAAACCGTTCTTTCCAACGGGCACGACCTTCTTCTCCGTCTTCTTTCTCGATCTCTTCGGTTTGACCTCAGCGGGCTCATCGTCGACGTACATCGAATCCTCGCCATCCCCAGGTTCAGACTTCTCTTCCTCGTCGGAACTCTCAACCACTTTGGACTTGGACTTGGACTTGGACTTCGGGAGTGGTTTTGTCGGAGCGGCGACGGTGACTTTCTCGACCATATCTGAAAACACGTTCAGCATCCATTCCTGGTGTCATATGTGGAAGATTACCATCGTCGATGTCCATCATGGCCAGGACACTTCGCCCGAGTTCCTCGATGTCTGAGCTTTGCGCACTGGCCTTACCCCTGCCCTTGCGAGGTTCGGATTCGTCAGATTCTTCGTCATCCGAGACGATAACCCTTCCTTTGAGCCGAGCGCCTTTGGGGGGTTCTGGAGAAGGAGGGTTCGCCGATTGCTCAGAGTCCGATACCTCGAGAACTCCGGTCTTTCGTTTCACTCCTCTCTGCAAGCTGCGTCAGTTCATTGTGCGGAGGCAGATGCGAAAATGGCGACCTTGGCAGTCTCCACAGGTTTCTCCTGTTTCGCTTTCGGTTTTTCCTTCTCCTTATCTTCCCGATCTTTTTCCCTTTTCCCTTTGGCTTCTTTAGCTTCCTTCTCCGCCCTAGCCTTCAGCTCGTCGGCTTTCTCCTTCTCCTTCTCCACCTTGGACTTGGCTTTACTCCAGTCGAGTTGACCAGCCTTGGTCGGCTTCTTCTCTATGGAAGGTTTTGACCTCTCCGTCAATTCCTTGCCAGTTTTCGTTGGCTCTGCCTTGATGGTCGAGTCTTTCTTGACCGTAACTTCTTTCTTTACAGTGGGAGCCTTCTTGAGAGTGGGTTGCTTTGAGATAGTCGACGCGGCTCCTAGTTTCCCCTTGCCTTTCAGGCTGCGTTTGGACGGTTTCCGCTGGGAACCGGAGATGTCAGATAATACAGTCAAATACACTCCGACTTGACACACCTTCTTCACGCTGCGGCTGATTACTCGACCAACTTTCTTGGCCAATTCTCCGGTCTTATCTTGGGAGTCGAGTTCCCGAACCCTATCTTGTTCTTTGCACACCAGGTCAGCATCCTGACCGAGTAGGTTAGTCCTCTCGGGGACAGTTCGGGTGCAAAGGAGTAGGGGAACGCACGATTAGATACACCGCCGATAGGCTGTAGACGTCTATGGAATCGATGATGTAAAACTGGGACTTTGAATCTGTCGCAGGAGATATCATTAGCAGATCGGAGAGCGGAACGCCGTATGACGCACCTTCTAGCTCGTCCTCAGAAACGAGTAGCATAAGTCGCTCCTGGACCGCCTCGCCACCCGTGTTCTCTTCCCATCTCCTGGCTGCCTCCTCGTCGATCTCCATGCAGGGGTCGCTGTCGAAGCCGTATCTTGACGGTGGGGTTCCTATCATGATATACGTAGCGTGCACGTCCTTCCTCATGCTCCTGTACTTCTGGAGCTCCCTAGATGCCGAATTCAGTGGAACGGCGCGGTTTGTTCCGTGCGTGGGCGCACAATCTCGCGTCGTTCACATGGATCCCCAGTTCGCGACTCAAGAGGCGATATGTGACCTATTGAACTGTTCGTCAGTGGATGCTTTCAAAGGGTTTGGGTTCACGCACGACGGTGTTCTCGATGAAGAGCTGTTTCTCGAGATAGTCGCGAACTTGCTCTGTCGTCATGATGAGGGTGGCCGATTGATGTGGCGGATCTTGACTCGAACGCGCCGGACCAGTCAATCGCGGATGCAATAGGCGGGATCTCGACAGCGCGATTATCTGGGGATGGGAACGAGTTTGCGGAGGAATACCGGCCGCATCAGACCCCGTGAGGTTGTGCGAACGTTCGTCGACCGATATGCAAGCTGGGTGAACGTTTTATCAACGTTTGAGATTAGATGGAGGGGGATGAAGCCAAGATAAGACGGAATTCACGACTCTCTTTCCCCAGAGTTGTATTGCTCGACTACAATACCCCGGAGTATTACCCCCGTACTTATCAGTAACCTTTTTCGCCGTCGGGATAGTTTCTAATCCTGTAAACTCCGGCGATAATACAATACGAAAATGATGGCCCGTTCATTACCCATTACTTATTCCAAGTTACTAGCCGAGATTCACCGTACATCACCCTACCTCCTCCTCTCCCCCTCCCATCGTCGCCCCCAACGTCGACGAAGAGCCGTGTGCCCGACGATCGCCAATATAGGCATCGGCGACCGCCAAGATGTCTCACCCACCCTTTATGATCATCCCACAGAACACGACGCCCTACTACCCGACTGGGGCCACTCCGCTCCTCCCCGCCATCCGCACCCCGCTTCTACTTCATACCCCCGCCCTTCCTGCACAAACCGGCAGCGGTCCCAGCGCAGCTACACCGTCTGCAGCCGGAGGATCGAACCCGCAACCCGTCTTCAAGGCCCCCGCACACAAACATGCCCATCACCTCCATTCCATCCCGCCCCGGGAGAAGTCAACGAGGACTTTGATCATAGACCACCTACTATGGGTTCATAGTCGCACCAGATTCGCCCAGGCGCGAGCAGAGCTTGGGATGACTGACCGGACAGGGGGTTCTTCGTCCCCGAACTACATCCATCGGGAGAGACCGGAGAACTTCGAGGAAGAAGATGAGGTTTCGAGTGATGGCGAGTATGTGTCCGTCCTTAGGCATCGTTCCGGGTGGTCTATGGACGAGGAGGACTCCAGATCGACCGTGAAGGATCCCCAACTTGCTAAAGCTTTACGAACGCGCAGCGAAAGTGTGGAAAAAGTCGTCGCCTCCATGCTTCATCAACCTCCGGAAGTCCGACCTCTCCACCCCGACGACACTGTGAACCCTCCGAACTCCCCCGAACCAAAGAAGCAGACGCCAGTCGGCACTAATTCGCACCCGCACACCCTTCCGAACGGCGTACGGCTGAGAGCTGCCTTAGCGACGCTTATCAACGACTTTTTTGCCCGAGAAACTCCTCCTCCATCTACCCAAGGCCCCAACTCCTACCTACCCCCAGGAATAGTCCCTCTCCTCCCCATTTCCTCTTTGATTTCGGAAATCCCCTACTCTCTTCCAGTGAGTCCCCACGATGATATCACGGATCATGGTGTGATTCTAATGTTATCATAATATCACCGCAAGAATGCCAATCACTTCGCACGTCAACATCGTAATCCCCCCGCCAACCCCTCGGCCCAAACCCTTTCACTGTACGCTGCCGGCATTGATCCATCCGCCTCACCCGCACCGCGTTGTCCCCGCCACCTCGATACCGCTTGCACGATATGCGTGCCTCCTCCAGGTACCCACCAGGCAGCCCGAAAACCAGTTGTTACTTCCTTCCCTGCTGGTCACCCCAACGCTGTAACTGGTTGGCAAGATGGGAGTGGGATTGGATCTGGGCTGTCTTCCGGCCCAAAGAAGGACGACACCCTTTTGCGAAGAAAGTACCACGGGACTACCAACCTCGTTGATTTGATTCGAAGGTTTCTGAAACTCAGTGCATTGGTCGCCATGGAACTGGGCCTCGAGGCCGATGAGCGAGGGTCCGTGGGGGCTCCCCAATGGAACGCAAATGACACGCAGAACCCAACATCTTCCCCTCTTAAGGGTAAGGGTCGAGCAGTCAGCACCAGTAGCTTCGACCCCCGCTCCCCGACCCCACAAAGCGCCCCTTCTCCGAGCGGGCAGGGATCCGGGAGTGACAATGGGGAGAAGATGCAGATGCAGTCTTACGCTTTGCGACCTTCGTCAGAGTGGTATGGACTCTGTGCTGGTTTGTTGACAAGGGCTGTGCTGGAGGGGTACGTGTGCGGCGGATGGAAAGGTCTTGGTGCATTGGAGACTCTGATGAAGGTTGGGTTGGGATTGCGACCTGACGTACCGAACGTCCCCGCCGATGACTCCCCCAGCCCCTCGGGAGACAGTAGTGGTGGAAGTTCGCCGCAACAGCACCACCGTCATTACAATCGCCATCACCATCATCATCACCACCACCATCACCACCACAACGACAGCCATTACGAAGAGTTCGACCCAGATGACTTCCCGACCATCACGGAATCCGCAAAGGTCCTGTTTCCGTCGTTGCGTCAATGGACAACCTCGCTGAACCCGATGGGAGTGGCGGAACAGCAAGTCGTAAAAGAAGCCCCTGAACAGGAGTACGAGTATGATATGGAGGAACGACTTGCGAGCGTAAGGCCGTGCTTTTGTCAAGTAGGCGCATGGGCGTTAGTATTGACTTTGGCGGTCTAGTTCTTTGACGTTCAACCTACGTGTCCGGACCTGTCGACCCACCTCGAGGATATCTCCTGGCAGTATCCCACCGAACCATTGGAGCGTGCTATGCTCCGGTTCTTTGAAGCGATCAGTAAATGGCGAGGCAGACCTGAGTTAGAAACCGTGAGTCCTCCGTTCTATCGCTGCTTCTTTTTTTTGCCCCTCTCGCCCCCTTCCTTTGTCCGTTTCCCATCGCTGTTCCATATTGTCGTCGCGACCCGATTAGTATGGACTAACTGACGGCCAGTACAAGAAAAAATCTCCAAGGAACATGCAAATCGATTCATCCACCGGCATCGCACCTCTCAGCATGGACTCTCTCGTCCACTCGAGCCCGATAGTTGGGCTGGGAAGTCCCGGGAAGAGGAGATCGCAAGGACCGAGGATCGAGAAGTACTTTCTACCTCCCCCTCAGAGTGGGGGTACTCTCGTGGGTGGGATGGGGTCGAAGAGGAGGCGGGAGAGTGTCAGTATTGCGATGGATTCGGCGACGAAGAGGATGCGGACTCAGTTTGATGCCTACGCTACTATGGCGAATGCGTCGATGGGAAACACTCCGATGGGTGGCACGCCAGGGGGTGCTTAGGTTTTTTCGTGCTCTCGCTCCGGGTTTCTTGTTGTTTCGGTTTTTTGGGGGACGTTTGTGGTGTTTTGTATTTACACTGTACGTGTTGTTGTTGTTACACAACCTGTTGCCTCCACCACTTAGCACCACACCCACAGTTTCGTCGTTGGCTTTGGTAGGAGGGGCGTACTCCGACGAAAACAAATATCCGGAAGCCTATTCCACGGGGAATCACGGGTACTCGATACGGGTACCACCGCAGTACTCTACTTATTGTTTAGCGTGCAGGGTCCTTCATGTAGGTCTCGGTACCCCCTATATTACAGTCAAATGACAGTAAGGGGTACTGGACATACAATTGAAAGCAAACCCATACAACACGGTGGCGGGCGTCCATTTGTCCAGTCGTGCTAATAGCACGGCCGTGACTCGCGGGTAAAGGAAGCAGAGCGGTGGACGCCGCACGAGTTGGGTAACCTCGTAAACGGTCTTAGGATTTCTGGGCGGTGTGGTATCGGCGTCGTTTTCGGGATAGTTGTCGAACGTGCATTCACTTCATTTTCCAGCCATCCGAACCCAGGAAACCTCTACAGAGAGATGAGGTGAGCCCCGCCACTCCGCCTGGAATTCGAGCCCTCCCCGGATTGAAGAATTTAAGCAATCTGTGGATCAAGGGTGTGTGGCACTGATGCTTGTCGGACACAGCTTGGGGTCCCGGCGGGGGATGTATGTACATGCCAAGACCGTCCTTGATCTCGATCAAGTGTATTCTGGAAACTGGGGCGATGACCCATACTTATCCTAGCTGGAACCCAGATGAAACGGGGCTCCAGTGTGACGAGGATTTCGTCTTATCTTCTCCTCACAAACTCCCTTCCGCCCTCCTCTTTTCCTTTTCTCCATCCTCCAGGCGGGTCCGATTTAAAGACCCACCAACGACCTGAAGCAAGTGGATAATCCGGATTTTCCATTGCAATACCGACCTTAAGGGTTTTACCCAGTGACTCGTCCGTGCATTCCTTCCTTCCTTCCTACGACGACTAACCAGGACTCTCCCCAACTCAGAAATGAGTACATCTTCAACGACGTATCCGCCTGCAATCTCGATCCGGCCGCCACGAGAGCCAGCGCCGCCGTCACAATTACGGATTCCACCTACCGCGGCCTCGACTTCGGTGATCGCCGATTCGAGTCCGCCATCTTATCAGAACCTCCATGATGACGATTCTACGCCCAACCACGGTGCAGACCTCCAACAAATACCGGCCGATGATCTATCTACACTGACATCTCGGTCAACCACATCCTCGCAGGAGACGGACCCAGTAAACGAGTCGAGTGGGGGTAACGGAGCGGGTAATAAACCACCGCCCATACCGCCCATCTCGACTACTTCTAGAATCCGACCTGCGGTGTCGAGCCCGATACTGTCTACTTCCCCTCTTTCCGCCCACCCCAGGTCCCCCGCCTTTGCTTATTACCCATACTATATGAGGAGCATGTTTTCTGTGACCACACGTAGTGAGTGAAAAACAATTACTCCCTCTCACCGCTCGGTATTCAAATTACACACCGTAAGCCCCCACGCACACGCGTTCCAACCAGCGGATGCCACAGACCCTACCCGCTCCGCGCCCCAGCCGGGGTTCATCCGGCTCACGCTCACATCCCCTCCCCTCGCCCCCACGAAATTCACCCAACCGACCACAACCAGGGTCGCCATCCTCCTTCCCACGAGGTTCCCTCTCTCCCACTTCTCCCACCTCTCCCGCTTCGACTTCGCGTGTGCACGCGCGCCCGAGGCCGAATGATCTTTCTTTGTCCCTAACCACTACTACACCACTCAACCCCGGTATGGGAAATAGTAATAGGACCAGAAGCTTAAGTACTGGTGCTCTGAAGCGCTTCTTTGGGAGTATTGCAATCAGGAGCCAGGGTGGAAGAGAAATCAGCAGTGGGGGTGTTGAGAGCGGTACCAGTAACTTAAGTACTGGTGCAGGCACACATACCCCCAGCCAGGTCAATGGGAAGGGGTTCAATTTTGGTACTTGGAGGAAGAGGGATGCACCTGCCCCACCAGTTGTAAAGACAAACATTCCATTACCCCACCAAAAAGGGAAATCAGCAGTCAGGGTGGGTGCCATTGAGCAGAAGAGGCTGGCAGAAGAGAAGGTGGAGGTAAAGAAGGCCACTGAAGTTGAGAAACCTGAGGGATGGAGGGGGAAAGAGGGGAAAGTGTTGATAGCTGGATTTGCTGAGGAGCGGAAGCCAAGGGAATATGAAATCAGTGAGGGCTCTACTTCTAGAGAACCCCCCACTGAGGTCCTCTCAAGGACAGGGGGTCTCAAAATTCACACCTATGTTACAAGGACCCATCCTGGTCCCCTTGACCTCTCTGGTGTAACAAAGCTCCAGCCTCCTGCTGTACAGCAGCATTCTCCACACCTTACCCCTCCCATTCTCTCATCCTTGTATGGAGGGTACATGTCTCAACAACTGGCACAATCCTGCAGTTGTGGTAACACCTCTGCTCCTCTTAGTACCCAAGAGACTGGGGTTATTGAGGAAGTTCCAAAGTAAGGTTCCACTCTAAACCATGCATTATTAACTTGACTTATTCCCCACGTACAGTGATCCTCCCATGTGGAAATGCTTGATCAGCTGCCCACATATGACACAACAATGTGTCTCTTTGATCTCAGCCATCTTTTCAAATAAGGATGAGATCAGGGTGGTTCAAAATCTTGATGGAGGTGATGCTCAGGCCTTCATTGACAAGATAGCTGGGGTACCTCCCTACACTCTTTTATGCTAGGAGACAGACTTATTGATGTAACTTGAATTTCTGTTCCCCTGGTTAGGCTTTAGACCTCCTCAACTTTGACCCATGGCTCAGGAAGAGGTGTCTACACACCTTGTGTAAGATATGTGGTCGCCAGGCTTTGCTTCCAAAGTCACTGCGAATCCCACTCTGCTATGACCGGTCAGGTTACCCACAGTATAGTGGTGGGTATGCAGATGTGTGGATAGGTAAACATCAGGGTCTCAAGGTTGCAGTAAAGGCTCTGAGGGTATATTCAACAAGTGACTTTAGTAAAATCCTAAATGTGGGTTATTTGTGTGGGATTCTAGATATATGTGTTTAGAATGCTGACTGTGACATATGCAGAGGTTCTGCAAAGAGGTTATAACATGGAAAGCTCTTCACCATCCAAATGTGTTACCACTGCTGGGGGTTACAATGGTTGATAAGCATTTTGCAATGGTATCAGAGTGGATGGAGAATGGGAGCATCAATCAGTATATTATGGTACACAGGGATGTAAATCGGTTTGAGCTTGTAGGGTTTTTATTTCTCTCCCAACTTCACTCCGCACTGATGGCCACTTTACTTGTACAGCTCCAAGATGTTTCCAAGGGGTTAATATATATGCACAACCAGGGAATGGTTCATGGGGATCTAAAAGGGGTAAGTCTTTGTATGCCAAAATTCCCCTTCTGTCTCCCAACCAACTTTGGTTATAATAGGCCAATATCCTAATCAACCAAAGGGGACATGCATGCCTGGCTGACTTTGGACTCCTTACCATCTTCTCAGATCCTAAATATGCAACTGCCTCAAGTCTCTCTTCTGATGCTGGTACAACAAGGTGGATGAGCCCAGAACTCCTCAACCCAGCCCAGTTTGGTTTCCAACATGGTCAACCAACCAAGGAATCAGATTGCTATGCATTAGGGATGGTGATCCTTGAAGTGCTGAGTGGTCAGGTTCCCTTTGCACATGATAGCAGCTGGGTTGTCATGCAGAAGGTCCTTAAAGGTGAACACCCAGAAAGACCAGGGGGGGAGATGTTCATGGATGATTTGTGGGAAATGCTGGAGCTGTGCTGGGCTACCCAACCAGAAAGCAGGCCAAGTATTGGGTCTGTGCTCAGATATTTTGTTCAGGTTTCAGGAGTTTGGAAGACATGCTCCCCCTCAGTAGATGGAAACAGTACAGAGACAGATGGAGATACAGAAGTGGATCATGTATAGGGATGGATAGGGTTTTTTTTCATGAGGGAAGGGTTTTATTGAATGTCAATTTTCTAATATCTGTATAATC
>Ga0307509_10010245_pt1 | contig 11525 bp, 10 predicted proteins | sample 10_EM_MG_FD_202245 | JGI IMG/M metagenome (GOLD analysis project Ga0307509, IMG submission 202245) | Populus trichocarpa ectomycorrhiza microbial communities from riparian zone in the Pacific Northwest, United States - 10_EM | ecosystem: Host-associated > Plants > Roots > Unclassified | place... | reverse complement strand
GAGATTTGGAAAATGTCACTTGTCCCGCCCAATTTCGAAGAGTTGCCTAACCCTTCGGACAGTCACACGTCACATAGTGCGAAGAGTTGGTCGTATCAGTACAGTAACGTGTGGTTCACAATGTGAGACTGATACCGGATAACTTGAGCAAAAACCGAATTACTACTAATCGATAACCAATTAAATAAAAAATAAAATAAAAAATAAAGTATAGGGAGGGAGGGTTGGGAAAAGAACGAGAAACTAAGCGAGAATGTAGTGAATTCTGAGTAGAATAGTAATTTCGAGCTCGAGGAGGGTGACTGAAAAAGTTGAAGGATCGTGGGAACGCGAAGTCATGGTTCTTGTTTACCGCTCGGCTGGACGCTGGTGCTCACTTTGTTTGCACCTTGGCTAAACCATGATGATGAGATATTAAATAATCGATTTCTCACAATTCTAAGCAATTCTGTAATTATTGCATACTACTAAGCCTTTGGCTGGCTTTAATTACCAAAGTGACTATCATGACGGTAAAAAGGATTGACAATTATCAAGAGCGCCAGATTCACCGTCATCACAATTGAATGGAGCAGTCTTTTTAAGACAATAATGAAGTACATCTAAGTACATGCAGTGTAGAGTGATTCCTTGACGTACATAAATCAATCCTCGTAAGTTAGTACATACGTCTGTGTCCCATAATTCGTTCAAACATTTTGAAAATTATAAAGCGGAGCATCTGCCGCCAGTTTTGTTGACGTCAACGGTGTCATAGGTATTCGTGGCCGCCTGAAGAGTGCAGTACAAACGATGCCGAACGGTTCCCGGGCAGTGGCGAGCTGGCGCGGCTCCGACCTGACTGGAAGTCCTCAAGTGAAACGGAGCTACTGGACGCGTTTGATTCCAATTGGTAAGGAGAAGCGCTTCGGGGGAACATAGAGATGTTAGTGGGCGTCGGGTCCGTTTCATCAGGTTCATCAGGCGGGCGAGTCCAAACCCGAACGGCTCCGTCGTGACTACCGGCTGCAAACATGAATGGGTCTGTAGCCGAGTGGTTCCAGGCGATGCAGGTTAGGTCTCCTCCATGGGCTTGGGGACGAATATAGTGAAGTAGAGCACCAGATTCTTGGTCCCAGATGTGAATATCACCAGCTAAGATTGAAAGGAAAGGGTTCAAGCATGTTCAAGGAAAACGAAAACGAAATGAAGATCAGTAATACCTTTTCCAGCACACAGGACCAGTTCGTTATGTTTCCCACCGAAGTAGCTTGGCCCCGCAAAGTCCACAGGCACCTTGGGTAAATATGTATGCCTAAAATTCTTAAAAGTTTGCAAGCTTTCAGGTCAAAAGGGAGACTGACCGCAATACGAGCCTAGAGGTAAGTACGGTGTTTGCTTCCCGATCTCTCACTAGCTCAATTTTCCAAAGCTGAGGGGGCGCCTAGAAGGCAAATCGTTAGAAAAGTGGTTAGTAATCCGCCTATTAAGCAAGTAAGAGAGAACACACATTATGTTCGTAGCTAACTAGAGCGACCAAACCACTACGTGATGTCTGAGCGATCGTAATGTCCTTCACAACTTCGAGTACAGGTGTTAAGCTGCGACGATTCATTGTAAATACGCATTTCAAAGTCAGGAGGTTGGGCTTACCTTTCGATTTGCTTGGTCTCCATATTGTACACTGGTTCAGAAAGTTCTATTGGTCGTTTAAGGGGTGAACTTGACACCAACACACACCAACTAATCGTTTTTCCACACGAGATTTACTGGGCTGAAGCCCAGTCGGAGATCGTAGCAGAGGACCGACGCCAATGAGTCGCTGTGAGTCCGGAGTTATGTCGACGTCCTGAAGTTTCATATTTCCGAAGTCGTAATGATCCAACACCTGTCGGTTGACTGAGTCAAGAAGGTTCCAAAATCAAAGTTGTATGTAGCTTACTTTCCCGTACAAATCCTGAGACCAAAGTTACAATCAAAGGCAATTAGGAATTATTTAAAAGGAAACATACCACTTTCGTCGCAATCGAATCTTCGATAGATAGGAATGCTGTCCTGGGGATGAGTCCCTGAGATCCTCAGAGAACACGGCGAGCCTACCTTTGCTGTCTGGGAACCATGTGATCATCTCTATCGCCACATTGCGGTTAATCGTTTTCTTGCAGACCCCATCCTGCATCGTATTTTTTTTAGAAACGGCCGAAAGAGGAGCATGTCATTACGAACCTCTGCGGTCCAAACTTTGACGCCGCGTGCCATTTTCGTGAGAAGAATCTTGCCTGTCGGCGACCTAAGCAGACATCAGGTTGCAGCATTGCGGTAACCGAATATTCAAAGTACCAGGCGACTTGTCCGACAAAACCTTGGGGATGTGCCAGGGTACGATGTTGTGTGAAAGGGTGCTAATCGAGTAGATGAAATAGGTGTATATCTTTCCATATATTCTTGACTTACGCCTACGCGGAATATCACCGCTGTCTTGTCCCAGCTGTATGAAACACATTTACAAAAGGAATAGTTTATGGGAAACACGTGTACGCACCTAGATGTGGCCAAGAACCTGCCGTCCGGAGAGAACTCCATGTGTCGAACCAGGGCAGTATGAGCGGCGAGGTCATGTGTAGCCTCGAGTTCTTGAAGCTTAGGCACCAAAGCCGATACCCTCGACCGCGAGAATGGTAAAATCTCCCCGGGAGAAGGCGACTTCTTCAACTCTGAAGTCCCAAATCCTGATGACATCGTGCGCTGCCGAATGGGTTCCGGTCGTCCGGGGAATGCTATCGGACTGGTGTCAACTGGCGATACACCGGCGAGCGTGCTTCGCATTTTCACGGTCTTCACAGCATTCCTCCAGAGTTGCTTGCCTGATGTTGGGTTTTTTGGTGTGGTTGAGCTGTTCAATGCAAAACCGGATTCGTTCACTACAGGGGAATTGATAGGCGTTGGTGGCACCAGGGGCGAGGCTGGCGTCGAAACCTCACTCATGACAGCGGTGACATCCGAGGCCCGAGACTTAGCAGGATTTGTTGGTTCCTTTGGCTCCGAGCTATAGACCTGCGGAGCAGCTGTCGGTAGGCCGTTCTCCAGATCATTGTCACCATCGGTTCTTGATTTCCAGCAAGACACGGAGGAGATAAAACCGGCGCAGCCGCGGAAAATGGACTTCTGAACTTTGCTCGTGTGTCGAGAAGCTGACTTGAAGGCTTTATTTAGGCCAAAAATACCAGGGAGTTGCAGGAATCTATCGGTAGTTTCGGAGAGAATGTCGCTTAGCCACTTTTGGCCTCGATGTCGAGAGAAAGCCCATCTTTCGGATGCAAACCAGGCTGAGACGGCTGCGAGACCAAAAGACGTAAAAGCAGTGAGGACCGTTGTTATCGTCGATGTGATGCGCGCCTAGTAAGAAGAAAGGCGTCAAACAGATCGAGCGAGAGCAAAGTAACAGAAGAGACATACTTGTTCCGACGCGTACGCAAAGCAGCACAACCCGATAGAAAAGCAGGTCACTGATAGGACAAGAAAAACGAGGGGGGATCGTTTGATCCAGATCAAAACCCACCAGGGCACGCGGTGGCCTGGAGAGCGGCTGCATCCAATGCCGTGTAATTAGAAACGCAGTTTCACAATAGACTGAGCTTTAATGAAAGCAAAAACGCACTACATCGCTTGCTTCCATGTGAGTCCGAGAAGACTGTTAACAGCAGCCCCGATACTGAAAACCAAAGAAGCAAACCAGAAACAGTTGACTGAATTTGCTATTCCGGTACGACCTAATGCATATGAAAATTGCATTGTGGTGGCGGTGACTGCTGAGAAGAAGGTGGCAACTGTTGAGAGATTGAGCAGGTTGTTCGCACCATGTTCTTGCGCAAATCGGATGGTTGGAACACCTTTCTGGAGGTAAGTCGCAGAATGAATGATGAGTAGATTGGGCAAGACTTACCAACTTCAATAAACATAGAAAGGGATGAAGTCAGGTCGTCGATGTGCTGGCCCATTTCAGCCGACATGTCGTGGATATATCGTTGCACTGCGGAATACCGGAATTGACCTGGAACCAGTTGTCATAACCAGTGTCTTCGGAAAATACGAGAGCATACCTGCGTAGACCTTTAAACAGGAAGACCAATACTAAATTTCACTGTGAGTAAATGAAGAGTCATGAAGATCCGAATCGGTTACCTTCAGGTCACCTTCAAACGACAAGATCGATGCATTGACGGCTTCATCTGTAAATTCTGGGAATTCGTTCAAGCAACGCACAAAGGTTGTAACTTCATTTGCGAGAAATTCAAGTTGTTCAGGAAACGTTTCTGGGTCGACGTTTTCTGACACCGTTGGTCTTGGCACATGGAGCTGTGCTTTCCCCTCGACTCTCCTGAATCCGCGCCTGCGCCTGGATGAAGTCGGGGAGTCATTGATGCCGTCACGGGCGATGTGAACTATCTTTCTCGGAAAGAGGTCCGCGGCATTTTCGTGATAAAGAAAAAGGAGTTGGGCCAGCCGTTCTCGGAGGTGATATGCGGATGAGAGGATGGCGACAGAGCTTCCGAGTTGACGAGCGGCGTTTGCGAAACTGCGCAACTTGTTTGGTCGTTAGTAAAGGCGGAGGTTAGGTAGAGTTTGAAAGTACTTCTTTGTCGAGATTATTTATTCTCCTTTGAAGACCGTCACAATAAGAAATCCTACCACAGCAGAAAGAATATATAAAGATTTCACTCACCTTTCCAATTTGTGAAAAACCTCCGCTCCTGCAACCTGAATGTGCTCATCAACTGAAGCTGAGAAAATGTCGAGAGAGGATTCAGAAAATGAGATTAACAAATTATCGAATGGAGTTATACATACGAACATCCTTGTCATCCTCAAAGCTAGGAAGTTGTGCATGTCCTGTGCAACGTCAAAACACGTCAAAAAATAAAGATAAACCAAGTTTGCCATGCCCACCGATATCGCTATTCTGCAAGAGCATCTCCACCAAGCTGAGTATTGTTTCCCGTCGATCGGGGGATTGACGTCCAGACGGTGTTAAAGGCGTTGCTATGGTGGGAGGGTCATGAGGGTCGTTTGTGGCATGACTTGGTACGGAAGTCTTCATGAAAGTGCACCTCTATCGGCGTGCGGTTTCTTTTAATGAAGAAAAGGTAATGGCGGGGCAGTAGAAGTGGAGTAGAGAGCGTGTTCCGAAAATAGGTGGCCAGGAGGTGCGGGGGATAAGAGAAATGGTTTGCGCGTCGCTAATTCGTCACTGTTCGTGAACGTGAGCGTAGAGAGGGGTGTTCGTCGAAGTTGGAGTGAAATTGACGGTAGTTTTGCTGCATGTTCGCCAAGGGCTTATTTCAAGTTGGATCATTCGCGTCCCTGGATTTAGTCAAGAGCTTTACTCCATTAAGCCAACTGTGCATAGAGTTCACGCATTCACCAAGGTTCCGATTGTTCAAGCTGCCAGTCAATAGACAACGTGCCGGGAGCATGTCATTGTCCCAGTGAGATCTATTCTGACGCAGACCTTCAGAGAGCACCCACACTTTTAGGGTTGAAATTAATACCAGCTAGAAGCTTTAGAAGGCCATCTCTTCCCGCTTTTAATTTTTACTGATTGAAGCGCGGATCAACAGCGTTCTACCTTGCAAGGCTCAAAATTTTTGCTACCTACCTTCCAGGTGAGGCTCTTCAGAAAATATAATACGGACTTGAACGTCCACCTTTTCTCCACTTTTCTTGTTTCATGAGTGGTGTAGTCTAGAGGTGGGCGTTGCGGTTCTTTTGGAGGCCGGATTCCGCATTGTCAGCGCAGACCCTTATGTAAGTTAATACCACGATTCCATTTCGGCTTCTTCACCGCCACAAAAAAACATTTGAACTGGCTTCATATCATGGATCAAATTCGAACAAAAAAGAAATTTGCGATGAGTGGTCATGATAGTATGAAATTTCATCTGTATCAAGTCAATGGCGCACGAATTTTCAGAGACTCAGCTGTAATTCCAATGGATTCCCAAATAAGGACTCTGTGGACCCCAAGTCTAGACTCGAAACTAGTCTCTCTATATATACTGCTTCAGACAGCTGTATCCCCCAAAATATATTCATACCGGAGAGGCTGGGTCGAGTCTACCCCCCAAGTCAAGAACCTGTGTTTTGATACAAATAGCCATTGTCATAGGATATGTTTTCCATCATTCATCTTTCTCACTCCCAGAATTCTTCTTCGTCAACTTCTGATAATGCCTGACAACAAAGGTGATCGTGCGGTAACCGACCTACATACTCCCCCCGAAGGGCAGCCTCTACTTGGATACCCCATGCCTGAGCCTGAGGCTCCGGTTGATCCTACTTTACCGGCACCCGCAACACTGGATCCGGCAACCGCAGCTGCCATTGGTCGACAATATCGCGACCAGTGTGAGTTTCATCCACAAAAGCCTCGCGAGGTAACTTACTCGAAATTCCAGTATACGCGCGATGCGCTGTGGGAGACCACCAGCCGAAGACAATCTTTGGCGTTTGTGGCATTGTCACGGCCATCGTAAGTCGTTCTCCCTCATCGTCTTCAAGATGCCTGTCTGACTTGCCTTAATGTGTTAGGCTTTCTTCCCTTTTGGGCTGATATGCTTATTGTATGTCAAATTTTCCTCGCGGCTGACTCTTTCTGATCTATGTTTGACTTAGCGCTGACACGAAAAAGCAATGTGCGCGCTGTGGAGTGACATTGGAGGGGAAATAAACGATACGGATTGTGTTCGAAGAGTTGTATCACTGTACTTTCTTACCACTATGCTACCCTAAACTTCGGGATGACTTTCTACTGTAAATTCACTCGTCGCCTGTACATAGTGGGATAACCTCGTCGAGACGATCCCACAAAGAATGCGGGGGGGTGAGCTAACCGAAGTTCCCACCAATGCATTCCAAATTTACTTAAGGGGGCTTGTGATCATACCTAGACCCTGGAGGCGAGGCGCCCGACCTCGTCATTCTTGAACCGGCTTCAGTAAACTTTCCTAACCATCTCCATTGGGAACAAATATCACCGCCGATAACTTCCCGGTAATTCTCCATGACCAACTCGCTCCGCTCCTGCGCAGCAGGACAGTAATATCGCAACACGTGCCCCAAAATTTCGAGTGCATTCGGGCAATCTGAATTTGCGTAGGTCAACTACGCGAAGATAATATTGTAGTGTCTCGTAATACTTATACGGTGTAACAATTGTTATGCAAGTAATTTATCAGAGTAAAATAACCAAGCGTGAGAGATAGTAATCATATTCAAGATATCCAACGTTCCGTATCCGACAAGATGGGTATGCAAGAGTGGTACAAAGAATGAAGGGGAATCGAGGTATCTGGGACTCTATGGAAATTAAAATATCGTGAGTTTCTTGGCAGTCAAAAATGTGTACGTGAATGACAGACAGCGAACGAGTGCGTGAGGAAGTTTAGAACCCTTATGATGACGCCTCTCCGTTCTGAATCTAACACGCTGAGTCGCCCTCTGTACCCATGATCGAGCCATTTTTTGGCTACCCGCGACTTCATGACTACTACAATTAATGGAAGCAAGAGATCTGAGATATTTCATCACTATCATCTGCCCCCTTAACTGACTTGTTTCGTGTACTTGGCGATGGGCGCTTAATTCTCGTTGCCATAATTGTAATACGAAGTCAATGCTCTTCAGGATATTCGTTCAAAGTGAGTACGTTCGCTTGCATATATACGCTCTTCGTACCACTGGGCCATGACAACATTCGAGAATCTAACATTTTACTGTGTCCCGCCGTTATCGCCAAGTAGATACACTACCTTCGCATCCTTCAAGTCCCCCGACGTACGGTGTATGCTGGACGTACGTTTGTTTGACGAGAGTCCGTTAAAGACGCCGTTCGGCTCGAGGGAATGAGCTATCAGCGAACGCATATGGGCAAGATTCTGCATGTTCACTTGCTTGTACAAGACTGAGGAGCGGTCTGGTGTTAATTAATATTTGGATGAATAGTAAAATCAGTGTCAGCTGGCATGGTCGCTAACTGCGGCGAAATATCATCATCGTCACCAATTTGGCATCATAATTTGGAAAGAACGAAAGAACGGCCTGAGCTTTACCATGAGCAAAAATCTATGACGAAGTCTTCTCGCGTAGTAACGGTTCTAACCATATTAGGTATTAGAGTCTGCCCAGGAGAAGACCAAAGTTTATAAATAGCGCAACTAGACGGCGTCCTGTACCAATAGCGATCGCGCAAACGATACACGCCTTCATGATCTTTTCCTCAGTCATAAAAAATGCGCATCATCATCATTAGAGACATCCAGGAAAAAGATCTACAATCACAATGTACAGTGTTGAAAAGAGAGATAAGACGAAAAAAGGGAAGGAAGAAAACACATCAGCTCCCAATCAGATAGATTCCCGTCCAAAGAACAACCTGTTGGTCCAAGCGTGCGGGGCTTCATGTTATGCATTGTGTTTCCCCATCCCCATCCATCAGGCCTCTCTAAACGACGTTCGATGTGCCACGTTTGCGCTTGCGTCTCCTTCTGACTCTGACCGCATCTCGAATTTTTCCCATACTAATGCCGTCTTCCAACGTACGGAAACAAGAACGTCGTCTAGTACAAACGGACGGGCTTGCCCATGGTGGTTTTTATGTGCAGCGATTTGACGTTTTGCCAGTTCTTCTTGAGCAGAGACACGAGGAAGTTGATGCCTGGAAGAGGGAAATTAGACAGTTAGCAACGAAGGAACGAACTCTGGCCCATATTGGAGGGCAGTTGGGGCGGCATGAGTTCCTTGTATAAGTTACTCACTCAACATAACGTTACCCAAGACCTGGTCATCGGTCATCTGGACATGGCCAACAGCAACGCCGAGGCACAGGACCTTCTTGAGCTGGAACTTGATGGTTGAACGGACTTCCGTGATCTTGTTGGTGAGGTCCTCAGCGTGGGCAACAGGTGTGGGGAACTTGCCAGCTGTGAGAGATTATAAGAAAAGGAAAGGAGGAAATGCGAAGCCAAACGCACCCTTGGACAAACCGGGACCCAACAAACGAGGAATCTGCTTGATCAGCGTCTCGGAGGCGAGGAAAGCATCGTATTTCTTGGCGAGCTTCTTGACTAGCTTCTTGTTCTTGTTCAGCCTAATATAAAAGGTAATGATAATGAGCATCTCCCGTTCGAGCAAGCAGGAAAGGGAGACGAAAAACGCACTTTTTCAAATCATCCACAGACATGTACTCGAGCTCAATCTGCTTGGCTCGATCGATGTCAGCGGCATCGGCAAGAATGCAGATCGACATCCGGGGACGGGGGACATTTGGGAGTCTAAATAAAAACGGTAATGAATGAATACAAAAATTTACAATACAAAAAGCCACACATACTTGACGGTTCCACTGAAACGCTTATCCCTCTGTGGGTCGTAGTTCTTGAGTCCAATCTGGAGCTCGATGGTCTCGACGAAGTTGCGCTTCTTCTCGCCATTGGCTTCGGCCAAGAGTTCCTTGATGGATCCCCGCACGCTTGAAACTGAGAGTTTTGAACTGCAAACATGCATCAAGTCAGATTATCCATCCAAATTTCTATGTGAAATTGAACCGACCTCATGCTTTTGTTGTGGTGGACGGTGGTGTAATAATGCCTCGCTCAAATCTTGCAGTTCTCAAAGCGCAACAGCCGTGGGAATGTGTGACACATGTGGCTGAGATTCTGTATAGACGTGACCGGGAAGGATGGCGTGACGCTCTGATCCACATGTGTACATGATGAGTTTCTCATATTTTGAGCAACAAGAAAAACCATTTATCGAAGACACGATGACCTTTCGGAGGGCAGTGCCATCTGGCATGGTCCCGGTAACTGCGGCGAAATATCCAGGAAATCTCGTTTATGAGAAATAATATCAGGCCCAGACCATCTGCCAGACTGTCCAGCAGACTTGAGCATACCACCTGTTCAGTGACGCTCAGTAAAAACGGAATGTTTGCATTAGTCAGACAACAGTCATACAAAGTCATGCTGCAGTTGCACCTGCAGGAATCTAGACTGTAGTCAGACTTTTAATGGCTTGGCTTTTCGACTTTTGTATGACCATGATATGACTTTTAGTCAATAGAAGTCGAGTAATATCACAGCTCCACAGGGGATCAAAACACCAGGGTCTCACGCAGTCAAAGAAAGTCAAGCATTAAGCACACACAAGTCAAACCATAGTCATGCATTTGGTGCTAAGGTCATGAAAAGTCAGAAAAAGATGATGGTGTAGTCAGGGATTAGTATTGCCATTACATGCTTTAGTCAAGCTTAGGGGGACCAAAGTCAGGCAAAGTTGGGGTGCAGTCAAGAATATATTGTACACGAACTTATCAGGAAAAACCTCTCCCCAGGATTATTATAAATTCCATAAAATACCCCATAGTCTGTCATAATTGTTGTAAGTATAAGATTGTGAACTTTATCAATAATCTTGATAATCAAAGGCCCCCCTCCAGAATTGCCCTTCTTTTATCTGAAATTTTTGGAAACTATCCTACTTTATGGGTGGCTGAAGGTCATATTGAGGTGTATAGTTGCAGTTGATTATCTTAATTATTTCTTTTATCTGAAATTTTCACAAACTGTCTGGCTTTACAGGTGCTAGATGTCAGATAGCAGTGTATAATTGTGGCTGATTGTCTCAACTGCTTCCTTTATTTAAAGATTTCTGGCTTTACAGGTGGCTGGAGGTCAGATCATGGGGTATAATTGTGGTTAATTATCTCAATTACTTCTTTTATCTGAAATTTTCTGGCTTTACAGGTGGCTGGAGGTAAGATTGCAGTGTATAATTGTGGTTGATTATCTTAATTATTTCTTTTATCTGAAATTTCTGCAAACTGCTTGGCTTTACAGGTGCTGGAGGTCAGATTGCAGTGTATATAGTAGCCAATCATGCCCATCCAATATTTATTAGCATAAAAGCGGTGTCCATAAATCATCCACATCAGAATTTCATCCTCTGGTAGATCCCAAATCCCTAGAAAAAAACTGGCATCTACTCAGCAAACATCGCTTCAGAGGGGGGAGACAAAAGTCATACAATGGTCATTGGATATATAACAAATAGAATGTATCCCCTGGTATGACCACTTACGATTCCTGACATCATTGAGCAACATTGGAGTCAACTTATCAAGAATGCGCTTTGCCTTCTTGCAGCAGCCATCACTAACCCAACCAGGGGAGTGGTAAAGATCATACATGGTATGATGGATCCCTGATTCCTGCCATTGACAATATGTAAATCCCAACTGTAATAGCAGAATGACAACCATCACGTACGTAGAGCTCCGCAACATCTTCAATGTCACACACATTTTCAACCCCCCCAAAATGTGCAAACCAAACCTTTCTTCATGCATTTTTGTGTATCAGGGATGAACCATGTAAGTGTTTAAATAACTCGATAACCATCCTCAAGTCAGCAAACCCCAACCAGTCTGCTAGAATTTTTAGCCACTGTATGGATATTGGACTGAGGGAATATAGTCTCTTCGCTTTGAG
>Ga0307509_10010244_pt1 | contig 11525 bp, 9 predicted proteins | sample 10_EM_MG_FD_202245 | JGI IMG/M metagenome (GOLD analysis project Ga0307509, IMG submission 202245) | Populus trichocarpa ectomycorrhiza microbial communities from riparian zone in the Pacific Northwest, United States - 10_EM | ecosystem: Host-associated > Plants > Roots > Unclassified | place... | reverse complement strand
CCGAAGGAGAGCACGTCGACGCCGGCGTCCGTGGTGAACTCCCGCAGGGGGACGTTCAGGGTGGCGGCGGCGTTCGCCAGGCGGGCGCCGTCCACGTACAGCTTCATGCCGAGGCTGTGCGCGTGGTCGGCGATGGCCCGGATCTCCTCCGGCGTGTAGCAGGTGCCGAGCTCGGTGGACTGGGTGATGGCGACGACGGCGGGCTGGGCGCGGTGCTCGTCGTCGAAGCCGTAGGCCTGACGGTCGATCAGCTCGGGCGTCAGCTTGCCGTCGGGGGTCGGCACGGTGAGCAGCTTCAGGCCCGCCACCTTCTCCGGGGCGCCGCATTCGTCCACGTGGATGTGGGCGGAGTCGGCGCAGATCACGGCCTGCCAGCGGTCGGTCATCGCCTGCAGCGCGACGACGTTGGCGCCGGTCCCGTTGAACATCGGGAACGCCTCGGCCCGGGCGCCGAAGTGCCCGCGGAACACCTCCTGCAGGTGCTCGGTGTACACGTCCTCGCCGTAGGAGACCTGGTGGCCTCCGTTGGCCAGGGCGATGGCCTCGAGCACCTCGGGGTGCACGCCGGCGTAGTTGTCGCTGGCGAAGCCGCGGGAGTCGGGGGAGTGGAGGCGGGAGAGGGCCACGCGCTGCCTTTCGAGGGCTCGGGGACGGACGACTGCTAGGCCTGGGCGGTGATGCCGCGGGTGGACGTGATGACCGGGCGCAGCTTCTTCTCGAGGGCCTCGTAGAACATGCTGAGCGGGAACTCGTCCGAGAGCACCAGGTCGACCAGGCCCTTGTTGGGTCCGTCCAGGGGAAGCACCTGGGCCCAGGGCTCCGAGCCGGGGTGACCGGCCAGGCCGCGCGCCCAAGTCGAGGCCGGGTGCGGGGTGACGTACTCGGCGACGAGCTCGTAAGCGGCGATCCAGTGCGCGGTCTTGGGGCGGTCGATCCCGTCCCGGTAGAGCTTCTCCACCTTCTCACACAGCTCGATCACCGCGGGGGCCACGGCCGGCCAGTCGATCGACAGCCGGTTGTCCGTCCAGTGCAGCACGCCGTTCTTGTGCAGGTAGGCGAACAGCAGCTGGCCGCCGAGGCCGTCGTAGTTGCGGACCCGGTCGCCGCTGATCGGGAAGCGGAAGAGCCGGTCGAACAGGATCGCCTGCTGGATGGCCCTGGCCTGCGGCAGGCGCTCGCCTTCGAGCCGCACCGCCTCGCGGAAGGTGTTCAGGTCGCAGCGCAGCTCCTCGAGGGAGTAGAGCCAGTACGGCATCCGCTGCTTGATCATGAACGGGTCGAAGGGCAGGTCGCCGTGGCTGTGCGTGCGGTCGTGGATCATGTCCCAGGCGGCGAACGCGTCCTGGGCGAGGTCCTGGTCCTCGATCAGCCGGGCCACGTCCTCGGGCAGCTCGAGGCGGGTGGCCTCGGCGGCGGCCGTGGTGACGGTGCGGAAGCGGGCCGCCTCGCGGTCGCTGAAGATGGCGCCCCAGCTGAACTTGGGGACCTCGCGCACCGCCACTGTCTCGGGGAAGAGCACGGCCGAGTTGGTGTCGTAGCCCGCGGTGAAGGCCTCGAAGGAGATCGACAGGAAGCCAGGGTTGTCGTAGCGGTCCGCCTCGAGCTCGGCCAGCCAGTCGGGCCAGAACACGCGCAGCAGCACGGCCTCGAAGTTGCGGTTCGGGTTGCCGTTCTGGGTGTACATCGGGAAGACGACGAGGTGGCGCAAGCCGTCTACGCGCTGCGTCTCCGGGCGGAAGGCCAGCAGCGAGTCCAGGAAGTCCGGGGTGCCGAAGCCCTCGGCGGTCCAGCGGCGCAGGTCCGCGAGCAGCGCCTCGTGGTATTCGGCGTCGTGCGGGAAGGCGGAGGAGAGCTCGGCTACTGCCTCCGCGATGGCGTCCACGGCCGCACGCGCGGTCTCCAGGTTCCCCTCGCCGGGGCCGACGGATCCGTCCTTGGCCTGGACCGTGCGCAGCAGCTCGACGGCCTCCGCGAGCCGGCGCCACGCGGGGAACTCGGCCACGGTGGCTGACCCGGCGGGCCAGGCTCGCTCCAGGACGGCTTCGCCTATCTTCGCCATGACCCGGCTCCTTCCATAGAATTTACATCTTAGGCGTATGTCTCCTGTAAGAATTGTCGCGGATCGAGCATACGACGGCAAGGGTCGGGTAAGGAAACGGGTAGACAAGGGGAGCGTCGCGGGTCGGCTGCCGGTCAGTGGCCAGGCAGCGCGAGGTGCGTGGTCCAGGTCGGCAGCAGCCAGTGCGCGCCGAGCAGCGCGCAGCCCAGCGCGACGATGCCGAAGAGGAAGACCCAGAGCAGGCCGGGCACGCCGGTGAGCTTGGCGAGCTGGTCGGCGTCCGACTGCGGCGCGCGGCCGCGGCCGCGCTGCCACTGCAGCTCGAAGACCGGCCGTACCCCGCCGAAGAGCAGGAACCAGACGGCGAAGTAGGCGAACGCGGCCTGCACCTGCGCCGTCGCGTACCAGGTCACGCCGAACACGAGCGCGCCGGTGGCCGCCAGCGCGAGCACGCCGTACCAGTTGCGGATCATCAGCAGCATCAGGGCGAGCAGCGCGACGCACGCCCACAGCAGGGCTGTTATATGCCCCGCGCCGAGCAGCGCCGCGCCGCCGAGACCGAGCAGCGCCGGGGCGACATAACCGGCCAGCGCGGTGAAGACCATGCCGGGGCCGCGCGGCTTGCCGTACGAGACCGTCACGCCCGAAGTGTCCGCGTGCAGCCGAATCCCGCTCAGCCGGCGGCCGGTGCACACGGCGACGAGCGCGTGCCCGCCCTCGTGCGCGATGGTCACGGCGTTCCGGGTCAGCCGCCAGACCGGCTGCGGGACGACCGCGACAAGGGCCGCGCCGCCCGCGGCGAGCAGCAGCGTGTGCGGCGGATCCGCCTGCGTGCCCACGATTTCGTGCCAGAGTTCGGTCAAGCTCGTCACGGCCATGCGGGACACCCTAAAGCAATCGGATGAGGAGAGGGTGCGGAGAAGACGGCTATTGGGACGGCTGATTCGAGGTCGAGGACGAGATGACCTGTACCAGCGCCTGGTATGTCGCCAGATCGCACTCACCGAGCACGCCCGTGTACTGGATGCTGTAGGCCTGCTGGAACTCCGCGATCGCGTCCGAGGTGGCTGAGCCGTAGTACCCGTGGGGATCCGGCCCCGCCGCGTACGTCGAGGCCGCGGTCAGCACGTACGTCTGGTGCCGCCACGGCTGCAGGTAGCCGATGCCGTTCAGCAGCGTCTGCACGTCGGAAGTCTCCTGCGCCTGCTGATCGGTGCCGCTATCCCCCTGGTAGAGCGGCTGCCAGTCCGCGTTCGAGCCGACCGGCGCCTGGGGCGGCGATATGGAGCTCGACGGGTCCGTGCTCGCGGAGGACGTGGCAGACGAGCTCGCGCTGCTCGCGGCGGAGGGCGACGCGCTCGTGGCCTGCCCCGTCGTCCGGCCTATGGATATGGGGTCGACTGCCTCCGTGGAATGCGAAAGGCTCGGCGTGGCGTGTGCCGACGTCGAGCCCGAACCCATCGAGCGATCTCCCGACTGGGACGTGGTGGTGCTGGGGGCCACGGGTATCGCGCCGCTCGCGGGCAGCGAGACGGACTGGTTCGACGAGTTGTTGGACATCACCAGGGCGCCCGCGGTGCCGACGGACAGCGCGGCGGCCACGGCGACGAACGCGGCGATCCGGCCGAGCCGCTTGGGTCCGCCGTGGCGCGCGGCGGCGCGGCCCTCGTGCGGGCGCGGCGAAGCCACCGAAGCGCTGGCGGCCGCGGGCACGGCGGACCTCGCCTTGGCGTGCGGCCCGGTGGTGGATAGGGCTGCACGGATCTCGGCGATGTTCAGCGGGATGGTCAGGTCCAGAGGACCTTCGGTCGCCGCCTTCTCGTCCAGTGCCCGCCGATACGCCGAGGCTTGGCCCGGGAGGGATCCGGGTCCTGCTTCGGTCGGCTCAGAGGTCTGAGTTCCGTCCAAGAGTCCTCGTCGGGAGAGTGGGTGACGCAGGCGTGGGCCCAGCCGGACGGTATCGCATTACGGAGGGAAAGTTAAGACTCGTGGACCCTGGCGCAGTGCTCCTCACTGAGTGTATTGCCCGCGCGGCCTGCCCGAAACGGGTGGTATCCTGCTGCCATGCGAGCTGTACGCCTGCTCCTTAGCCGGCCGCGCTGACGAAGTACTTCTCAGCGTGGCGACCCCTCCTGCGTGAGGGGTTTTTTCGTTGGCGGCCGACAGCGTCCTGTACGTAACCTACGTGAACCGGTGAGGGAAAACCCATGAGTCAGAGCGAGGCTGAGCCGGCGTACCGCTATGGCGCGGCGCTGGCCGGCGAGATCGAAGCACGCTGGCAGGGCTACTGGTCCTCGCACGGCACCTTCGAGGCGCCCAACCCGACCGGCTCGCTCAAGGGGCACGTCTCCGAGGCCAAGCACAGCTTCATCATGGACATGTTCCCGTACCCCTCGGGCTCCGGCGTGCATGTCGGCCACCCGCTGGGCTACATCGCCACCGACGTGTTCGCCCGCTACCAGCGGATGAACGGCTACACCGTGCTGCACACGCTGGGCTTCGACGCGTTCGGGCTGCCCGCCGAGCAGCACGCGGTGGCCACCGGCGAGCACCCGCGGGTGTCCACCGAGGCCGCGATGGCGAACTACCGCAGGCAGTTGGGCCGGATCGGCTTCGGCCACGACCCGCGCCGCTCGATCACCACGATCGACCCGAAGTACTACCGCTGGACGCAGTGGATCTTCCTGCAGATCTTCAACTCCTGGTACGACCCGCGGCGGGAGACCGCGCGACCCATCAGTGAGCTGATCGCCGACTTCGAGTCCGGCGCGCGCCCGACCCCGGACGGCCGCGCGTGGGCCGCGCTGTCCGGCGTGGAGCGGGACGAGCTGCTGGGCGAGTACCGGCTGGCGTACGCCAAGGAGGTCTCGGTCAACTGGTGCCCGGGCCTGGGCACGGTGCTGGCCAACGAGGAGGTGACCGCGGACGGGCGCTCCGAGCGCGGCAACTTCCCGGTGTTCAAGTCCAAGCTGCGGCAGTGGATGATGCGCATCACCGCGTACGGCGACCGGCTGATCACCGACCTGGAGCCGCTGGACTGGCCCGAGGCGATCAAGCTGCAGCAGCGCAACTGGATCGGCCGCTCCGAGGGCGCACGCGTCGACTTCGCCGTCGGCGAGGACGCGATCACCGTCTTCACGACGCGTCCGGACACGCTGTTCGGCGCGACGTACATGGTGCTGGCTCCGGAGCACGACCTGGTGGCGAAGATCGTGCCGGGCGCGTGGCCGGAAGGGACCCCCGAGGCGTGGCGCAACGGCTCGGCGAACCCGGCTGAGGCCGTGACGGCGTACCAGGCGATGGCCGCGGCGAAGTCGGACGTGGACCGGCAGGCCGACGCCAAGACGAAGACCGGCGTGTTCACCGGCGCCTACGCGGTGAATCCGGTGAGCGGCGAGCAGATCCCCGTCTTCATCGCCGACTACGTGCTGATGGGCTACGGGACCGGCGCGATCATGGCCGTCCCCGCGCACGACACCCGCGACTTCGCCTTCGCGCGCGCTTTCGGGCTGCCGATCCGCTGCGTCGTCGAGCCGACCGACGGCCGCGGCGAGGACACCGCGACGTGGGACGACGCGTTCGTCTCCTACGATGCGGAGATCGTCAACTCCGCCAACGCCGAGGTCTCACTGAACGGCTTGGGCGTCGTCGAGGCGAAGGCGCGGATCACGCAGTGGCTGACGGAGAAGGGGATCGGCGAGGGCACGGTCAACTTCCGGCTGCGCGACTGGCTGTTCAGCCGTCAGCGCTATTGGGGTGAGCCGTTCCCGGTCGTGTACGACGAGGAGGGCGTGCTGCACGCGCTGCCCGAGTCGATGCTGCCGGTCGAACTGCCGGAGGTCGAGGACTTCTCGCCGCGCACCTTCGACGCGGACGACGCGAACAGCACTCCGGAGACCCCGCTGTCCCGGAACGCCGAGTGGGTCAACGTGACCTTGGACCTGGGCGACGGCCACGGCGCGCGCAAATACCGCCGGGAAACCAACACGATGCCGAACTGGGCCGGCTCCTGCTGGTACGAGCTGCGCTACATCGACCCCGACGATGAGAACGCGGTCGTGGACCCGGTGAACGAGCGGTATTGGATGGGCCCGGAGGCGGGCAAGCCGAACGGCGGCGTGGACCTGTACATCGGCGGCGCCGAGCACGCGGTGCTGCACCTGCTGTACTCCCGCTTCTGGCACAAGGTGCTGTTCGACCTGGGCTACGTCTCCTCGCGGGAGCCGTTCCACAAGCTGTTCAACCAGGGCATGATCACGGCCGACGTCTACCGGGACGCCCGCGGCTTCCCGGTTCCGGCGACCGAGATCGAGGAGCGCGACGGTAAGTACTACTGGGACGGCGCCGAGGTCTTCCGCGAGGCCGGCAAGATGGGCAAGTCGCTGAAGAACTCCGTCTCCCCGGACGACTTCTGCGACACCTACGGCGCGGACACCCTGCGCGTGTACGAGATGTCGATGGGTCCGCTGGAGGTCTCGAAGCCCTGGGACACCAAGGCGGTCTCCGGCGCGGTCCGCTTCCTGCAGCGGGTGTGGCGCAACGTCGTGGACGAGGAGACCGGCCGGGTGCGGGTGGCCGACGTCGAGCCGGACACCGAGACGCTGCGCGCGGCGCACCAGGCGGTCGCGGCCGTGGGCGAGGACATCGCCGGGCTGCGCTTCAACACGGCCATCGCCAAGCTGATCGTGTTGAACAACCACCTGACCAAGCTGGACGCCGTGCCCAGGCAGACCGCTGAGATGCTGGTCCTGGCGCTGGCCCCGTTCGCGCCGCACCTGGCCGAGGAGCTGTGGGGCAAGCTGGGTCACGCCGGCACGCTGGCGTACGAGCCCTACCCGGTGGCCGACTCGCGCTACCTGGTCGCGGACGAGGTGACCTGCGTGGTCCAGGTGCAGGGCAAGGTACGCGACAAGATCCAGGTGCCGCCGGACATCAGCGACGAGGACCTGAAGGCGCTGGCGCTGGCCACCGAGGGCGCCCAGCGCGCGCTGGACGGCCGCGCGGTCCGCACGGTGATCGTGCGGGCGCCGAAGCTGGTGAACATCGTCCCGGCGTAAATACGCCAGATGACCGACGACCCGGTCCACATCCCCGCTGTATTGTCGGCGGCGTGGACTGGGTCGTCGGTGTCGTGTACGCGGGATTCCTCGCCGGAAGCGGGGCGCTCGCGGTCATCGACGCGCGCACGAAGCGGCTGCCGAACCGGATCATGTACCCCTTGTTCGGATTCGGCGGCGTCGGGCTGACGCTCGCCTCATGGGTCGGCCACGAGTGGTGGCGCCTGCTCGTCGCCGCGGTCGCGGCGGCCCTGTGTTTCGGGCTCTTCTGGCTGCTGTGGTTCTTCGGCGGCATGGGTTTCGGCGACGTGCGCCTGATCGGTGTGATCGCCTTCTACCTCGGCTGGATCGGCATCGCGGCGGTAGAGGCTGGCGTGCTGCTCGGCACGCTCGTGGCGTCGGTCTACCACCTCGGCAAGCTGCTGCTGCGCAAGGCCTCGCGCACATCAGAACTCGCCTTCGGCCCGTACCTCATCGGAGGCGCGTGGGCCGCGCTCGCGCTGGAGGCCGCGGCGCTGGCGCGCTAGTACCTCAGCCGTTGTTGATGGTCTGCACTTCCTGGACCCTGATGCCGCCGAAGGTGACGGTCTGCGAGGTCTGCTTGACGTTCCCGCCCGCGACGCCGGGCGAATTCGGCCAGCTCACCGTCCAATTGGTGACCATCGTGATGGTGATGTCGTTCGACGGCTGGGTGTACGTGAACGAGCAGTCGCTGGTGATGTTCGCGTTGCCCGGGTCGGGCGTGCCGAAGAGCCCGTTCGTCACCGGGCAGTCGATCGAGGAGCTGCCCTTCACCGTGCCGGTGGTCGTGACGGTCACCGATGTGGGGAGGGCCGTGACCGTCGGGGAGGAGAGCCACTGCACCCTTGCGGTGATCTGGTGCTGCGTCACCGGCGTGGCACCCTGGCCGATCTGTCCCCAGAAGTACGTCGGCAGGCCGACGGTCTGCGTCGAGGTGCCGCCGGTGTACGCCGGGCTCATCTCACCACTCGGCTTGTCCAGGGGCGCGGCCTCCCTGGCGTACAGGGTGAGCATCGCCGGCGTGGTGACCTGGTTGGGAGGCCCAGCCGGAGTGTTCTCGTTCGGCACCCACTCCCAGGGGTGGTAGACGTCGAGGCCGACGGCCGCCCACAGGTTCTCCATGTACGTGTTGGCGTTCGTATTGCTGATGTCGCAGCCGACGCCCCACCACCAGCCACTCTCGCCGTCTCGGTAGGGAGGAGTCAGACCGCCGTAGTTCTTCTTCAATACCTGGTAATACTGGCCGCCTTCCGAGCCGACGACGCCGATCGGCAGGCCCGATTCGTACGTGATGAGGCTGTCGAGCTGCGCGGGCGTGTACTGCGGCTCCAGCCAGCATACGAGCGGCTGGCCGGTGCTGGTGTCCGTGAGCGGCTGGGCCTTCGCGGGCGCGTGGTCGATCGTCAGGCAGACGTATGTCTGCACCGCGCCCTGGCCCACGCTCGCGCCGGAGCCGCCGCAGCTCGCGTCGGCACGCGACGTCGGCGCCGACGCCACGGAGGCGGCCAGGGACAGTGGAGCGAGCAGGATCAGGGCGAGCAGACCACGTCGGATCACAGACATACCGAATCACCCGCAACAGTGCTGAAGGAGGTTATCTGATAGCTGCCGTTCTTCTGCTTCGCCACCGTCAGCTCCCAGGCGCGGACCGCGCCGGAACCGGTGGGAGAGCTTCCCTTGCGTACGTCCCCTGGGATGGACACGGGGTACGCCCCGGCGTCGGACTCGCAGAAGCCGATGCCGGTGGCCTTGGACAGGATCGCGACCTGGAAGTGGCTGAAGGTGATGGTTCCGGCCCAGCGGCTTCCGGAGCGGTCGTCGCTGTCGGCGTTGCGGGCCACCCCCGCAGCCGCCGGGTCGCTCATCATCGACGCCAGTCCGGTATTGGAGATTTTCCCGGCGCTCACGGCAGCCTCGTACGCCTCGGCGAACGACTTGGCCGAAGCATAGATGTCCTCGGATACACCTGTCAGTTGCGGATCGGTGAAATCGAGGCTGAGATCGGCGGGCAATACGTTTCCCGACGAACTATCAGATGTCGCGGAGGCGCCGGACGACGCCGAAGCGGTGACGCCGGAACCGGCGCCGACTATATTTCCGCTCGGCTGAACGGAACTTGAGCAACCGTTAAGCGCGACCGCGGCACACAGCGCTCCGAAGAGGGCGAGGACGGTGGTGGGCGAGCGCACAGTTCCCCCTGCGGCGGTCGGGGATATGGCAATCGAGGGCACTCTTCGACAACTGAGCCGACTCGGATGGTACCCGCGTCGGCTCGGGTTCGGTACCCGGCCTCGCGGCGGCCGAAGCGCGCCGTCCATAACGATCCGGATTCCTTGTTCACAGCATCGTTCACGCTGCACGCAACAGTTCAGGTGTTAGCCGTCGTTCCGCTTCCGGGTCTGTTGAGTTTCGGCTCGGTGCCGCTACTATCGGGAGCCAGTCGGCCACTCCGGGGGTTGGGAAAAACGGTGAGCAGCAACACAGAGAACAGCGTTGCCGGGATGACCGGATGGAAGCCCTCTGGCTCGCCGTCCGCGAACCGCGGCGCCGTTCCGCTGACCGGCGGGCCGGTGCGGCCGCCCACGGCCGCCCGGGAGCGCAAGCCGGCGCTGGCCGCGCTCGCCCTGCTGCTGATAGCCGTGGGCGTGCTGGCCTCGGTCTACCTGCAGATGCAGGCGGGAAACCGCGTCGCCGTGATCCAACTGACCCACCGGGTACCACAGGGCCAGCCGATCACCGTCGGTGATATCGCCGAGGTCATGGTCGCCCAGGACGCGAACATCAACTACGTCACCTGGTCCCAGCGCGCCCTGCTCGGCAAGTACACGACACAGACCGACCTCGTGGCCGGGACGATCCTGATCGGTCAGATGCTGACCACCGCGCCCGCGTCGAACGGTTCGACCGCGACCATCGCCATCACACTCAAGTCCGGGCAGTACCCGCCGACCGTCGAGGTCGGTGACACGGTCAACGCGTACTACGTCGGTCCGCCGCAGAGCACGGCGACGTCCTCGTCGTCCAGCAGTTCGAGCAGCTCCAACAACGACGTCTCGACCCTGCTGAGCAGCGGCGTGAAGGTTGTGGAGCTGCCGCAGAGCAGCGGCGGCTCGCTCGGCTCGGCCGCGTCCTCCAGCAACGTGTTCGCCGTCTCCGTGGACAAGTCCGTCGTCAGTCAGATGCTGACCGCCTCGGCCGAAGGCGACCTCGTGCTCACCAGCGGCGCCGGCAGCTAGGCGCATATCATGGCTCTGATCACGCTCGCGGCCGACAAGGGTTCGCCCGGCGTCACCACGTCGGCCGTGGCACTGGCCGCGGTCTGGCCCCGGCGCGCGCTCTACGCGGAGTGCGACGCGCACGGCGGCGACCTCGTCTACCGGATGCCCGCCGAGCACGGCGGCCCGCTGGACCCGAATCGCGGCCTCGTCTCGCTGGCCGTCGAGGCGCGCCGCGGCTTTGACGCGGCGGTGCTGCCCCGGCATACCCAAAGGCTCAACGGCGGGCTCGAGGTCATGCTGGGCCTCGGCAACGCCGACCAGGCGCACGGCATGGCCGGCCTGTGGACGCCGCTCGGCCGTGCCTTCGACCGATACGCCGATCTGCCGTACGGCGCCGACGTCATCGCCGACTGCGGACGCATCGGCCCGGACTCGCCGACCATCGAACTGCTCGCGCAATCAGCCCTCGTCCTGCTGATCGCGCGAACGGAGGCGGAGAACATCGCGCACGTCCGCGACAGGGCGAACAGCCTCTCCGCGCGGCTGCACGCGACGCAGGGCACGTCCGTGTCCATCGCCCGGCCGCCGATCGGCATCGTGCTGATCGCCGCGCCCGGCACGGCGCGCCAGGTCGCCAAGCAGGTCGGCGACCTGCTCGCCGCGACCACGGCCGGTGCCGAGGTGCTGGGCGTCATCGCGCACGACACGGCGGGCGCCCAGGCGCTCAGCGGACGGTCGCGGGCGCGCGTGGACAAGGCGATGCTGACGCGTTCCGCGCGGGAGCTGGCCGTGAACGTCACCCGGCGCTACGGCCTGCTCCGGTCGAACCAGCAGCCCGCCCCGCAGCCCGCCGTCTCGCCGATGGCGCAGACGCAGGCCGTGCCGCTGACGCCGACCGCGGTGCACCAGGCCGGGAACGGCGAGACGGCCGCGATGCCGCCGAACCTGACGAGCGTGCCGCATCCGAACCCGTACGCGCCGCCGCAACCCGCGCAGTACCCGCAGGAGTATCCGCAGCAGCATCCACGGCATCCTCGTCCACCGACGGTGAGCGGGGTGGCCTGAGATGGACCACGCACTCGTCAAGCGGCTGCGGCAGGAGGTGGGGGACCGGGTCGCGGAGCAGCGCCGCGTCGACCAGCTCAGCGGCCTGCCGGCGATGACCCCCCA
>Ga0307509_10010243_pt1 | contig 11527 bp, 13 predicted proteins | sample 10_EM_MG_FD_202245 | JGI IMG/M metagenome (GOLD analysis project Ga0307509, IMG submission 202245) | Populus trichocarpa ectomycorrhiza microbial communities from riparian zone in the Pacific Northwest, United States - 10_EM | ecosystem: Host-associated > Plants > Roots > Unclassified | place... | reverse complement strand
AAAAACGGAGGGAAACGGCCAAGAACTTGAGAAATGGGGCTGTATCACTAATTGTGACGTTGGTGGCTGTGTGACTTGATGTGACTGGGTCAGGCCGTTACCGGGGATTGTGCAACACCACTGATATGACAGTAGGGGTGGGAACCTAAGGTGTTCGTCACGCGCAAAAACTCCACGATCACTATATAATTGATGGACGAAAGCTTGAGTTCCAAACTTGAACTTCGCCCCCCAGCTTGATCTTCCAATTCTCACAGGACCCAGTAATGCCTGTCAAACGTTCGATCCAAAATTACCTCCGCACAGAAATGGACAAATTTAGACTGGAAAACGGCTGTCAACAGCAGAGCTCGAGCTCTATAAATACCTTCTTGCCCTCTCCAAAGCCTTTAAATAGCGTCACGCAAAGTCTCCCACTGTTCTTCAACAAATTTTCTGTTTCTTTTTGGGCTGATGAGATGCGGTGGGTTGAATATCGGTGCACCCCTTGAGAGTTGTGGCTCAAGCAGGAAAGATGCGCGTACCTTGCTGGATGGGTGGATAGACTTTTGTTCTTGGAGAATTTTTCAACGGCGACAAGGGAACGCAACTGTCACCAGCTAGGATTGGTCCTCACGACTCACTACCGACGCGGCTGGTCATGCCAATTCCAACTTGACTGAACCGCCGGCGAAGACGCGCCATACTGCAACGAGGCAGCTATAAATACAACGATGATCCCTGCAGGGCAACTTGGCCACATATCGGGTCCCTTGCGAGGACCTTGCTTTCTCCGTGGGTTGACTACGAACTATGTCTGCTGGATGTTTCTCCTGGTGTCTTCTACACTTGCCATGGGGTGCCAAAAAGCAAAATAAGGAGATGCAACGACCCGAGGTGAGCGCTAATTTATATTGCGCAATCTCACTGACACATCGATGTGTCCACAGAAACTAGCAATTTATCCACCTGCGATCGGTCCAGCACCAACGTTAGTCGAGAACCAAGTTACAAAGCTGAAAGCCAATGACGTGAGTTGGTCATTTCACGTCCTACAATCTCTCTGACATCGATGTGGATCCAGAAATTGGCTGAAAACTCTACGACGGCCGGTCCAACAACAAAGGATTACACCATGGCCACCGTGAAAGAGGTTTTAACACTGTCCCAATCTGCAGCTGGGGTCATGCCAGTTCCGTTTCTACAAGAGGCCATCGGAGTTGCGCTGAAGATTATCCAAGTATGCGAGGTTCGTCGGATTCCGTCTTTGAACGTTGTAAGAATTGGTTAACCTTTTCATCAGGCAGCATCGGCTGTTGAAGAAAAGGTCAAAGAGCTGCAAGTTAGGCTCGGAGATTTCATGATCGTTATCGTGGACCACGCAATGCCCAAGGACGAAGAAGAGAGCAAGGAAGCCGTTGTGAAGACAGTGAAGGTTATCGAAAAAGACGTCGAAGAGCTGCTCAGGTTCGGCCTACAAATGGTGATCTGATGTTTTCTGAAGACATTACAGCACTCTTGGGACAATCAACGAGGAATTGACGAGAATCAGCTCCCAGAATCGATGGGTGATGGTGGTATACAAAGAACTGAATATGAGTACGGTTGAAGAGTGTATGAACCGACTTTCAACTGCGATGCAAAAGTTCACGGTGCGTATCCTGGATAAATGATGCTCTGGGCCCAGGGAACTAAAAATTAACATTTCTCCAGTTCGCTAATGACCTCCGTGACTCCGCCCGCATTGACGAACTCCATGCCCGCCTATGCAAGATGGCCAACAAAGTAGACGATATGCACTACAAGGTAGAAGATATTCACAAATACATCATGAGGAGCAAGCGATCGGCCACGCTGCTCCCATCGGACGCAGTCGTTCGACAGGAGATACCACTCAAGCCCGAAGTCTTTTACGGGCGAGACGATCTCGTTGGGGACATTGCGCGGTTGCTCCTGGAGCAAGAAACCTCTCGGGTGTGCATTCTCGGCCCAGGTGGGATGGGGAAGACTTCAGTTTCACTTGCCGTTGTCGAATTGCCTGTCATCAAGGAACGGTTTCCGGGTGGAAACATTATCTGGGTACCTTGTATTGAAGCAACATCAGCGACTCTCCTCCTCGAAATCCTGTACATCCAACTACAGGTACCTGGAGATAAGCAGGCCACACTGGGCAAAATCATTGCGGAACTCGACGCCTCGAAACAACCGCGCCTTATCCTGCTCGACAACTTCGAAACACCATGGAATGCGGTCAGTGACGGAACTCAGAAACAGGTCAGCGATATTCTTCGAAAACTAGCGATGCTCAGCCATGTCGCGATCCTCGTTACAATGCGTGGCACATACCCACCGTGCGACGCTATCAAATGGCAATCACAGACGATCCAACCTACTGACGAAGCAGCCTGCCGTCGCATTTCCATGACATCAACCCGAGTTTCGAGGGTGACCCTGACGTGGATCGTTTACTGTCTGCGTTGGGCCACATGCCCTTCGCGGTGACACTTATGGCCAATCTGGGAAAGCGAGGGAAGTCTACAGCAAAGGAGTTGTTGGAGACGTGGCACGAATCCGGCACCGACATGCTTTCTGTATCGAGGTCACCCGAAAAGAGCATGAACCGAAGTATCAGCCTGTCAGTTGACAGTGAATTTGTCAAGCAAGACCCTGATGCTGTTCTTCTGCTCACCATCCTCTCATTACTTCCAGCAGGAACAACAAAACGGAATCTTCGTTGGTGGGCGACACCTGTGAAGATGATTCCCTCCGCCATTTCCACTTTATCGGATGCAGGGTTGCTGGTGGAGAATACACGGGAGAATTCGGCCTCTCCAGTGCTCTTCGTTGTCCCTGTGGTCCAGTCGTTTATGCAGCAGCAAGACCGGATCACGGAGGAGATCCGGAAGCAAGTACATTGGTCGAGCTGTGAATATATTCTAGCACACACTTGTCGTTTCGACGATCCCTCGTTCCCTAAAAATTCGAAAGCGCTCGCAGCTGAAGACACGAATATTCAATCCATCCTTTTTGGTTCCCCTCCATCACAACAGACCATCCCATCCGATAGGACTCTGGAATCTCTCATTGCCTTTGGCTGGCACCGTTGCGATACAAAGCCCAATGTTGAGATCGCCAACCATACAGTAACGGTAGCCAAAGCCACTGGAGTTGTGAAGTGCATCGCCTCGGCAGTGTGGTGCTTGGGCCAGACATATGCCCAACTCGGTGACCACGATTCCTCTTACAACCATCTCCAAGAAGCTTACCGCCTCTTCAACACCCTCCCTCTTGGTGAGGTTGAATCGCAACGGCTCGGCGGCCTGTGCGGAATTGATCTTGTGCATACTGCACAGTTGGTGTTAGGTCCTTCTGATTCTGACGAGGTATTTTCTTTAGCCCGGGATGTTGAAACGAAGTGCGCCGACTTTTCGAATGATGTGATACATGGGCGCTGTTTGGTACTTCTCGGGATCATGCACTACCAGGCTCGACGACCAGATGAAGCCTTGCGCTCCTTGGACCGTGCTCAGACCATGCTGAAGGCTGCGGAGAACACTTACAACCTTGCTGAAGCCTATCAGATCATTTCCTGGGTGCATTATCATCAAGGTAGTTTCCCGGCCGCACTGGATGCCATTGGGGAGGCATGGAAGCTTGCCGAATTGACCGACAATCCAATTATTCAAGCAGAGATCTCGCTGGACCTCGGCAGGATCTTCTTCAAGACCAACAGAGATACCAAAGCATGGGAGCATATCGAAATAGCACTAATGAAGGCCTCCCATGCTGGGAATCGGTTAATCATTGCACGTGTATTGGAGTACATGGGTTACGGCTACATCCGCAGAGGCGACTACCAAAACGCACACGGTGCCTACGAGGCCGCAGCGGACAAATACCTTGGTACTACCGACAGCTTTGTTCACGACAGGTGCTACGATAACATGGCTAGGATCAAGTACAAGGAGGAGAATCCTGACATGGTCGTCGGCTTTCACAGACATGGCGCGGACATTGACGAAACCCTTTTCTACCCCCCTATTCAAGCCTTTGCGAGTGACGAGCCCATTTCCCGTTCCTAGTTAGATTCCGCTTCCTATTACCAGAATGTTTACCTATGTTCTTCCATTCTCGCTTCCTTCAATATTTAATATACACTGGAATACACATCTGCGCTCTTTTCAAAAGCTTACTCAACTTGAAGTACAAGATGCCTATGTTGCAGATTCTCAGTTTCATCATTCGCCTCCCAACTTTCAAGTGGCCCCTCGCTGATGATTCTACCACCGCCAATGTTACTCGAGGCGTAGATATATGCCTTCATTATCCAGACCGTTTTCGGCCTTCGTGGCTACATACACCCATGAGAGAGGGGGGCATACCAACATTTTTGATGCCAAAAGAGGTGATAGAGAGGCGAGAAGGAATAAATTTATGTTTCGGAGTGCAAAGAAAAAGTAAAGCAAGCTCGTGTATCACAGAGAATGTAGGTCTGAAGCTATGGTATCGGCGTGGCTACTTGGATGGCCGGAGATCAATGAGGAGAGCGTCAGGGAACAAATCGATAATAACAAATCAACAAAGAAGGGCGAAGAGCATAAGGTAAAGGATAACACTTTACATGTGAAGCTCAAGTGAAAATACCTCAAGCAACATTGCGCCGCCCATGCACATATTCTTCCAGCTGTCCCACTGAGTGTTCTCAAAGAGGCAGAGTGTTTTGCGTAGTCGGGCGCCAAGGCTTGAGAAAACTGCAGGCTGGAAAGGTCTTGACGGCGATGGTGGTGTCGTGCAAGATGGGCAAGGAAATTGTGTCTGCAAAGAGTTGGCCGACGAAGCAAATGCGGATCGCTAACATTGAAAGACGAATACTGCCTGAGAACATGTTCAGCATTGTCCGAACGCGTAACCAACCAAACAAAGGATGAATAAAACTGAGGTTGGTAACCTTGTGAACGGCGAACTTTATGTGCGTTCTCGTGCCTCACCATCGTTCATCCAGTCTGTCCTCGAGCACATTTAGAACATCTTGAGATCCAACGACAACACCACGGTAGAGATCTTCATGGCAGACAGATCATGTCGCCGAGAAGTGCCTTGACTATTCACTACTCGAAGGCGTGGTCTAATTGAACCGACGCCGGCGACGAGGAGCGAACAGCGTCATACTGAAGGTCGAGGAAAGCACCCACGGCAGACCGAGATTACTAATGATCTGCAGCATCGAGTCAGAAAGTCGTAGAGAGTGTGGCGGGCAAAAATGCAACAGAACAACAGACTTGCATCAACGGCTTACTACCAGTCTTCGGGTAACGAATTTGCTGCTTATGCCGTGCTGATTCGACAATGACTCGAGGGTTACAATAGTCAAGACTGGGCGATGGTGCATAAAACAAGAAAATTAGAACAATGGTGATATGGGAAGGGCGCAGAAAGATCAATTAAGGGCATGATGCGGCAGAGTTCAGAAATACCCAGAGCTGGTAGGGGATTATGCAGAAAGAATTCATACTGAGATGATAGACGTACGTTCACTGAACCACTGTGTTCACTCTGTCGTCCTTAAGAGCTTCGGCTGGTACTAGCCTCAGCCTTACCTTCTCAGCGCCTACGTTCTTCAAGGTTTTCTTGAATTGAGGGTAAAATAACGTTGCACAAAGAGGGGAAATAATCGCCGGAAGAGGTAGGATGGGAGTCGGGACGAATCGTAATGGGTATTGATGAAGAGACTTGACTACTTTGCCGTTGTAGTGGACTCGGGGAAGGATGGGAAAACCGAGCGCTATGTACTCCCGCAAACCTGTGCAAATGAGTTATTTTTGGATGAGAGAGAGGAGTGAGAGATTAGAGAATAAATTTAGGATAACTACCAAGGAAATCAGTCGCCAAGCAGTCCAGTCTTCCCTCTACGCCCAGTTTCCATCTCAAGTCCAAGCGCAGCGGACGCCCACGACACCAAGCCCCTGTAGTACTTAATGGGCTTCATGTCAGGAGAAATGAGTGATGAGCGGAATCTAGCCCCGCTTCTGGGAGAGCGAAACTTTGAGAGCGGCGAAGCGACCTCCTGGGTCCAGAGATGTCCCCAAGCAAATTTGTTTGCAGCGGTTGGATGGCGTCCTCTCCTTTGCGGTTGATGTCGTCTTTCGCAATTGTGAGGTTTTGAAGATATGGTGTGGTTCAAGCGATGGAGTCTTTTTCAAAGGGCAGGGCAGTCGATCGGCAATACCCGCTTGACAGGTCCTAGAATCATGATTGACATGATAGGTCTACTCCAGCCTAAGGCAGGCCTCACTACCGACTTGACTGGCCATTCATGGACCCAGAATTGACCAAACCGCCAGCCAAGATTCTCGCCTTCCATACGCACAAGGTTTAGAGATGTGATGACCGGCATCATGCATCAAGATATAAATACCGCAAAGATTCCTGCAAGCCAACTCGAAGTCTCGAACTCATATAGGGACCGACCTTCCTTCGTGCGTTGAACTACAAACTATGTGTGCTGGATGTTTTGCCTGGTGTCTTCTGCACTTGCCAAGCGATGCCAAGAAGCAAATTATTACAAAGACGAAATCCCCTGAGGTGAGCACCTACTTACTATTATGTCGCGCAATCTCGCTGACATGAAGCTGCGTCCAGAGAGTGGAAAATTCTCCACCTGCCATCGCCCCAGCATCAACGTCGGTGGAGAATCAAGTTATAAAGCCGGAATCTGAGGCTGTGAGAATGGTCGGTTCTTCATGTCCTGCAATTCCTGACGTTCATGATATTCAGAAATTGTCTGAAAATGCTCGGAGTGTCGTTCCAACAACAAAAGATTATGCCATGGCTACTGGAAAAGAGATTCTAACGGTGTTACAATCTGCAGCTTCACTCATCCCAGTTCCATTTCTGCAAGAGGCCATCGGAGTTGCACTCAAGGTTATTGAAGTATGCGAGGTTCGTCGAATTCCATCTTTGAACGGTGCAAGAAAAGCGATTAAATTTTTTGCCAGGGGGCTTCGGCTGTTGGAGAAAAGGTCAAAGATCTTCAATTTAAGGTCGGCAATATCATGATCGCTATTGTGGAGCGCGTAACGCCCAAGGACGAAGAAGTTAGCAAGGAAGCTATTGTGAAAATTGCAGGGGGTATCGAAAAAGAGGTCAAAGAGCTGCTCAGGTGCGGTCTACAAATGGTGTTCTTCTGCGGCTTCTGACGACATGATAGCACTCTCGAGAAAATCAATGGGGAATTAGCGGAAATCACCGCCCAAAATCGGTGGATGATTGGGATATACAACGAACTCAATATGAATACGGTCGAAAACTGTGTGAACCAACTTTCAACTGCGATGGAGAAGTTCATGGTTGGTATCTAGATAAATCGTGCTGTTGGGTCGGGAAACTAAAATTGTCGTTTGTCCAGATTACGAATGACCTCCGCGACTCTGCCCATATCAGTGAAATCCATGCACGCCTACGCAGGATGGCCGACAAACTCGACGATATACACGAAGGCGTAAAGCATACAGCCAACAAAGTTGACGATATACACAACAAGTTGGAGGATTTTGAGGTAATCCTCAAGAGATCGGGAACGCGTTTTGTATCGGACACACTCACTCGACAAGAGATGCCGCTGAAACCCGAGGTCTTTCATGGACGAGACGACATGGTCGAAGGCATTGCGCAGTTGCTCCTGCACGAAGAAACCTCTCGCGTCTGCATTCTTGGCCCAGGTGGCATGGGGAAGACTTCAGTTGCACTGGCTGTCGTCGAATTGCCTCTCATCAAGGAACGGTTTCCGGGCAGAAACCTTGTCTGGGTGCCTTGTATTCAGGCGGTGTCAGCAACTCTCCTTCTCGAAATACTATACAAACAACTGCGGATACCCGGAGGTAAGCAGGTGACGCTAGACAAGATCATTTCGGAACTCGATACCTTAAAAAATCCCCGCCTTGTCCTGCTCGACAACCTCGAAACACCGTGGAATGCACCGGAGGGACATCAGAAGGTCGGCGACATTCTTCGCAAGTTGGCTATGCTGAGCCATGTCGCAATGCTTGTCACGATGCGTGGAAAATATCCTCCGTGTAACCAGGCTATTACGTGGCAATCAAAGGACATCGAGGCTATCGATGAACCCGCCTCCCTTCGTATCTACCACGACATCAATTTGGATTCAGCAAACGACCCAGATGTTGCTAGATTGCTGACTGCATTGGGGCGCATGCCTTTTGCAGTCACGCTTATGGCAAAACTAGGAGTGGAGAGCCAGTCGTCTGCCAAAGACTTGTTGGACGCGTGGTCCGAGTCTGGAACTGACATACTCTCGAATAACCCTGAGGAGAGCATGAATCGAAGTATATGCCTCTCCGTTGAGAGCGACCTCGTTAAACAGAACCCCAATGCTCTTCTTCTCCTCGCCATCTTGTCGTTGCTACCAGCAGGAACGACCAAAGAGAATTTGCGTTGGTGGGCTCCGGGACTCAAGCCATCGATGATCCCCTCCGCTATCGCAACTTTATCTCAGGCAGCATTAGTGGTCGAGAATAAACGGGAGAATTCCACCTCACCAGTCCTGTTCGTCGTCTCTGTCGTCCAATCATTTATGAAACAGCACGACCGGATCGCAGAGGACACCCGGAAGCGGGTACACTCGTCGTGCTGTGAATACGTTCTAGCGCATGCTTGCCGCTTCGATGATCCCACATTCCCTACGAATTCGAAAGCGCTCGCGGCTGAAGACCCAAATATCCAATCCATCCTTTTCGATTTGCCCCCATCCCCACTTACTGTTCCGCCAGATAAAACTATGGAAGCTCTCCTTGCCTTTGCCTGGTACCGCTGTGACACAAAGCCCAATGTCGAGATCGCCAACCTTGTAGTGACAGCGGCCGAAGCTACTGGGGTTGTTAAATACATAGCCTCAGCGGTGTGGTGCTTGGGCAAGACATATGCCCAAGTTGGTGACCATTACCCCTCCTACAAGCACCTGCAAGAAGCTTACCGGCTCTTCAACACCTTCCCTCTCAGCGAAGTCGAGTTGCAACGGCTCGGTGGCCAATGTGGAATCGATCTTATGGACACAGCACGATTCGCTTTACCCGATTACCACGACGTACTTTCCTTGGGCCGGGACGTCGAAATGAAGTGCGCCGCCCTTTCGGATGAGGTTATACATGGGCGCTGTTTGGTACTTCTCGGGGCCGCGCTCTGCCGGGGTGAAGAACAGGATGAAGCCTTGCGCTGCTTAGAGCAGGCTCGGATCATGCTGAAGGCCGCGGAGAGCACTTACAACCTTGCAGAAGCCTACCTGGTCATTTCCTGGGCGAATTACGATAAGGTAGAGCTCCAGGCTGCATTGGATGCCGCTGAGGAGGCATGGAAACTTGCCGAGTTGACTGACAATTCACTTATTCAAGCACAGATTTCTCTGAACCTCGGCAAGCTCCTGTTCTGCCTCAATAGAGACACAGAAGCGTGGAAGTATATCGAAATAACACTAACCAAGGCCTCCTATGCTGGGAATCGGTTAATCCTTGCGCAGGTATTCGAGTACATGGGCTATGGCTACCTCCTCAGAGGCGACTACCAGAACGCGTACGGTGCTTATGAGGCTGCAGCTGAAAAGTATTTGGGTACTGTCGATAGCAGTATGGAGAAGTGCAGGGAGAACATGGCGAGGATCAAGCGGAAGGAGGAGAATCCTGACATGGTCATCGGCTTTTACAGGCATGGCTTAGACATCGCATTCATATCCCTTTTCTACCCCCCAGTTCAAGCCCCGCCAGAAACGAGCCCACTTCCGGTTAGCAACTTACCAAGCATCAATTCCAACTCGAAAAGCCACAAAAACTTCGTCGAGGCACGGCGGGTCGCTCTGCACCATGCTGTTGTAAAGGCTCTGGGGAGTCATAGAAAGGGCGAGAAGAGAAAAATACTCTAATCGTTTTTCTGTGTTGCCCATGACCCATCGCAAGCTAGAGGATGAAAAATCATGCATGAATAATTTGGGAGTTTTGGATGTCTGCGGCAATCCTTGTTGGGATGAAAGGAGTCTCGACTTTTTTTCCTGTTTGTAAAATATGCTAAATATGCACTAGGCTATGATGATTCAATATTTGCACAGCTGTTGGCGCGTGACGAAAAGGGTTGTCTTATCGTTCCATCACACTCCAGACAATTTCCTCAACAACTTAGACGCTGCTCCTGCACAGAAGTTAGTACTGCGGGTGCTTCTGACCAAGCATTGGAGCATTGGTGGTTTATCGGGCATTTCCCCCCATACCAATTCCGAGAAGTTCAAGCTGATTGGCATGCATATCTAGGTGGCTTCCTATGTCAATGGAGGGGGTGCTCTTCCTCTTCCGTCTATCGCCAACCACCAAGACCCATGTTAAGGTTCAATGGCCGATGGTTTCTATTATGCATTCCCAGCACCCAATTCGACAATAATTGCAGTGTTACGAAGCACCGAAGCGCGTCAAAGATCAAAACCGTCGCGCTTGTGGTCCTCCTTGGATTCAGCTCCCTAGTACGAAAATCTCTACATATAAATCATGGGCTTCCATGGTTGTTTACTTCAATGCCTTGAAATGCTCATTTGAGCTCTTCCCAGAAGCTTATTCAACTTCAAATACAAGATGCCTGAGTCACCTTCTGGACAACGAAGAATAATACTAACTGCTGTTCGTCCCGTCGCCCTCGTCGAACTGCCATCCTCCAATCGAATTGAAATACCTTGATATTGAATGACAACGTCACAGTAGAGTTCGTCGTGGTTGGGAGACCATATCGGGTGATGTCTTGAACATTCGGCAATCGAAGGGGTCGACTACTTTAGCTGGTGCCAGCGACGAGGATGACCGTGACCTACGCTAACTGCCCAAAAGAAATGTCCGGTTTTTTTTATACACATAACTTAGTAACCAGTTGGAATTTTTCTAATTTGCAAAAAGGTATTATTACTAAGAGTACACTCTCCATTTTGAACATTTTACCGGGGTCATTGGCATAGGCATGCTGCCTTGAGACCAGATTTTGTGAGATTTTTTCGAAATGAAAAATTTTCATGTCACCAGAACAGAAGATTTTTTTGTAAACTCTTGGGCTATATTAAAGTATAAACTGTTCTGAGTAAGTAAAAACTTGAATCATAAAAAAAGGTGTTCCTACTCTTCAGGAATTGTTACTTTAAATTGATCATTTTGGGTGTTTTCAACCCAAAATACATGAAAATACACCATTTTGGATCAAAGTGATCATTTTCATCTGTTAATTTCTTGGGATTTGCTGCATTTTTTTTTATGATTCAAGTTTTTATTTACTCAGAACAGTTTATACTTTAATATAGCCCAAGAATTTACAAAAAAATCTTCTGTTCTGGTGACATGAAAATTTTTCATTTCGAAAAAATCTCACAAAATCTGGTCTCAAGGTGGCATGCCTATGCCAATGACCCCGGTAAAATGTTCAAAATGGAGAGTGTACTCTTAGTAATAATACTTTTTTACAAATTAGAAAAATTCCAACTGGTTACTAAGTTATGTGTATAAAAAAAACCGGA
>Ga0307509_10010242_pt1 | contig 11528 bp, 14 predicted proteins | sample 10_EM_MG_FD_202245 | JGI IMG/M metagenome (GOLD analysis project Ga0307509, IMG submission 202245) | Populus trichocarpa ectomycorrhiza microbial communities from riparian zone in the Pacific Northwest, United States - 10_EM | ecosystem: Host-associated > Plants > Roots > Unclassified | place... | reverse complement strand
GGTGGGGAGCAGTAGGGTGCCAGCCGGGGAGGAGGATTAGCAGTAAGGTGCCAGCTTATGGGGCAGTACGGTGCCAGCGGACGGAACCGGGAGGGGGGTGGAGGAAGGATCGCGAGCGGGCTAGCCACAACCGACTAACGGGCCATAGCAAGGGCTTTTGGGACGACAGCGAAACCGAGCGGGACCGTGATGTTACTAACCGAAGCTTTCCCCATCAGAGGTACAAGCCCAGCAGAACCGCAGCCTTACTTCGACCGAGAGTCCGGACGCCATATCGCCGACCGTGAACGAAGCGAGAAGCTTTCCGACCGTGCAAAATGCTAAGCGAGGTGCAAAGCAAGTGCGGGGTAAGGGGGAGAACCGAACTTCATGAGCGGGTGTCAACGATGAACAGGAACGAGAACCCCAAGGAGGGGAGGCATGCGTGCCTCAGGAGAGGATGGAAGATGGCTTAACGTCAACCCCTAGGCAGAAGCCATGATGGGGGAAGAGAGGTGGGTGGGGGATAGTGACGATGATTTCCCGTGGTGTTGAGAATTCAATCGCCGGAGGTGGAGGACAGATGGTTCGTGTTCTATCTCTTGGTCGGAACCAAGCGCCTTATATAGGCATCTTCTCACAACCCTAACCCTGGTGACTCATCACCTCGTACTACATAACCTCTATGACTCATAATGAGTCATAGCGTGAAATCCATCAATGACTCATACTAGTCATTGCACAACATACCGTTAACCAATAAAAACCCCATAACAAAGTCATGTGCTCAAATGAGTCACATGCGTGAAACTCATGACTCATAATATGAGTCATGTGCGAAAGTCATTACATCGTATGACATCACAATCGTGAGTCATGAAAACATTAACCAATCTTAAGATAACCATGACTCGCAAGTGCGTAGTCATGTGAGAACTATGCCTCAAGTAACGTCATAGTGAACAACCCAACATACCTTATGACTAATAAGTATTAGTCATGTAAAATCTGCCTTGCTTAGTCACAATTTGTGACAATTTGTGACACATGCTCATGTACAACACACCCCCCGTCCGCCTTACGGGGAGGATCAATTATAAACAATAAATCAACAAAAGAAAAAACATCTATCACCAACGAGCGGTTAGCCCTGCTTCGCCCAACATTAATCGATAATGTCGTAATAAACATTAGGCCTGAATGGCCGCAGAGGTGATGTCGGAATCAGAGGCACGCCTTTTAAGAATGGATTTAGGGGGCTCCATAAGGCCCCCGGTAAAGCCCATAGATGCATCGTCATCTATGGTAGTGAAGGGAGAGGGGTCGACTGACGAGCCAGCCGAACTAGATGTCCCGGAGGCCTTGTTAACTTTACCGGAGTGGGCCGGTTCCACGATTTCAGTAATACGGGAGGGGGTAGCCTGCTCGTAAGCATCAATAGCCTTACCCTTACCTTTCCTATCAACCCTAGGCCGAAAGACCTCAGCCTTAGGCAGAGCTGCATCAGTCATGCCCCGACCATGGTCAGCAGTCCTGCCAGCATACTTCATTCCCTCAACCTTAACCGTCAGCCCTTTGGCAGAGATCTCATTTTCAACAATCACCTCCAATGCGACAGCAACGTTAACCCCACGACGACGGCGATTTTGGTGGCTCCCGGACCGGTTGGATACGCCGGTAACCGACGGATCATCAGCGACGATGGGAGACGCAGCCCTGGCAAGGGCGGTGGAAGAGCCAGATCCACCAACCACAGTACACCTATTATAGCTGGTAAAATGGTCCGACCTCTCGCACAGCATACATCGACGCATAGTATGACTGCAAGATTAACCTGTTTCACCCAGGCAGTTAAGTTGCTTACACATGTGGCCTTTCGACAAATGATCCCCGAAACAAAAGCGACATCGAGGAGGGAATGCGCAAAGCATCTCAACATGACCAACCTGAAGGCACTTATTACATACCGGGGCCGATCGGTGTTCCTCGAAGAATCTAGCATTCCTGGGCTTGCCAAACATGAATATGCGACCGGAAGAAATGGCCTTATCACTAGCCTCATTTCTTTCCAGCGTGAATCGGATGCCGCACGACGTGGCTCCAGCCTGTTTCATAGCGTAAACATAGGCAAGCATGTTGGGTCGTCCAGCGGTAACAATCCAGGGGTTCGAACCCGCAATATCTGTCCGTAACCTGTCAAAGGCGCTGTCGCCAGTCCTCTCCTCAGGTTTCCACAAAGAGCCTCGGCCTGTAGGAGCCAAAGGGACGCCGGAAACCAAAATCTTAACCTTTGCCACATCCTTATGGAAGACAAAGTTGGTAAGACCCGAGGGACCGAGTTCCCGAAAAAGAGCCGTCCGGCATCACTCCAGTCCACCCCAAACCTCTGTCGCAGTGTGTTCCGCCAGACTGAGGTAAATGCATCCAATCTCAATCTTGGAGCGGGCTTCTCGGATATACGGGGTCTTACCAGAAACCTTCCCAAGATTGCTCAAGGTCTGGTTCATCCGGATACGGATAGTCTCTGGTGTAACGGGAAGCTGAGTCCTCTTCCCAGAATCGAAGCTCATGGTAATATGGCGCGCGCAGGGATTGGGGGAGAGAGAGGAAGTTGGAACCCTGGAACAGGAAGGGCCTGGAATCACGGGAGCTGGAGGTGGAGATGAAACCATGCGTGACCTAACCTGACGGCCTGGCCTAGACGCATATGGCACCTGAGGGGGGGGAGAAGCAGCCGCAACTCGACTATACATCGCCGCGTCAGTAGGAGGAGACGAAGCCTAAACAGGCAGTGGAACAGGAGCAGGGGCCGCCGCGATAACAGGGTCAGTAGCCCGACCTCTTGTATCCTTATTGGCCTTACGACCTCTCGTCCGCTTCTTCCTGACTTCAACAAATCCAGTTGCAGAGGATTCATCAAAGGACACCTGCTTCCCACAAGAAGAAGATGGAGCATCAACGTTAGCAGCCGGAGGGGGGGAGGGAGTCATACCACCATTGATGCGCTTAACAGCCTCAACACGAACGGACTCCCTGATAGTCTCCCGCGAACCCCACATAGGCTCACCCCGGTTGACCATCAATTCAGCCTCATGGGTGACCGAGTCCCCTTCTAATCGGGCTATCACAGCCTTCAACAACTTGATCTCATCCTTCATAGCGATGATCTCATCCAAGCAGTTGTTCTGTTGCTTACCAAGGCATTGAATGTCGCCGGCAACCTCATCCAAAGAGTCGTAAGTCTTCTTCCCCCGAACCAGCCCGTAAATCCTACAACCATCAACCATACAAACCTCGTCCGAATCCGAGGACGATGTAACCGAGCCGTGGGAGGACGAAGGCGACGACTTGAGGGGAACGGCATTACCGGTACGGATATCCTCCAAACCGCTCAACGAAGCCATGTCAACCGGCGATAGCGACCGGTAGCTTATAGTAAGTGGGAGGGCGGGCAGCGACGAAAAGGTCGGGTCAGGGCAAGGGGAGAGGTTGGCGGTCGTCGATCGCGGCTGTGCATCTGTGGTGTACCTAGAGTCGCCAATACTAGTACCGTCAGTGTTAGACCAACTACCAAGGTCCATAGGGGTATCGCGAACGATAACTGCCGAAGATGGAACAACTGGACTGGTGGTTAAAGGGGAGGAGAACGGGGGCTATCCTTGGGGGGGTGTTGCCTCTCCATTCCTTGGTGTCAGCAATAAACTCATGGTGCCTCTTGGATACAGGGACGAAGGCACGGCGGTCAGAGGGAATGGTGGAGTCGGGGGCAAAAACAGACCGAACACCAGGGCGCAAAAAGGGGGGGACAAAGGGGGGAGGGGACGACACCTCCCACATCCGATCCTCAGGGCGAATGCAACCTGCAGGAGGTGCATAGTCCTCGTCCGAAGATCGATCCAATCGGAAGTTGCTATACAGCTTCCGCTTATCGGAGGAAAGTCACTCAACAGGGGAGGAAAGACGCCATTGGCTATCGTTAACCTCGACCACAGAAGGAACGTACATGGGGACCTGGGATCGGTCCTCGTCAATGGACCGCCAGGATGCAGATGGGACCATGGGATCAGACGCCATAGAAGAATGGAAATCCAAAATCACCACCTGGGAGCTGGACGGGACGAAGGACTGGGAGGAGCACTAGGGGGTGTGGAAACGGGCGTAGAAACCCAAAGACAGAGACCGGTCGACATGGCAACCAGCAGAAGCAACAGCCAGGGAGTCACAACAGCGAGCAGCCAATATCCCGAAACAAACCTTATCGACAGCGTCGAAGGTGCGGAGGTCGAGGCTCGAAACAATATTTTGAAGCTCATTATCGAACTCAGGGTTCTCTCCGTTGGCACAGCCCAGAACATGAACAATGTGGAGACCATGATAGTCCCCACCTGGCGCGGCGTAAGAATAACCATGAACCGGTACAAGACCACGTTCACCAGCAGCAACAGCACGAGGAATAGTCGGGGCAACAGAGTCATCCATCGTGAAATCCACCTGTAGCAAAAGGCCAGGCGAGCCACCAAGAAAAGATTCACCGGTAATAAAACCCCGGCGAGCCACTAATAGAAGTATTGCCCGAAGGCCAAAAGCACCGACGGCCCAAAGGCAAAATTCCCACCAAAGCACGAACGCGAAAAAACGCGACAGTCAACGAAGGGTTCTCACGATAAAAGCGTGGTGCTGAGGGAGGCGAAACCGGGTGTTCTGATTGGTCGCAACAGATGATCAGGAAAATAGAGGGGTTTAATACTATTTATTTATAACTATATAGCTAATGGAGCGACTACCTATCCAGGCTTGAACAACCATACAGCAGTACGTTCCAAGGAGTACGCCAGTCCAGCCAGCCTAGCCTGCAGTAAATCTGGAAAAGTACCACCCGCGCGATTCGTAGACAGAAGTCCAAGTATCCGGCCAGCACACGGGAATCACAAAAATATATCACCCAACTAGGGTACGAACAAAGTAAATCCACCTCCCATAGCCATCCATCAAACACTACTGTAAGCAAGGTCATAACCACAACCAAGCCCACACTCCGGCAAACCGGTCACGCATCCCTCCTCCCAAACATAAATCCAAAAACAACCAAACACTATCTAATGGACCACCGTCCATCTCGCAAACCACACAATCTATCCGCGTCTCCATACCACATCCATACCGCCCAAAACCGGGCGACCACCATTCCCTATTCACTCCTCAAACATGGAGACAATGCGCCTAAAACAGTCCTCACCGACAGGCAACCTCAAGTGATTTCCAACTACCAAAGGGGAATTCCAGCCGCATACGCATACGTTCTGACGGCTCGTCGACCACTGCAAGGCAGCCTTATCCTGATCAATCGCAGGCTGATCGTCCCAGCTGTCAATAATATTCGGCCAAAATGGCTCGAAGTAACACATAGCACAGCCAGGGAACCGACGAAGATGGTCGCGGAATATCTTGGCGCTAGCGCCGCACTTTGTACAAGTACCGGTTCTCGGCCACCATGTGAGGGCAACTGTCCTTCCACCGATACCAACAAACATGAGTGGAAGTTTGCACCTGTTATTGCCGCGGCAGCTGTTCAGAAGGCACCTAGTACACCGGCTATCGGGGGCTCCCAGATGAAACAGGCTGTGAGTGCCATTGATCAACTGAGTGACCGTCCTTTGAAAGGGATTCCCACACACCGTGACCACGCCGTCATTGTCACTGTGTTCCGACGGGATGCCCATACCCAAATTAAAGTGAGACTGCCACCAATCGCGCCAGGCGGTAACCCGTTTATCATTGAACAAAGTCTGGAAAAGAGGACACTTGATCAAATAACGGTCGCAATTAACCAGATGGAAGCGTTCCTCCTTCGTCTGACAGTCGTCATGTCCAACCATACCCGTACCACTGCGTATCCTAAGAAGAATATAGTGATCAAGCGGGCTGAGATCCCGTAGATGTCTAGGCTTTTTTGGAGTCCGATTGTAATAACTGTGTCCTTCAGACCTATGCCAATACTCCCATTCAGTCTGCAGCAAGTCTCTGGCAATCATAGCATGGCCCAGACCAAGCAGGACACCTGCCCAGTTCCGAACATGAAGAACACCACCCACTGCCTCCTTGGTCTTAGCATCAGCCATCTCGTTACCGGCAATGCCACAATGACCCGGGACCCAGGTAATACAGACCCAGCTAAACCGCTTAAACAGGGGGGTCAATGTCTCCCACATGCCAGCGGATTCGCCTTCGGATTCCATTGGTGCAATGCACCTAATAGCCGGGACACAGTCAGAAAATATGTCCACCCTGCCATGGAAATCTGAGCGTATGTCTCGCAGCCCAGCCACGATGGCGAAGATCTCGCGTTCCACAATAGAGCCCGTGGAAGGAGTAGCAAAGGCTTTCGCGCCCTCTGTCATGCCACATTCCTCGGTCGTCCAAGCCACCGCCGTCCGTATATACCATGAGGAGATCTGGTTCCAGAACTGCATCCTCATATGCAGCACGGAATCGTTTCGCAGCCAGATCCTTTCCCTTCGTAATACACACAGTCGGCGTCGTTGTCGCAGTCTCAGCAGAAGTCATCGTGTAGGCAAGCATGCCATCCACCTCCCAGTCGCCCCGAACCGCGCCGAACCCAGGCTGGTCATAGCAGTAACGGTAATTGATCATACGACTGTAGCATCGTCGTTGAAGATATCAACCCTGTATGTGTACGGGCGGAGTCCCAAATTCGGCAAGCAAAATGTTATTGGCAAGCTTCATAGGACAACGGAATAGGGATCCAAGACAATCGTTGACGTGTACTTGAATCCGCTTCACATACGATGTATAGTCGGTTACGAATTCAAGTCCAAAGTAGACGGTCGGTAGATAGGCAGCCTGAAACAACGGGTAAGTGCACCAAGCATCCAGCCCTCTATCACTCCCAAACCTCCTCCCGAACCCGGATATCCTCCTCTTTACACCCAAACCTCTTTCCAACCAATAAGATACATGAGAAGACATATTAAGAAAAACATTAAACCTATAACCAAGAACCCTAAGATCTCCAACAGGCGTTAGTATTTCTCCATTAATATCCAAATCTCCCTACATAGTTCCTCCAAAACCGATTCACTTGGTCTTGATCGCACTAAACCCCATCTTCCTACCTCTCACCACCGTGTCACAGTCATTAAACAATTCAACCATCGTGTACCTCGTGAGATCCCTGCTATCAGAAGCAACAAGGATAACCCCATCATCCACATAGCTGCTAACAACTGCGCGAACCGAAGGGGAGTACCTGAGGCAAGGCTTGAATATGTCCGCGACATACATACCAAACAAAAAGGGTGAGAGAGGGGAACCTTGGGGAATCCCACAGTTGACGAAATATTGTCTCGATATGCAACCATTGAACCTGAATCTAACAGCCCGGTTCTTAGCCCATCTCCTAACCCAATGTATCAGGTTGTCAGGGCAATCCCGGGTGGCCATGAAATCACATAGCAGGTCAATGTCAATATTGTCGAAACTGCCTTCAACATCCATAGACAGCATGGCACATTTAAAGCCTTCGTTGTGCCTCAAAAACTCAAACTCAATAGACATCGCATCCTGAACACCGCGTTTTCGTCTGGACCCAAATTGAGTAGGGCCCAATCTCACGTGTGCAGCAATTCTTTGCAAGACAATCCTATACACCACGTTCGAAACAGTCGACAGCAGATGGATCATCCTCCAGCTTTTAACAATGTCATATGGGGGTTTGTCCGCTTTAGGTATGAGCACAACCTCTGCGGAATGCCAGTCAGGAATGTCGTTCACTAAACCGTAGTCAACCAAGCGTTTCAAATCATCAGGTCGGTCCTTCATCCAATATCTAATAAAGGGGTACCGGATGTCGTCCAAGCACGGACCGGTGTTAGTCGGGCTCCTCTTAATCGCAGAGTTCAACTCCCAGGCAGAGTCCATCTTGACCGTAGATGGTAGCCATTGTTGTTCATCGCCAGGGCCCAACTGGGGAGCAATAAGATCACTGATATTGGCATGGTGGGTAACAAGATCGCCGGCCGAGTTTATCATAGAAGGAAGTGTCCTCCTCGACTCAAGCTGTCTTGCCATCTTAAATATCGCTGGGTGGCCAGCTTCCTCAATCGTCTTACGAATGAATTCTACTCGGGATCTCAATAACATTGCCCGGTATACTCGATGAATAACGTTATAGTCATCCGATACCACCGGGTATTTCCGTTTGACCCTTCGCATTCGATTCAAGTCGGCACGAATTCGTTGCAGATCGGGGTTCCAAAAGGGGCACCTGCCGATATTCCTGCCGGACCTCAGAAGTGGGTCCACACTACTCCTCAACCTCGTCCACATCCCATCATCACTACCAGCAGCAACATGATCAAGAATATCATCACAACTTGATGCATCGATCTTCCGCCAGGCGGGTCGTCGCCGCACCAAATCATCGGGTTCGCTAATCTCAAGTCTAGCAATAACCGCAACATGTTCGAGACCGGCTTTGCCATCGTATGAAACCCATGTTCCAGGAGCACCGATAAAAAGATCAATAGTGTTGACAGACCGGAAGGTTGAGCAACCCGGAGGGCGCACCGAGAGATCATGTCGATCACAAAAGCTAGACAACCACGCGCCCCAACAGTCATTAATATGCATACTGCCGGGTCTCAGAAGAAGGTCCCAAGAGGCATATCTGGCATTGAAATCGCCCATAAGAGCATCACAGCCTTCCCAGGTCATTTCAATAGCCACCCATTCCGGCCGTTTGGTTGTAGGAGGAACATAAACGCCGCCAATTCTCTTCTTCACACCACTCACATCATACATAACAACACAGGTCACCAAGTCATGTTTGTCCACTATATACATACCCGACAACGATGACCTCACAAACACCTCAACACCAGACGCCTGAACAAAAGAAAACAGATCAAAATCCACATGCTCATGTACAACACACCCACCGTCCGCCTTACGAGGAGGATCAACAATAAACAACAAATGAACAAAAGAAAAAACATCCATCACTAACGAACGGTTAGCCTTGCTCCGTCCAACATTAATCGATAATGTCATGATAAACATTAGGCCTGAATGGCCGACGAGGTGATATCAGAATCAGAGGCACGCCTCTTCAAAATCCTTTTCGGGGGCGCAATCAAACCTAAGGTAAAGCCCATAGATTCATCGTCATCGATGGTAGTAATGGGAGAAGGGTCGACCGGTGAGTCAGCCGAACTAGATGACCCGGAGGCCTTGTTAACTCTACCGAAGGGGGCCGGTTCCACAATCTCGGTAATACGGGAGGGGCCAGCCTGCTCGTAAGCATCAACAGCCTTACCCTTACCTTTCCTGTCAACCTTAGGCCGGACAACTTTAGCCTTACGCAGAGCGCTGTCAGTCATGCCCCGACGGTGGTCAGCAGTCCTGTCAGCATATTTCATCCCCTCAATCTCAACAGTCAAATTCTTAGCAGAGATCTCCTTTTCAACCATCACCTCTGAGATGACAGCAGCATTAACCCCACGACGGCGACAACGTTGACAGTTCCTGGACTGGTCGGACACGCCCATAATAGACGTATCATCGGCGACGATGGGAGATGCAGCCCCAGCAGGGGCGGGAGAAGAGCTAGACTCAACAACCACAGGACACCTATTATATCCGGTAAAATGGTCGGATCTCCCGCACAGCATACATCGGCGAACACTATGACTGCAAGATTGACCTGTCTCACCCGGGCAGTTAAGTAGCCTACACATGTGGCCCTTCGACAAATGATCTCTGAAGCAAAAGCAACATCGTGAAGGGAATGCACAAAGCATCTCAACATGACCAACCTGAAGGCACTTATTACACACCGGTGCCGATCTATGTTCCTCAAAAAACCTAGCATTCCTGGACTTTCTGAACAAGAAAACACGGCCGGAAGAAAGAACCCTATCACTGGCATCATTCCGTTCCAAAGTGAACCGGATGCCACAAGAAGTGGCGCCTGCCTGTTTCATAGCATAGACAGAGCCAAGCATGTTGGGTCATCCTGCCGTAATGATGCCCGGGTTCGAGCCCTCGATGTCCGTCCGGAGACCGTCAAAGGCCCTATCACCAGTCCAGTCCTCAGGTTTCCACAAAGAGCCCCTACCCCTAGGAGCCAGAGGAACGCCGGAAACCAAAATCTTAACCTTTGCAACATTCTTATGGAAGGCAAAGTTAGTATGGCCAGATGGACCTAGCTCCCGGATAAGAGTCGACCGGCACCGTTCCAGCCTGTCCCAAACCTGAGTGGCAGTGTGTTCAGCCAAAGTGAGGTAAATGCATCCAATTTCAAGCTTGGAGCGGGCCTCCCGGATATACGGGGTCTTGTCAGAAACCTTCCCAAGATTGCTCAAGGTCTGGTTCATTCAGATACGGATACCCTCTGGGGTAACAGGAGGCTGAGCCCGCTGGCCAGCATCGAAGCGCATGGTAATATGGCGCTCCCGGGCGTTAGGGAAGGGAGAGGATGTCGGAATCCTGGCACGGGAAGGGCCTGGAACGACGGCAGCCGGGGGCGGAAATGGAATCAGGCGTGATCTAGCTTGACCCGGGCGTCCTGGTGTAGTAGCGAACGGCACCGGAGGGGGGGGAGGGGCAACCGCAACCCGACTATACATCGCCGCACCTGTAGGAGGGGACGAAGTCAGAACAACCTGGGGAACAGAGGCCGGGGCCGCCGCGGTAACTGGGTCGGCAGTCTCCCTTTTCCTATCTCTTCTGGCCTTGCAACCAGCCGCCCGCTTCTTCTTAACTTCAACAAACCCAGTCGTAGAGGATTCGTCAAAGGACACTTGTTTCCCACCAGAAGAGGAGGGCGCACCAACATTAGCAGGCCGAGGGGGGGAGGGAGTCACACCACCGTTCATGCGCTTGGCAGCCTCAACACGAACTGATTCCCTGATCGTCTCCCGAGAACCCCACATAGGTTCACCTCTGCTGACCGTTAGTTCAGCCTCATGGGCAACCGAGTCCCCTTCCAGCCTGGCAATAACAGCCTTCCACAACTTGATCTCATACTTCATAGCGATGATCTCATGCAAACAGTTGTTCTGTTGCTTATCCAGGCGTTAAATGTCACCGGCAACCTCATCCAAGGAACCGTAAGTCTCCTTCCCACCAACCAGCCCGTAAACCCTGCATCCATCAATCATGGAGGTATCGTCCGAGCTCGAGGACGATGCAACCGAGCCGTCAGAGGACGAGGGAGAGGACGAAAGGGGGACCGCATTACCAGAACTGATATCCTCCAAGCTGCTCAACATAGCCATGTCAACCTGTGATGGTGACCGGTAGCTCATAGTAAGTGGGAGGGCTGGAAGCGACGAAAAGGTCGGGTCAGGGCAGGGGGAAAGGCTCGTGGCCACAGATCGTGGCTGAGCATCGGTGGCACATCTAGAGTCACCTATCCCTGTGCCATCAGTGTTAGAACCACCGCCTAAGTCCATAGGGGTATCGCGAACGATCACCGCTGAAGATGGAACAATCTGGCTGGTGGTCAAAAGGGGGGGGGTTCGGGGCCG
>Ga0307509_10010241_pt1 | contig 11530 bp, 8 predicted proteins | sample 10_EM_MG_FD_202245 | JGI IMG/M metagenome (GOLD analysis project Ga0307509, IMG submission 202245) | Populus trichocarpa ectomycorrhiza microbial communities from riparian zone in the Pacific Northwest, United States - 10_EM | ecosystem: Host-associated > Plants > Roots > Unclassified | place... | reverse complement strand
TTCGCTCAAGGGCTATCAACCGGGCCAGGAGCCGACCGAGCAGATGACCCGCTCGGACGCGGAGGCTCTGGTCCGCGAGCACCGTGCGGATCGCCAGGCGCTGATGACCGGCGGTAGCGCGATCATCGAGCCGGGCCGCGCGGGCCTCGATCCGTTCCGGGTCGACGGGCGGTGGACCTCGACCGAGTTCTTCCCGATGTTCGAGGTCCCGTTCCTCAAAGGCACGGGGTGGACGGCCGACGACGATGCGAAGCATGCCCGGGTCGCCGTGATCAGCCGCGTGCTCGCCGAGAAGGTGTTCGGCAGCATCGACGTCGTCGGCTTCCCGCTGCGGATCGAGGGGACCGAGCTGCGCGTGATCGGCGTGATCGATGACTGGCGCGTCGTACCGCACTTCTACGACCTGTGGACCGACGTCTACGGCAAGGGCGAGCAGCTGTTCGTGCCGTGGAGCACGTCGCGCGACCTCAAGCTCGATCACGACGGCAACATGAACTGCTGGGACAACCACGACGACGGCGAAGCGCTCGGCGCCCCGTGCGAGTGGATCCAGTTCTGGGTCGAGCTCGACTCCGAAGCTGCGGCGACGAAGTATCACGACTTCCTCGTCAGCTACTCGCAGGACCAGATCCGCGCTGGCAAGTTCGAGCGGCCGGTCAACATCCGGATGCGCAACGTCACCGAGTGGCTCGACTACCAGAAGGTCGTGCCGAGCGATGCGAAGCTCCAGACCTGGGTCGCGCTCGGCTTCTTGCTGGTCTGCCTCGTCAACACGATCGGGCTGTTGCTGACGAAGTTCATCCGGCGCTCGCCGGAGATCGGCGTGCGCAGGGCGCTCGGCGCTTCGAAGAAGTCGATCTTCACGCAGCTCCTCGTCGAGGCCGGCGTGATCGGCGTCGCCGGCGGCGTGTTCGGTCTCGTGCTCGCATGGCTCGGCCTGTGGGCCGTACGTCACCAGCCGACCTCGTACGCCGAGCTCGCGGAGCTCGATCTCCCGATGCTCGTGGGCACGTTCGGGCTCGCCGTCGTGTCGAGCATCCTCGCGGGTCTCCTCCCGGCCTGGCGCGGTTGTCAGGTCGCCCCAGCTCTCCAGCTCAAGTCCCACTGAGGTAACGCCATGGACTTCATCCCGATCCTCTCCACGCTCCGGCGACATCGCACGGCCGCGACCCTGATCATCCTCGAGATCGCGCTCACCTGCGCGATCGTGTGCAACGCCGTGTTCGTGATCCGCGAGCGTATGAAGCGCATGGATCTCGCGAGCGGCGTTGCGGAGTCCGAGATCGTGCGCGTCCAGATCGCGGGCATCGGCCAGAAGGCCGATCCGGGCGTCATCACGCGGCAGGATCTCGCCGCACTCCAGGCGGTGCCAGGCGTGAAGCACGTCGCGGTGACGAACATGGTGCCGTTCGGTGGCTCGTCGTGGAACAGCAGCATCTCGACCATCCCGGACGATCCGACGCCGCCGATCAACGTCGCGACCTACATGGGCAGCCACGACCTCGTGAAGACGCTCGGCGCCACGCTGATCGCCGGGCGCGACTTCGAGGCCAACGAGTTCATCCCGTTCGGCGGCGCGTCCGGCAACACGCCTCACCTCCCGTCGGTGATCATCACGAAGGGCGTCGCGGACCGCCTGTTCCCCGGCCAGAGCGCGATCGGCAAGCCGCTCTACGTCTGGGACAAGGATCCGACGACGGTCGTCGGCGTCGTCGATCTCCTCGCGCGCCCGAACGACTGGCAGGGCCGCGAGGGCGCGACCTACGCGCTCATCATGCCGGTCGACGTCGACTTCACCGCGGGCGGCAACTACCTGCTGCGCGGCGATCCGGCACGGCAGGCCGAGATCATCGCCGCGGCCGAGAAGGCGCTCAAGCAGGTCGATCCGAACCGATTGATCATCCGGCGCCAGACGTTCGCCGACATCCGCAAGGATCACTTCAAGGAGGATCGCGCGATGGCGTGGCTCCTCTTCGGGGTGTCGCTCGCGCTGCTCGTGATCACCGCGCTCGGCGTGATCGGCCTCGCCAGCTTCTGGGTCCAGCAGCGGACCCGGCAGATCGGCGTCCGGCGCGCGCTCGGCGCGACCCGCGGCGACATCCTGCGCTACTTCCAGACCGAGAACTTCATCCTCGCGACCGCGGGGATCATCCTCGGGATGGCGCTCGCCTACGGGATCAACATGTGGCTGATGGACAAGTACCAGATCGACCGGCTACCGGCCTCGTTCCTGCCGATCGGCGCCGGGCTGCTGTGGTTCCTCGGTCAGGTCGCCGTGCTCGGACCCGCGCTGCGTGCGGCGGCGATCCCACCGGCGATCGCCACGCGTAGCGTGTAGGCTCGCGACGTGGCGACGGCTCTGGTCATCGACGACAACCCCGCCGTCGCGACGGCACTCGAGATCCTGTTCTCCCTGCGCGACGTGCGAACGATCAGCGCGGACTCGCCCGCTGCTGGGCTCGAGGTCCTCGCGCGCGAGGCGATCGACGTCGTGATCCAGGACATGAACTTCACCACGGACACCACCTCGGGCGAAGAAGGCATCGCGCTGTTTCGCGCGATCCGCGCGCGGTTCCCCGAGATGCCGGTGATCCTCCTGACCGCGTGGACCCAGCTCGAGGCCGCGGTGGAGCTCGTCAAGGCGGGCGCCGCGGACTATCTCGCCAAGCCGTGGGACGACACCAAGCTCCTGACCAGCGTGCAGAATCTCCTCGAACTGTCGGTGACCCGGCGGGAGCTCGCGCGGCGACGCGCCGACGAGAACCGGCGGCGAACCGAGCTCGAGGAGCGCTACGATCTGCGCGACGCGGTGTTCGCGGATCCGGCGATGGAGCGGGTGATCGCGCTCGCGTGTCAGGTCGCGCGCGCAGACGTCTCGGTGTTGATCACGGGCCCGAACGGCGCGGGCAAGGAGAAGATCGCGGAGATCGTCCAGGCGAACTCGGCGGTGCGCACCGGGCCGTTCGTGACGCTCAACTGCGGCGCGTTGCCATCGGAGCTGCTCGAGGCCGAGCTGTTCGGCGCGGAGGTCGGCGCGTACACCGGGGCGAACCGAGCGCGCGAGGGCAAGTTCGACTCGGCCGATGGCGGCACGCTGTTCCTCGACGAGATCGGCAATCTGTCCTCGAACGGCCAGATGAAGCTCCTGCGCGTCCTCGAGACCGGACGATTCGAGCGGCTCGGCTCGAACAAGGAGCGTCAGGTCAAGGTCCGCGTGATCAGCGCGACCAACGCCGACCTCGACGCGATGATCCGCGCGGGCACGTTCCGCGAGGATCTGTACTACCGGCTCAACACGATCGAGATCCGCGTCCCTCCGCTCGCCGAGCGCACCGACGATATTCTTCCGCTCGCCCGTCACTTCTTGGCCGACGGCAAGCGCCTGTCCGCCGATGCGAACGCCGCGCTCCGCCGCCACGCGTGGCCCGGCAACGTCCGCGAGCTGAAGAACGTGCTCCAGCGAGCCGCGCTCCTCGCCGCCGGGCCGGAGCTGACCGCGAAGGATCTCGCATTGCCGGTCGCCGCGCCGGTCGCCGCACCCGTTGAGGAGCTCGACAGGCCGACGATCGAGGCCGCTCTCACCCGGGCTGGGGGCGTGATCGCCCAAGCTGCGGCCGAGCTCGGCTTGAGTCGCCAGGCGCTCTACAGGAGGATGGAGAAGCTCAACATCCCGCGCGACTAAGGGCGAGCTTGCGAGCCCGTCTCCGTACAGGCGAGCGCTTCGCGAGCCGATTGTATGGGGAGGCCGCAGGCGTAGCGCTTCAGCGATACGCTCTGCTGGCTCCCCCAATGGCCTCACGACGCTCACGCATTTCGTTGTCCTGGAGACTCGGGATCGCCGCGTTCCTGCTGGCCGCGGTCGCCATCGCGCTCGCGTTCGAGCTCGACCGCTACTTCGGCGATCCGCTGCTCGCCGGGGCGCTCGCCCTGATCGTGATGCTCCCGCTCGCGTTCTACGTGATCGGCAGTGTTCTCGCACCGGTGAAGGCGATGTTCCGGGCGCTCGCCGGCACGGTGACGAGCTATCGCGACGGCGACTTCGCGTTCAGCCTCGCATGGAAGCGCGACGACGAGCTCGGCGAGCTGGTCGACGCGCATAACGCACTCGGCTCGACGTTGCGCGGCCAGCGCGAGAGCCTGGTCCAGCGCGAGCTCCTGCTCGACACGATGGTCCAGAACACGCCGGTCGCGATGATGCTGTGCGATCCGACCGGCCACATCGTCTACGGCAACCTGGCCGCGCGAAAGCTTCTCGGCGACGGCCGGCGGATGGAGGGGCTGACGCTCGATACGCTGCTCGAGGTCGCGCCCGAGCCGTTTCGCGAGGCGGTAGCGCGCGGCGGCGACGGGCTGTTCGTCGTCGAGCGCGACGAGGAGGAGGAGATCTACTACCTCGCGCGCAGCGGGTTTCGCCTGAACGGGCGAGCGCACGAGCTGTTCGTGTTGCGCCACCTCACCGTCGAGCTCCATCGCCAGGAGGTCCGGACCTGGAAGAAGGTGATCCGCGTGATCAGCCACGAGCTCAACAACTCGCTCGCACCGATCGCGTCGCTCGCGCACTCGGGTGGCGAGCTGGTCCGGCTCGGCAAGGTCGAGCAGCTCGAGAAGGTGTTCGCGACCATCGGCGAGCGCGCGAAGCACCTCGAGCAGTTCATCACGGGCTACGCGAAGTTCGCGAAGCTGCCGACGCCGCGGCTCGAGCAGCGGTCGTGGCGCGAGCTGGTCGACCGGCTGCGTGCGCAGATCGCGTTCGAGGTCGAGGGGCCGTTGCCCGAGCAGCCGGGCCGTTTCGATCCGGCGCAGCTCGAGCAGGCGCTGGTCAATCTCCTGTCGAACGCGCACGAGTCGGGCTCGGCGCCCGCGGACATCGGCCTGCGCGTGCGCAAGCTGCCGCAGACGATCGCGATCGAGGTCAGCGACCGCGGCCAGGGCATGAACGAGGCGGTGCTCGCGAACGCGCTGCTGCCGTTCTACTCGACGAAGCGCGGTGGTACCGGGCTCGGCCTCGCGCTCGTCCGCGAGATCGCGGAAGCGCACGGCGGGCGGGTCGCGCTCGCGAACCGCAGCGGCGGAGGCGTGATCGTGACCGTCACGCTGCCGCAGTGATCACAGCCGGTAGTGAAGCTGGACCAGCGTGTAGCCCGAGCTCTCGCCGTCGGCGCCAAACGCGAGCATCTGGAAGCGGTTCGTGAGCAGCACCTCGAGGTGCGAGGTCGCGAACCAGTGCGCGTTCAGATCGAGCGCCTCCTGATCGAGGAGCTTGTAGGCGAGGTTCTCGTGGAACACGTTCAGGCCGAGGTCGATCAGGATCGGCCCGATGAAGTACGAGCCGACCACCGTCGACACGAGTTGATTCTCGACGCCACCTGCATCGATCTTGTGATGGACGAATTGCACATCGCCTTGGATCAGCAGCTTGTCGCCGAACGCTTGCTTCGCGACGACGCCGGCGTAGGTGGTCTTGTCGTCGGGCGTGATGTCGAGCTTGGCCTCGGCGCCGAGGCTGGTTTGGGGCGCGACGCGAACCTCGCCGTAGACCGTGCCGCCGTTGCCGCGCTCGACCGAGTCCGGAAGGATCGGATCGTGGATGAACCCGGTCGCGTGAACCTCCCAGGTCGGATCGACGTATTCGACCGCGGCGGCGTAGGTCTCGCCGTAGAGCGGCGTGCCGCCGTAGCGGCGATCGTAGTAGGGATGCTCGACGAAGCGTAGCCCGTACACCGGCATGAACCGCCCGACGCGCACGAACCAGCCTTCGCCCTCGCCCGGCTTCTGCTGCCACTGGACCCAGTGCTCGCGCGAGGCGAACAAGGTGGCGGTCTCGTTCTGGTACTGCGGATCGCGTGCGCCCGCGGTGACGTGCAACGAGAACGCGCCGAACGTCGCCGCCGCGTAGATCTCCGCTTGCATCGGGAACACGACCGGCGCGCGGTCGTCCTTGTTGCTGACGAAGAAGCCGCCGGCGCCGCGCAGATCGCCGCCGAGCGCGAGCCACGAGGGCAGCGGAACCTTGCGATAGAAGAACTCCGGTGCCGTGCCCCACTGAGAGAGCGACTCGGCGTTGGTGAGCCCGTTCTCGGAGAGCAGACCACCACCGGCGGGTGACAGATGACACCCGCTGCACGTCTGGTCCCGCACGAGCTGGAACTGGGGATACGCACTCGCGGATCCGGCGAATGCGAGGACGATCAGCAACGCGTACTTCACGGCTCGAGCCCCGGTGCGCCGTCCTTGATCCAGGTCGTGATCAAGACGATGTCCTTGTTCGACAGCGCCTGATCGAGTGGCATCCGGTCACCTTCCGGGTCGCCCTGCGTGATCACGGTGATCAGATACGACTGCTGGATGTCGTCGTCGTGCGCGCAGTTGTCGGTGCTCGGCGGAATCACGCGGTCGCACGTCGTGACGAGCTCGGGGTGTAGCGCGATCGAGGCGCGTGTCCCGTCGACGCTGTCGAACACGTCGTTGCTCTGCGCTTTCATCGCGGAGTGACACGTGGCGGTGCCGCAGCTCGGCTTCAGGATCGCCTGGGTGATGAACTGGAGGGTCGCGGGGCGATCATCCTCGTGGTCGGTCGAGAGGTTGCACCCCGCCAGGACGAGGAGCCAGAACAAGCACTTCACGTTCATCAGGAGGTGGCCACGTTGCGAATGTCGCGCCACGTCAGGGGGCTTGGCAACCAAGCTGCGACTCCGCGATTGCAGGGTGGACCCTACAAGTCGTTGTCGGGAGGGGACGACATCCGGGGCAAAACGCGCGCGGTTTCGCATGTCTGTCGAGGCAGACGCCTGACTTAGCCGGTTCGTTTAACTGGCCACCGTCTTGCTGAATCCACCATCGCCATGACCTCGCAAACCACGTGGCGATTCGCCTTCATCGCGGTCGCGCTCGCAGCCGCGAGCTGCACCGGTCCTACCTACGACACGACGACACCCTTCGTCGCGGATCCACCCGAGGTCTATGTCGCGAAGGTGAAGAACATCCTCGTCGGCCTGCCTCCGAGCGATGCGGAGGTCTCCGCGGTCGCGAAGGATCCGGCGGCCCTCGGCGGGCTGATCGACACCTGGATGGCGCAGCCCGAGTACCAGCAGAAGATGATGGTGTTCTTCGAGCTCGCGTTCCAGCAGACGCAGATCGACGAGAACAGCTTCGTCGACATCTCGCCGCCGAACGGGCTCGGTGCCGGGCGCCAGGTCCCGCTCGTCGTCCAGAACGCGCAGGAGAGCCTCGCGCGGACCGCGCTTGCATTCGCCGCGAACGGCCAGCCGCTCACCGACGCGTTCACGACCAAGCGCCTGATGATGACGACGGCGCTGATGCAGCTGTACGCGTACTTCGAGGCGCATCAGGCAAACGACGCCGGCACGATCATCGACTCGTTCGCGAAGGCGAACCCGACGTTGATGCTCACGCTCGAGGCGAGCGGAGGCCCGATCCCGATCGAGCAATCGCTGCAGGTCGGCGGTCCGAACTACATGCACTTCTACAATCCCGACGTCGCGACCCAGACGTATCAGGATCCCACGTGCAACGGCGTGGATCCGATCACGATGAAGGCCACCTCGCAGGTGCTCTACAACGTGATGTTCGGCGAGCTCCCGGCGCACAAGGTCGGGACCACGGTCTGTCCGAATCGCGCGGGCACGGGCAAGGGCACGCAGCTCCTGCCGACCGACTACACCGATTGGCGGCTGGTGACGATCCGGACGCCGACGGGCGGCGAGCAACCGACGGACTTCTACGACCTGCCGGCGCTGCGCGGTACCGAGCTCGTCGCGCGAACGCCTCGCCCGGGATTCTTCACGACGCCCGCGTTCATGGCGAACTGGCCGACGAACTCGTCGAACCAGATGCGGGTCACGCTCAACCAGGCGCTGATCGTCGCGACCGGCATGCAGATCGACGGCAGCGACGGCACCCAGCCCGGAATGACGCCCGGCCTCGACGCCGAGCACGCCGGGCCGAACACCGCCTGCTACGGCTGTCATCAGCTGCTCGACCCGACGCGCTCGATCCTGTCGGCGACGTACTCCTGGTTCTATAACCAGCAGACCGACAACGCGTTGAAGACCCAACCCGGGTTGTTCGCGTTCCAGCACGTCGTCGCACCGATGACGACGATCGACGACTTCGCGAACCTCCTCGCGACCCATCCGCTCGTCCCCGGCGCGTGGGCGCAGAAGCTCTGCTACTACGTGAATTCGGCGCCGTGCGATCCGGAGGATCCGGAGTTCCAACGGATCGTCGCCGACTTCGCGGCCGGTGGGATGAGCTGGAACGGGCTCGTTCGCGAGCTGCTCGCGTCGCCGATCACGACGAACGCGACCGAGACCAAGACGTACGCGACGAACAGCGAGGTCATCGCGGTCGCTCGCCGCGATCACCTGTGCGCGAACCTGAACAACCGGCTCGGCTTCGTCGACATCTGCCAGCTCGACGCCGCGAACCAGGTCGGAGCGAAGACGTCGATCGCTCAGATCGTGAGTGGCATGCCGTCGGACGGCTACGGTCGCGGCGGCGTGATCCCGGTGCTGCCGAACCAGCCGACGCTGTTCTATCGCGGCGGGCTCGAGAACATCTGCATCGCGGTCGCCGCGCAGGTGATCGATGCGAAGGCGAACCCCAAGCAGCCGGGGGTGAAGATGTGGAAGAGCACGGACCCGGATACCGCGATCACGGAGCTCGTCTCGCTCGTCATGGGGCTCACCGCCGGCGACGAGCGCACCGCACCGATCCACGACGCGCTGACCCAGCACTTTGCCGACGCGAAGACCGCCGGCGCGACGGCCACCGATGCGCTGCGCTCGACATTTGTCGCCGCGTGTCTGTCGCCGTCGTTCATCGGAATCGGGATGTAAAGGAGCCGCCATGACCACCCGCCGCAACCTCTTGAAGTCGACCTTGTTCGGAGCCGGGCTACTCGGCCTGCGCTCGCTCGCGACCGGGATCCCGGTGAGCATCCTCGCGAAGGGGCCGCGCGCGTTCGCCGACGGAGCCACCTGTCCCGACGCGTCGAAGGCGCAATTCGTGATTCTCGCGACCTCCGGGCTCGGCGATCCGCTCAACGCGAACGCGCCCGGCACCTACGGCTCCGGACCGCTCGCGACGATCGCGCACAACCTCGACCCGACGATGAAGGCGACCGCGCTCTCGCTCGGCGGTGCGGCGACCACCGCGGCGCTGCCGTGGGCGACGCCCGAGAAGAACGGCCAGCTGCCGCAGAGCGTCCTCGATCGGATGGCGGTGTGGCACCTGATGACGAACACGCCGGTCCATCCGAAGGAGCCGGACGTATTGAGCCTGATGGACACGACCGCGCCGAAGGAGATGCTGCCGTCGCTCCTCGGCCGCCAGCTCGGCCCGTGCCTCGGCACGATCCAGAACCAGCCGATCACGCTCGGGGCGAACTCGCCGAGCGAGGGCCTCAGCTACGGCGGCCAGGCGCTGCCGATCATCCCGCCGCTCGCGCTCAAGGCGACGCTGACGAACCCGACCGGCACGCTCCAGGGCATCACGAACCTCCAGAAGCTGCGCGACGACACGCTTTCGCAGATCAGCGACATCTACCGGCGCTCCGCGACGCGCTCGCAGAAGGCGTACCTCGACTCGGTGATCACGTCGCAGGCCCAGATCCGCAGCATCGATCAGGGGCTGCTCGACGCGCTGAGCTCGATCACCGACAACAGTGTGGCGTCACAGATCACCGCCGCGATCGTATTGATCCAGATGAACGTGACCCCGGTGGTCGCGATCCACATCCCGTTCGGTGGCGACAACCACACCGACACCGGCCTCGCGAACGAGGCGCTGCAGACGACGAGCGGGCTCGGCTCGATCGCGTCGCTGATGACCCAGCTCGCGAGCGCGCAGAACGCGCGCGGCAGCCTCGCCGATCAGGTCACGTTCTGCTCGCTGAACGTGTTCGGCCGGACGATCGGGCCGGGCAACATCGACGGCCGCCAGCACAACCCGAACCACCAGGTCTCGCTCACGATCGGCAAGCCGTTCAAGGCGGGCGTGATCGGCAGCGTCGCCCCGGTCGGCAGCGACTTCGGCGCGCAGGCGATCGGCAGCATCGCCGCGGGCGACACGCTCGCGTCGTTCGGCAAGACGATCATGACCGCGGTCGGGATCTCCGACGAGTACGTCGGCAAGGCGATCACCTCGGGCGCGGTCGTGACGAAGGCGCTCGCATGAAGCTCGCGCTGGTCGTGCTCGTCGCGTGTGGCACACCGCCGCCGGACTGGGCGCCGGATGCCGGGGAGTGCGTCGCGTACGCGATGCCTCCGGGCACGGACCTCACGGCACCGACCGTGTCGTTCAAGACCGACGTGATGCCGGTGCTGAGTGCGAACTGCGCGTCGTCCAGCTGCCACGGGATCACGGACAACCCACAGGGCGGCCTGTTCCTCGGCGCGCAGATGAAGCACGGCGCCGACGCCGCGACGGTCTACCAGAAGCTCGTCGGCACGATGGCCGGCCAGCTCTCGACGATGCCGTACGTGACACCCGGCGATCCGGCCGAGAGCTACGTCATGCACAAGATCGACGGCGACCAGTGCCAGTTCGAGGCCGCGTGCGCGAACGGGGACTGCGCGCACACGATGCCGTACGACCGCCCGCTCGCGATCGAGACGCGCGACATCCTGCGCCGCTGGATCGCGCAGGGCGCTCCGAACACCTAGTCGGGCGGCGATCGTCGCTGCCGGATCAGCGTCCGCCGTGAACATTCACGAACGCAGATCAGAAAACCGCCATGGCGCGGAGAATGTTTCGGGCCAGACATTCGTTCGCGGGCCGACGCGATGGATGGGGAAAGGCGGGAAGCGCTCGTTCGCGATCGAGGCGATACCACGGCGAGCACCGGCCATCTGGCGCCTTTCCCGAGCTTTGGCGTCGGCTCGCACCGACATCCGCGCTAGTGCGCGACGTCGGCGGCGGCCTTCGGGGTCGACGCACCGCACTTGGAGATCTCGGCCGCGACGCGCTCGCGGTAGTACGCGGGATCCTGGCGGGCGATGCGCGCGGCGATCGCCTTCGCGTTGTCGCAATCCCCGCGCGCCGCAGCGCTGCGCATCTGGGTCGCGAGCTGATCGGCGAGCACCTCGGCGGGCGCGCGGGTCTGCTGCTGCGGTTGCGGCTGACCGCTGACCTTCGCGCCACTGGTCGTCGTGGTGGCGTCGACGCTCTCGGTGGCGGTCTTGTCGGGGGTCATTGCCGGCGGTGGCGGTGGCGGTGGTGCGGGACGCTCGAACGCGGACTCGCCCTGGCCGCGCACGATCGTTCGAGGCGCACCGTGGTTTGCGTGCGGGGCCGGCGCGTTGCGCGTGTCGGCCTTGACCGCGTTGTCGACCGGGCTGTCGACCGGCTTCTTCGGCTCGGCCAGCGTCGGGGCCGTCGGAGCGACCGCGCCGAGCGGTGCCATGGTGTCCTTGTTCGCCGCGGGCGTCTCGGTCTCGCGCACCGGCACGCTGGTCGGCTGCGCCTTCTCGATCGCGTCGTCGTGCCGGGTGAGCACGACCGCGCCACC